>FWWL01001260.1_pt1 | contig 15468 bp, 11 predicted proteins | sample 2228331 | NCBI WGS metagenome assembly FWWL01 (sample SAMEA103939775, study PRJEB20133) | metagenome
GACGCCAGGCTATAAACCCATCAGAGGCGATTTCAATCGCTATGAGTAGGCAGTTACAAACTAACACATTAACGTAGCAATTCCTTTTGACATGATCGAGGTTCGTTGAACCCTTATTGGGAGAAGTGTAAGGTCGCGGACGATCGGCCAGGGTTGCCCTCTACTAAGCCACCACCCCGCGGTACAGGACCGCGGGGTGGTTGGTTTACTCAAGGCGTCTGACGCTCGCTGATGATGACCTTACGCTGCAGGACATACCAGTCCGCAATGTTGCGGAAGCGGTCGCCGGTGCGCATTAAGGGGCCGAGCTGCACGTCATAGACGCGCGCTTTGACGGCGTAGGTGTAGATGGGAATGTAAAGCGGGAAGGCGGGAACCTGCTCCATGAACAGGCGCTGGTATTCCGCGTAAAGCGCGATGCGTCGCTCGCGATCGGAAGTCTGGCGCGCGGCTTCGATCACTTCGCTGATGCGACGGTGGCGGAAGCCGGCGTAGTTCTGCCCGCCTTCAATCTGCGTTTCGTGCCAGAAGGAGTAGGGATCGGGATCGCCGGGCAGGGCGATGCGGACCAGGGCCGCCTCAAAGGCGCGCTGTTCCAGCGCTTCGCTCAGGTCGGTGGCGCTCAGCGGCTTGACGGTGACGGATACCCCGACGCGCGCCCATTGCTCGGCCAGCATCTGGGCGGTGTTGACCTCCTGGGGCGTGTTCAACGTGATCAGCGTGAAGCTTAAGGGATCCCCGTAAATATTGCTCAGGGGTTCGGTGATGGCGTCCCGCGTCCAGCCCGCCTCTTTGAAACGCGCCAGGGCTATATCCGGATTGAGGGTGTAGGTGATGATCCCCGTCGTGGTGTAGGCCCAGGTACCGGGCAACAGCGGCGTGTGTGCGACCAGCGCCTGCCCCTGCAAGACGTCGTTCACCACGGCATCGCGATTCAGCGCGTAAAACAGCCCCTGCCGGAAGCGTGGCTGGTCGAAAGATAGATTGCTCAGGGTGGTGTTGAGATAGAGCATCTCTATTTCGGCGATGGGCGCTGAGTAGAAGGCCATGCCTTCCATGGCCCAGGCCTCCGGGAGCAGCGCTGCCGGGACGCGCGCCACCCCTTCCACCTCACCTGCTTTGGCCGCTGCTAACGCAGCCTGCGGGGTGGGATAGAAGCGGAGCAGCACGTTATCCAGATAGGGGCGCTGGCCGTAATAGCCGGTGAAGCGCTTGAGCAGCACTGACGTGATGTGCCCTGCCTCGTTGGTGACCGCTTCCACCTGAAAAGGCCCACTGCCCACCGGCTGACGGTTGAATTCCAGCGTGGGCAGCGCGGCGGCGGTGATGCCCTGCAACAGGTGCGCCGGCAGGATGCCGATGGTCGTGTAGTCCACAAAGGGGGCGTAGGGCTCCGGCAGGCCAAAGCGGATGGTGTAATCGTCCACCACTTCAACGGTGACCGAGCGCCACAAGGCCCCGACATCGGCGGGGCCGGGGTAGTCCGGATCCTGCAGCAGCTCTATCGTGAAGGCGACGTCACGGGCGGTGACGGGGGTGCCATCGTGCCAGAGGGCTCTCTTGCGCAGGTGAAAGGTGTACGTGATGCCGCTCTGATCCAGGTCCCAGTTTTCCGCCAGGTCGGGCTGGGGTTCCCCCTGCAAACTGAGGCGCGTCAGGCCGCTGAACACCAGGCTGGTCACGTCACTGTCGGCGTCGTTGTAGGCGCTGAGCAGCGGGTTGAGGGTCTGGGGATAGCTCCCGATGCCCTCGACGTAGGTGCCGCCCGGCGCGGGGCTGAAGGCCGTGGTGTAGGTGGTGGCCAGGTAGACCAGGGTCCAGCCCGTGGCCAGTGCCCCTAAGGCAATGAGCAGGACCTGCCAGCCGAATTTGCGAAACATTGCGTTGACCTGATGGCCCTATTGCGCAAGCAGGACGCTGATGATGGCGACAATGCAGAACAGCACGGCATTGGCGATCGTCAGGCGGAAGAGCAGCAGCTCAACCCCGCGACGTTTGCGGATGAGGCTGGTTTCCGTGCCACCAAAGACACCACCCAGGCCGCTGCTGCGTACCTCGAACAGCACCAGCACGATGAGCGTGATCGCCAGAATAATCTGCACAATGTTTAAGTAAGTTGCCATGTATGATTTTCCTCCTGTGTTTAATTCAACCGTTCAGAATGCAAAAAGCGCAAGCGCGCGCCATGATAACACGCTCTGACAAATCCGCAACCCGTCCGCGGCACTTATTCGATGCGCCGGTAGAAGAGGGGTAAAGGTTCGACGGGCGCGGGGGAGAACGCCAGGGCTGCCAGGACGCGCTGCGCGGTCTCCTCGTAACTGGCGCGGCTGGCCGCGTGGACGGTGAAGAGCGGCGTGCCTTGTTCGACGTAGTCCCCCACTTTGTAGTGCATCACGAGGCCCACACTGGGGTCAATGGGATCGCCCTTCTTCATGCGCCCGCCGCCCATAGCGACGACCGCCATGCCGATGGCGTCGGTTTGGACGCGCGCCAGGTAGCCACTTTGCGGCGCGGGCACCGGCTCGACCACGGGAGCCTTGGGCAGCAGGATGGGATCCTCGATGTAGCGCACATCGCCGCCCTGGGCGATGACCATCTCGCGGAACTTCTGCCAGGCGCGCCCGCTGTTGATGGCCTCCTTCGCCATGGTGATGCCCTCTTGCGGCGTGGCAGCCTTGCCGCCGCGGTAGAGCATCTCCGCCGCCACGACCAGGCAATGCTCGTTAAAATCGCCTGGACCGGCGCCGTGCAGGGTGGCGATGGCCTCGCGCACTTCCAGCGCGTTGCCAACGGCCCAGCCCAACGGCTGGTTCATATCCGAAATAAGCGCGGTCACCCGCCGCCCCAGTTCCTTGCCGATGGCGACCATGCCCTCGGCCAGGGCGATGGCGTCATCCAGCGTCTTCATGAAGGCGCCGCTGCCCACTTTGACATCCAGCACGATCGCGTCTGCGCCGGCGGCGATCTTTTTGCTCATGACGGAGCTGATGATGAGCGGCAGGCTGGGGACGGTGCCGGTCACGTCGCGCAGGGCGTAGAGCTTACCATCCGCCGGGGCCAGGTTGGCGGTTTGGCCGGAGAGGACGATGCCGATGCGCGCCAGTTGCGCCTTGAACTCGGCTACGCTCAGGTTGCAATTGAAGCCGGGGATGGATTCGAGCTTGTCCAGGGTGCCGCCGGAGAAACCCAGGCCGCGCCCAGACATTTTGCCGACGGGCAGGCCGCAGGCGGCTACCGTGGGAGCTACCACCAGCGAGACTTTATCCCCCACGCCGCCGGTGGAGTGCTTGTCCACGACCATGGGGGCCACGTCCTTCAGGTCCAGGACCTCGCCGGAATAGGCCATCGCGAGCGTGAGGGCGTGCACTTCGGCAGGGGTCATGCCGCGCCAGACAATGGCCATGAGCAGCGCCGCCGCCTGATAATCAGGGATGGCGTTCTCGGTGTAGCCTTTGACGAAGAACTGAATTTCTTCGGCGCTCAGTTCCTTACCATCACGTTTCTTTTCAATCAGCTCAACCATGCGCATGGCAGCACCTCCCCAGGTAAAAATTAGACGGGCACATTATACCATAGGCGGGCCGGAAGGCATGCGCGTGAGCTGCCGGCCCGCGCTTCAGCAGATATCCCGCTGTGATGGCTCCAGGTTGTGGTATACTCTCCCTATCAGGAGAGACCATGGCCTTCATCGAGCTGGAGGACGTGCATTACACCTATCCCTTGCCGGACGGTAAGGCGTTGCCTGCCTTACGCGGCGTTTCCCTGCACATCGCAGAAGGGGAATACGTTGCCATCGTTGGGGCCAACGGTTCCGGCAAATCCACCCTGGCGCGGCATTTGAACGGGCTGCTGATTCCGCAGCGCGGTCAGGTGCGGGTGGCGGGGTACGACACGCGCGAGCGCGCGCAGCGCCGTGCCCTGCGGCGTCTTGTCGGCATGGTCTTTCAGCACCCGGAGGATCAGCTTGTCGCCGCCACCGTCCAGGACGATGTGGCGTTTGGGCTGGAGAATCAGGCCCTGCCGCCCACGCTCATTCGTCAGCGCGTGCAGGAGGCGCTGGAGTGGGTCGGTTTATGGGAAGCGCGCCACCGTCCGCCCCTGCAGCTTTCCGCGGGGCAGATGCAGCGGGTCGCGCTGGCCGGGGTGCTCGCCCTGCGCCCGCGCTGCATCGTCTTTGACGAGGCCACGGCGATGCTCGATCCGGGTGGCCGCCGTGCGGTGCGCGCGTTGATGGCACGCCTGCACGCGGCGGGCATCACCATCATCACCATTACCCACTTTATGGAAGAAGCGGCGGAAGCGCAGCGCGTGGTCGTGCTGGCGCAGGGGCAGGTAGCACTTGATGGGCCGCCGGCCCGACTCTTTACCTGTGCGGAAGCGCTGGCTCCGTACGGCCTGGAGCTGCCGCCCGCGGCGGCGCTCGCCTGCGCCCTGCGCCGTCATTTTCCCTCTCTTCCTCAGCCTTTGCTCGATGTGCCATCCCTGGCGCGCGCCCTCGCGCCGTTGCGCCCGGCTGTGCCCGCGCCAGCCTGGATGGGGCCACCGCCGCCGCCCGCGACCCCACCGCTCATCGAGGTGGAGGGTTTGGGGCACACTTACGCCGCCGGCACGCCTCTGGCGCAGGAGGCGCTGGTGGATGTGAGCCTCACGGTGCCAGAGCGCGCGGGTTACGGCCTGCTCGGCGCTACCGGCTCCGGCAAATCCACCCTGCTCCAACACCTCAACGCCCTGCTCCGCCCCCAGCGGGGACGGGTGCGCGTGGGGCCGTACGATTTGAGTGATCCGGCGCTGGATCCACGCCAGGTGCGGCGCAGCGTGGGCCTGGCTTTCCAGATGCCGGAGATGCAGATTTTTGAGCAATATGTCGGGGATGAGATCGCGTATGGGCCGCGGCTGCTCGGCCTGCCCAGGGAGGAGTTGCGCGCGCGCGTGCGTTGGGCGATGGAGCTGGTCGGCCTGGATTTCGAGCGCTTCAAGGATCGGCTGACCTTCACCCTGAGCGGGGGTGAGCGGCGTAAGGTGGCGCTGGCTTCGGTCCTGGCGCTCAAGCCGTCCACCTTGCTTTTGGATGAGCCCACGGCGGGTCTGGATCCGCTTTCACGCCGCGAGGTGCTCCAGCGCCTGCGTGTGTTGCGCCTGGCCGGCCTCACGCTGGTGCTCTCGTCGCATCAGATGGAGGACATTGCGGCTTTGACGGAGCGCGTCACGGTGCTGCAGGGTGGGCGGGTGCAGCTTGCCGGTGAGGTTGGGGAGGTGTTCGCGCACGCGGAGACCCTGCAGGCGTTGGGCCTGGATGTGCCGGTGGTGATGCAGCTTGTCACCGCCCTGCGCGCGGAAGGCTGGCCCTTGCCGGCGACGCTCTTGCAACAGGAGGCGCTGCTCGCTTACCTGGCGCAGTGGTTAGGGGAGGCTCACGCATGAGCGCTTTCGAGTTTGCCCGCCTCGTTCCCCTGGGCCAGTACTGGCCGACCGGCTCGCGCCTGCATCGCCTGGATCCGCGCGCGCGCCTGCTGGGCGCTTTGCTGTTGCTGGGCGGCATCACCGCCGCGACGCGGCTGACGGGGCTGGCGCTGGCGCTTTTCGTGCTGGCGCTGTTGTACCGCCTGGCGCGCATTCCACTGCGCGAGGGCGCGCGCTCCCTGCGTCCCGTGCTGCCCTTCTTGCTTGTGCTGGCGCTCCTGCAGCTATTCTTTAACGTGCGCCCCGATACCACGCCGGTGTTGTGGCAGGTGGGGACGTGGCGCCTGACGCCCGCGGATTTCGTGGCGGCGGCGCTGCTGCTGGCGCGCTTTGTGTCCCTCATGCTGGCGCTCAATTTGTCCTCGTTCTGCCTGGCGGATACGGAGCTGGTGCGCGCGCTGGAGGCGCTGCTCCGCCCTGTCCAGGGTGTCTTGCCGGTGCATGATGCCGTGCTGCTGGTGCAGGCGACGTTGCACTTCATTCCCCTGATGTTGCGGGAAATGGAGCGCATCGCCAAAGCGCAGGCTTCGCGCGGCGCGGAGTGGGGGACCGGGCGCGGCGGGCCGTTGCAGCGCGCGCGCCTGCTTTTGCCCCTGCTGGTACCCCTTTTTCTCAACGGGCTGCAGCGCTCGGAAAATCTGGCGCTGGCCATGGAAGCGCGGGGCTATGACGGCAACCGTCCGCGCACCTCGTGGGTGGAGCTGACCTGGCGCGCGGCGGATACCGGCGCGCTCCTGCTCGCGTTGGGGCTGATGCTGGCGATTGTGACGGTTTGAGGGCGATCGGTTTACCGGACGTATTTGCCGTTTCACCGCGTCGCCGATTGCCGATGCGCAGATTTTTGACTTGCTGATTTGCAGATTTTTTGATTTGCCCAAGGAGGATCCCATGGAGCAAGAAGCTTTAGTACGCCATATCTTCGAGACATTTCACACCATCGCGGTCGTGGGCATGTCGCGCAATCCCGACAAACCCGCGCATTACGTCCCCGTTTACCTGGAAGAACAGGGGTACACGATTTATCCAGTCAATCCCACGGTGGACGAGATCGGCGGGCGGGTGAGTTACCCCTCCCTGCGGGATGTGCCGGGTGAGATTGACGTGGTGGAAGTATTCCGCCGCTCCGAAGATGCGCTGGCGGTGGTCGAAGAGGCGGTGCAGCGGCACCGCGAGCGCGGGGACGTGCGCGCCATCTGGCTACAGCTCGGCATCGTCAACGAAGCCGCGCGCCAGTTAGCCGAAGCGGAGGGCATCCTCTTCGTCCAGAACCGCTGCATGTACGCGGATCACGTGCGCCTGTACGGCCGTGGCCTCTAGGGCTTGACGCGGTTGCGGTAGGCGGCGGCCAGGCCCCCGTGCGCCGTTTCGCGGTACAGGGAGGGCAGGTCGTGCCCGGTCTGCATCATCACGTGCACCACCTCGTCGAAGGGGATGCGGTGCGTGCCGTCGGAGAAGAGCGCGTAGTCGGCGCAGGTGAGCGCGCGCGAGGCGGCGAAGACGTTGCGCTCGATGCAGGGGATCTGCACCAGCCCGGCGACCGGGTCACAGGTGAGGCCCAGGTGGTGTTCCAGGCCCATTTCCGCCGCGTATTCGATCTGGCGCACGGTGCCGCCCAACAGTTGGGTGGCCGCCGCCGCAGCCATCGCGCACGCCGTGCCGATCTCGCCCTGGCAACCCACCTCCGCGCCGGAGATGGAGCCGTTGTGTTTGACCAGGTTGCCAATGAGGCCCGCCGTGGCCAGGGCGCGCAGGATGAGCGTTTCGTTGATGGGAAGCGTCTCCTTGAGGTAGTGGAGCACCGCCGGCACGACGCCGGATGAGCCGCAGGTGGGGGCGGTGACGACGATGCCGCCCGCGGCGTTCTCCTCCGCGACGGCGAGAGCGTAAGCGGCCAGCCGTCCGGCGCGTTGGACGTGGGCGCCGCCCAGTAGGGCCTTGCGCCAGATGACGCTGGCTTTGCGCGCTACCCCCAGGCCTCCCGGCAGTACCCCCTCCGTTTCCAGGCCGCGCATGACCGCGGCTTCCATGGTGCGCCACACCTCGGCCAGATAGGCCCAAATGGACTCCCCCTCACAGGCAGCGACGTATTCCCACAGGCTTTGCCCCGTCTCCTCGCAGTGGGCCAGAATATCCGCCATGGTGGTGTAAGGGTAGATGGATGCCGATTCCTGCTGCGTCTGCGTGTCACGCAGCGCACCACCGCCTACGCTGTAGACCTCCCAGCTTCCCAACAGCTCACCGCGCGCATCGAACGCCTCGAAGCGCATGCCGTTGGGATGCAGCGGCAGCGTCTCGTGCGGATACCACAGCAGCTCCACCGGCAGGGGCGCCAGGCCGCGCGTGATGGCCACGTCCGTCTGGTGACCGCGTCCCGTGGCGGCCAGGCTGCCGTACAGGGCCACGCGGAAGCGCGTTGCCTGTGGGAAGCGTTCCCGCGCCAGTTGCGCGGCGCGGTGCGGGCCCATCGTGTGACTGCTCGATGGGCCCATGCCACAGCGATAGAGATTCCTGATTGTTTCCATGGTATCCTCACTTTAAGTCCGGCAACCGGAGGGTTACGTGCGCCTGTTTTTTTCTTCGTGCCCTGGTGTCTTTGTGTGAGAAAGATCACGCGGCAGCGGCGCTTTCCCGGCTTTGCCACCATTCGACCAGGCGCAACAGGGTTTGTTGCAGGGCGGCGCGCCACTGGCTCGCATCCCAATGGAGCGGGACCCAGATGTCCTGCCTGCCCACGCGCGCCACATCCTCCAGCCGCTTGCGCAGCTCCGCCCAGGTCGGCCCGTCGAGCTTCTTGAGCCATTCCGCGCGCAGCGCGATCTGCCCGGAGGAGACGCTCACCGCATTCACCCTCGCCTCGCGTGCCCACAATTTGACCCGCAACTGATAGAACAGATGCTGCGCCTCCGGGGGTAGGGGGCCAAAACGATCCTGCAACTCCTCAGCCAGCTCCTCCAATTGCTCCTCCGTCATCACCTCGGCCAGGCGGCGGTACAGGCTCAGGCGCAGCCCATCATCCGGGATGTAGCTGGACGGCAGGCCCACCGGCAGCGGCAACTCGATGCTGATGGCGTTCAGCGGCTCGATGGGCGCCGGCAGGTTCGCCTGCTGCGCTTTGAGCCGCGCCACCTCCTCCCCCAGCATCCGCGTGTAGAGGCGGAACCCGACGTTGGCGATGTGCCCGTGCTGCTTTGTGCCCAGCAACTCGCCCGCGCCGCGCAGTTCCAGATCCTGCAGCGCGATCGCGTAGCCCGCGCCGTGCGCTCCGGTCTGCCACAACGCCTGCAGGCGCTGACGTGCATCCTCGTTGATGCGGCGCCCGTGGAACAGGTAGGCATAACCGCGGCGCGTGCCGCGTCCCACCCGCCCGCGCAACTGGTACAACTGCGCCAGGCCGAAGCGCTCCGCGCGCTCCACGATCAGGGTGTTGGCGTTGGGGAAATCCAGCCCGCTTTCGATAATCGTCGTGGCGAGTAGCACATCAATCTCCCCCTGCGCAAAGCGCTGCATGACCCCGGCCAGCTCCAGGCGCGGCATCTGCCCATGCGCCACCCCGATGCGCGCATTCGGCAGGAGGCGCTGCAGGCGCTGCTGCGCGCTGGCGATGGTCTCCACGCGGTTGTGGACGTAGAACACCTGCCCGCCGCGCGTCAACTCACGTTCCACCGCGCGCTGCACCAGCTCCGGATCGTAAGGCCCAATGTACGTCGTGACGGGGAGCCGCTCCTGCGGCGGCGTCTCGATGATGCTCACATCCCGCGCCCCGCTCAGCGCCATGTACAGGGTGCGCGGGATCGGGGTCGCCGTGAGCGTCAGCACATCCACCTCCACCCGCATCTGCTTGAGGCGTTCCTTGTGCCTGACCCCAAAACGCTGCTCCTCGTCAATAATCACCAGGCCCAAATCCTTGAACTCCACATCCTTCTGCAGCAAGCGATGCGTGCCGATCACAATATCCACGCGCCCCTCGGCCAGGCCCTTGAGCGTCTCCTCCTGCTCCGCCTCCGTGCAGAAGCGCGAAAGCAGCCGCAGCTCGACCGGGAAGGGCGTCAGGCGTTCCTTGAACGTCTGGTAATGCTGCTGGGCCAGCAGCGTTGTGGGCACGAGCACCGCCACCTGCTTGCCGTCCATCACCGCCTTGAACGCGGCGCGCAGGGCCACCTCCGTCTTGCCGTAGCCCGCATCGCCGCAAATCAGGCGATCCATGGGGATGGGGCGCTCCATATCCGCCTTCACCGCCGCGATCGCCGCCGCCTGGTCCTCCGTTTCGATGTAGGGGAAAGCCGCTTCCAGCTCCGCCTGCCAGGGCGTATCCGGGCTAAACGCATGGCCCTGCGCGACCTGGCGCGCGGCGTAGAGCGCCAGCAACTCCGCCGCCGCCTCCGCTGCGGCAGCGCGCGCCTGTGCCTTCTGCTGCTCCCACTCCTCGCCGCCCAGGCGATGGGGCGCGGGCGTGAACCCCTCCGGCGCCACATACGTCGTCAGCCGATCCGCCTGGTGGATGGGCACGTAAAGCTGATCCCCGTGGGCGTACTCGATGAGCAGATACTCGCGCTCGATCTCATCCACACTGCGCTGGACCAGTCCCTTATACTGGCCGATGCCGTAATCCTCGTGCACCACCCAATCGCCGGGCGAAAAGCCCGCCAGGGCGCTCTCCGGCGCGCTCACGCGGCGGCGCGCGCGGCGGCGCGGCTCCGGTGGGCGCCAGCCAAATAATTCTTCATCGGTGACGAGGTGCCTCGGTACCGGCCCGCCGTTCGTCTGCCAGCCGCCGGGCAGGCTCCCGTGTACAAAAGTGAGCAGCGCCGCCGGCGCTTCGCTCAGCTCCGCACACACCGGAGGGTGCGAAAACTCCTGCCACAGCTCGGCCAACCGCGCGGCCTGCCGGCTGACCACCACCACCTGATCGCCCAGCCCCGTCCACTGGCGGAATCGTCCCAACGCCTCGTTGAGACGTCCGGCAAAGTGCACCTCGGCCACAAAAGGCGGCTCTTCCAGCTCTTCGCTGCTGCCAGGATCCACCAGTTGGAGCCTGGGCACGTCTTTCACGTGATGCTGGAAGGTCTCCCAGCTCAAATAAGGCGCGGGCAGGTCGGGCGGACACAGGCCCTCGTGGACTTCGCGCGCGTGCTGCTCTTCGGCCTGAGCCACGCGCGCGGCCCATTCCTGCGCCAGCGTCTCCGGGCGGACGAGCACCACCAGGGACTGGGGGGGCAGGTGCTGGATCAGGGAGCCGTTTTCCTGGTACAGATAAGGCAGGTAGTACTCCAACAGTGGGAAGGGCATTGCCGCCATCAGGGCTGCCAGATCCTGTTCCAGCGCCAGGCGCACATCCACAGGGAGGGGGCGCTCCAACTGCTGCTGCAGGGCGGCGATGGCGCGTTCCCCATCGCGGGGCAGGGCCTCGCGCACCGGCAGCAACCACACCTCATCCACCGCGCGTCCCGAACGTTGTGTGGCCGGATCGAACTCGCGCAAATCATCCACCTCATCGCCGAAGAATTCCAGGCGGTAAGGCGTGCTGGCGTAAGGCGGGAAAATATCCAGAATGCCGCCGCGACGGCTTACCTGGCCGGGCGCTTCCACCACCGTGACCGATTCATAGCCCATGCTGACGGCCTGACGCGCGAGCTGCGTCAGGCCGAAGTGCCCGCCGCGCGTGATGTGCAGCGCCGCCTTGCGCAACTGGCGATAGGGCAGGGTGCGCACCATCAACGCGCGCACCGAGGTGATGATGACCGGCGGCGGGGTGTGGGCGGGATCGAGGCGGTGCAGGTAAAGCGTCGTGAGCACCTGCATCCGCTCCTGAATCGTCTCCGGCGACCAGGGAAGGCGTTCGTAAAAAAGGGCTGTCGGCTCGGGGAAGCTCAAGAGGCGCGTGACCGGCAATCCCCAGGGCGCCATCGCCTGCTGCAGACGGCGACGCTCATCCGCGGTGGCGGTGACGATGAGCAGGGGGCGTTGCAGGTCCTGGGCCAGGGCGGTGAGCAGCGGCGCCTGGGCGGAGGCGAGCGCGGGCCAGGCCGTCTCGCCCGGCTGCTCCAGCAAGCGCGTCCGCAACGCGCCATAAGCGGGCAGGTCGCGCACCCAGGTCAACAAGCCGCTGACATCACTCATAGGCGTTGACTCACCACAATGGTCGTGCCGAGCGCGGCGGGATCCTCCGCCTTCACCCAATCGCGCGTGAACGTGAGCGCCGCGCGGATCATCTCCCAGACGATGGGTTCCTGCTCTTCACTGAAGGGTTGCAGCACAAAAGCCGCGGGATCCATCTGTCCCGGCGGGCGCCCGATCCCCAAACGCAGTTGCCCGAAAGCCTGCGTGCCCAGGAGCTGGATGATGGATTGCAGGCCGCGCTGTCCGCCGCTGCTGCTGTTGAAGCGGTAGCGCACCTTGCCAAAATCCAGGTCGAGGTGGTCGGAGATGACGAGCAAGGCCGCGGGCGGGATCTTGTAGTAGCGGAGCAGGGGCGCGACCGCCTGGCCGCTATCGTTCATCCAGGTTTGCGGCTTGGCCAGAATCACACGCTGCCCCTCGATGAGGCCGTGCGCGGTGAGCGCGCGGTGTTCCGTGCGCGTGAAGCTCATGGCGTAGCGCGCCGCCAGCTCATCCACCGCCATAAAGCCGACGTTATGGCGCGTCTTGGCGTAGCGTGCGCCCGGATTGCCCAGGCCGACGATGAGCTTCCAGTCCTCGCTCATAGGCCATCCTCGCGCGGGGGCAGGGCACTGGCACGGCGGCGATGCATGCGGCGCGTGCGCAGACGCAACAAGGCGCGCAATCCGGCGCGGCTCAACAGGTACAGGAAGCCCACGCCATACGCGGCGACGGCGATGAGAGCGCCGCGCAGGGCCGCGTCCCGCACCGAGGCCGTGGTGGGTAGTTGGACGCGCGCGCGCGGCGTGGCTGTAGCCTGAGGCGCCGGTGTGGCGGTGGGACGTGGCGTCGCGGTGGGGGGCTGTTGCACCGTCGGCGGCACGAACGCCGTCGGCGTCGCCTCCGTCTGATGCACGGGCGCGGCCAGGCCCGTCGCGGCGACGCTCAACACCAGGCCAAGCAACACCATCAACACGAGTGTAATACGCATCGAGCCTCCGAAAACAGCGTGAGTTGGGCGTAAGTTATAAGTCTAACACAAGCGGGAGGATAAGCAAGCCGCTTTGGGCAAGGTTTGGGCGTGGTGGTTGGTGTCTCATACTTGCAGGGTTGGGCGTTTTCCCTATAATGCGCCACACCGTTAGCGTGGCGGCGGGGCGGGTAGGGAGTGTTTAAAAAGTGCCCTTAAGGAACATAGCCTGCGTCCCGCGCGCGCAGCGGTGCGCAACTTTTTGCGATGGACGCAACCTTGTTCATGCAGGGAGGTGTTTGTGACTCATCAACAGGATAAGACGACGCTGGCGCGCTTTTTGCAGGTGGCGCTGGTCATCGTGTTCGTCATCATGGGCGCTTTTTATAGTGTCATCATTCCGCCCGGAGAAGGCGTGGATGAAATTCCCCACTTTGACTATGTGCGTTACGTCAAGGAGACTCGATCACTGCCCGTGCAGCCCATGAGCCTGGAAGCGGGAGTCAAGGTGTGGATGGGGCATCACGCTCCCCTGTATTACGTGTTGGGGGCTTTGGTCATCTCTTGGACGGACACCTCTGATTGGGGTACGGCATTTCGCTGGAACCCACATTTTATCTGGGCGGAGAACGATGACGTCAACGGGTGGAATGTGCTGATGCATTTTGGTCAGGATACATTCCCGTGGCGCGGTTCTGTTTTGGCTTTGCATGTCATGCGCCTGTTTACAGTCGCTCTGGGTGCGCTTGCCGTCTATGCTATTTTTGCTGCAAGCTACACGTTGTTTGATGGGAACGTATGGATGGCGAGCGGCGCAACGGCCTTAATGGCTTTGAATCCCTCGTTTGTCTTTATGAGCAGCACGATTCATCACGATACCCTGCTGGCCACGCTTTTCGCGCTTGGGGCATGGTGGTTGATGGTGCTTTTGGATGAACAGCAGCATCCTACCCCCTGGTTCTATGTGATGGGAGGGGGACTGGCCGGGCTGGCCGCTCTGACCAAACTCAGCGGGCTCGTCCTCACCGGTGTGATGATGCTGGGTGTGTTCTTGAAGGCGATTGAGAAAAAAGACTGGGTCGCTTTTTTGAAACAGGCCCTGCTCATCGGAGGCGTGGCTTTGCTGGTCGCTGGCTGGTGGTATGTCCGCAATCAGATCCTTTACGGGGATCCGTTTGGCTGGCGCATGTTCCTGGCCATTCACAGGCACATGGTACGGGTAGGTCCCTATACCTGGGAAGCGTTCAAGGGCTTCTTTGCTCAGATCAGGCGCACGTTTTGGGGCGCTTTTGGTTACATGCACATCACTTTCTACAGCCTCTCGCGGTATTTCTGGTTCCTGATAGTCTTCAGCGTGGTCGGCTTGCTCCCGGCTCTGCTGCGCAAGCAGATTGACCTGAGAAAAAAGTGGAAACAGTGGCTTGTGACCGTAACTCTGTTCGTTTTACTGTTCGCGTCTTTTGTGCGTTTTTCCATTGCCACCGAGGGGGCTGGTCATGCGCGCTACCTTTTCCCCGCGGCTTTTAGCATGGGAGCCGTAATGATGACGGGCTTGTGCGGCTTTACGGGCAAACGCTTGCAACCGGCCTTAGCCATTGGATTGGCGGTCATCATGTCTGGTTATGCGATCTACCTGCCACTCGTCCACCTCATGCCCAAATATGCCTCCCCAGAGGCGATCTCTATGGACGAACTGCCTGACCAGGCAACGCTTGTCAACCTGGATGTTGCTCAGGGCGTCAGGTTAATCGCTTATCACTTGTCGGCAACAGAGCTTGTGCCGTCTCAGGATGTTACGCTTACGTTTTACTGGGAGGCTATCGGAGCGACCGAGTCGAGAAAAGATCCTCAAATCAAGCTGGATTTGGTGCGTGACGATGGAAACAGCGCGGTTTCACAGGCGTTTTGGCCTGTTCCCTCCTTATCGCCCAATGTCTGGGCTTCAGATAAACTGTTTGTCAGCAGGGTGGTTGTCCATATACCAGATGATGAAATGCCCGATACCGGGCTTCAGTTGAAGTTAACGCCTATCTTACGCGCCTGGGGGGAAGTTCAAACGTTAGCCCCAATCCATTTGGAGACCTTGTCCGTCGCCACCCGCTAAGGCAGGATCCTGGGGATGTGAATAGCGTTATCTGACGATTCGCTGGTGCCGAACCGCAACTCAGGTCTTATCGCCCGGCCTGTCTGGAGTAAGTCCGGCTTTTTCAATCTCTCTTGCGGACAGAATTCCTTTGTCGCCGGACTTGCCAGGCGAGGCCGGGCGATTATGGCCTGATAGGATAGTGCCACGTCCCAGGCATTGCAACCTGGTCAGATCATTTCTCCAACAAACCGCTCATGGCTCAGCGCCTGGTTCATCCGGGCAGTTGAGCAGCCTCAGAGGGAACCGTAGTGTGCATATGTTTCATTTTGGTTTTGAGGATCAGACCCTGTTGAAGTAAAATAAGCAGCATAGACAAATGCCCGAAGACGTGTACAAGCAATCCGTATGTCACAAAATATCTATTTGGATTATCAATAATCCGGTTAAACACCATAGAGCCACTCGCGGGTTTAATCGTGACCAGCTAAGCCAGATGAAGATTGGCAGCAAGAAGAAAACGTAATGGTGGTACCACATTACATTCGGAGAAAGCATTGTGCCAAGTGCTATCACCGAAAACAACAGTTCTTTCCCAGCATGGCTCCGGAAAAACAAAAAAGCGCTGCATCCAATTACAAGAAGAATATAAAGCATCAGTGCTCGCTGCGTAAGTTGATAATCGGATGTTAAAAACGGCAGGAAGGCGGCACCCGATTTAGTTCTCAACACATTCTCCAACATGACAACTTTTGCTACAAAAGATGTAACTGCCTACTCATAGCGATTGAAATCGCCTCTGATGGGCTTATAGCCTGGCGTCCCCCTACGGGGACGCCACTGCAGCGACCGCGTA
>FWWL01007160.1_pt1 | contig 15467 bp, 8 predicted proteins | sample 2228331 | NCBI WGS metagenome assembly FWWL01 (sample SAMEA103939775, study PRJEB20133) | metagenome
AATCCACACCCCCCACTGTCTTTGTCCACAAAATGTTACCATCTCCCGATATCTTAACTACGTAAATATCAGCACTACCTGCTCCAAAACTTTCGGTCTCCCCAACTATAACATATCCTCCGTCTGAACTCTCCACAACCGAGTATGCTGAATCCCAATTCACACCCCCCACCGTCTTTGTCCACAAAATATTACCATCTCCCGATATCTTAACTATGTAAAAATCACCACCACCCGATCCAAAACTTGAAGTCTGACCAACTATAACATATCCTCCGCCTGAACTCTCCACAACTGAATATGCTATGTCATCAAGTAAACCTTCAATTCTTTTGGCGAAAGTATATATACACATAGGTGTATCGGTATAGGCAACAGAATATGATGCTGGGGATTGAAAAGATGATACAGGAGAAACAAAGGAAGATAAAGGAGTCTGGAAAGTAGCTGTCCCACCCGTATTTGTAGTTGATGTTTGATAACCGTCATGACATCCCAAGGTCCCATCCTCTGCTATTTTAACTATGTAAAAATCACGACCACCCGCTCCAAAACTACGAGTTTCCCCAACCACAACATACCCACCCCCCGAACTTCTTACAACTGAACGAGCTATTTCATCTAAATTACCCCCAATAGTCTTTGTCCATAAAACTTCCCCATCTCCTGATACCTTAACTACGTAAAAATCAAGACCACCTGCTCCAAAACTATCAGTATACCCAACTACAACATACCCCCCATCTGGACTACCCACAACTGAATATGCTATATCGTCACCACCTTCACCCACCGTCCTCGTCCACAAAACTTCCCCATCTCCTGATATCTTAACTATGTAAATATCAGCATTACCTGCTCCAAAACTTTCAGTATTCCCAACTACAACATACCCCCCATCTGAACTCTCCACTACTGAATTTGCTGTATCCCAATCCACACTCCCCACTGTCTTTATCCACAAAACTTCCCCATCTCCTGATATCTTGACTATGTAAATATCAGCACCACCCGCTCCAAAACTATCAGTATACCCAACTATAACATATCCTCCGTCTGAACTCCCTACAACTGAATGTGCTGAATCAGCACCACCACCCCCCACTGTCTTTGTCCACAAAATATTACCATCTCCAGATACCTTGACTACGTAAATATCAGCACTACCTGCTCCAAAACTCCAAGTCCTCCCAACCACAACATAGCCCCCATCTGAACTCCCTACTACTGAACGAGCTATATCAGCTAAATTACCCCCAACAGCTTTGGCGAAGAGGGAGTTAGCACCCACAGGTGCTGATACCACGTTAGAAAACGGACCTGAACCCGTTAAGTTCTTCGCATATACACGATAGTAGTATCTCGTGATAAGATAAGTCCTATCTATATAGGATGTGGATGTATTCGGTAAAATCCCAACTGTCGTGAACGTTATGCCATTTGGAGATTTCTCTATAACAAAGTTTTCAACATTTGATGAAGGTGAAGGATATGACCAAGAAAGAACTACTTCTGTTAATCTCCATGACACAAGCGTAACATCAGGTGAAAAGCATGGCCGAGTTGCCTCATCTATGTAAAAGTTGCAGTTATTATCTATTGAATCACAGGTATTATCTAATTGCCCCGGATTTATAGATGCATTTGTGTCATCACAATCTGTTGTCCCCAATTCATCCCCTACTGTTATATTCCCTGGATATACAACATCTACACAACTTGATACATTATTGGGTGCCCATCTATCCCCATCTGCGTCTTGATACGCCCACTCCTCAACTCTCCCTGAACAATCATTATCCTTGCCATTATTGCAGTTCAATGGAGCATCAGGATATATAGATGCATTTGTGTCATCACAGTCTGTTGTTCCAAGTTCATCCCCCACTGTTATATTCCCTGGATATGAAACAACATCAACACAGCTTGATACATTATTTGGTGCCCATCTATCTCCATCTTCGTCTTGGTATGCCCACTCCTCCACATTTCCTGAACAATCATTATCCTCACCATTATTGCAGTTCAGTGCTGCCCCAGGATATATAGATGCATTGGTATCATCGCAGTCTGTTGTGCCTAACTCTGACCCCACTGTTATATTCCCTGGATATACAACAACATCTACACAGCTTGATACATTATTAGGGGACCACCTATCCCCATCTGTGTCTTGGTATGCCCATTCCTCAATGTTCCCTGAACAATCATTATCCTCACCATTTGCACAGTTCAATGGAGCACCAGGATATATAGATGCATTTGTATCATCACAATCTGTTGTCCCTAACTCTGAACCTGCCGTTATATTCCCTGGAAACACCACAACGTCTACACAGTTTGATATATTATTCGGTGCCCATCTATCTCCATCCCCGTCTTGGTATGCCCACTCCTCCACATTTCCTGAACAATCATTATCCTTGCCATTATTGCAGTTCAACGGAGCTCCTGGATATATAGATGCATTTGTATCATCACAATCTGTTGTACCTAACTCTGAACCTACTGTTATATTCCCTGGATATGAAACAACATCCACACAGCTTGATACATTGCTGGGTGCCCATCTATCTCCATCTGTATCTTGATACGCCCACTCCTCCACATTTCCTGAACAATCATTATCCACAACATCATTGCAGTTCAGTGGAGCTCCTGGGTATATCAATGAGTTATTATCATCACAATCTGTTGTCCCTAACTCTGAACCTACTGTTATATTCCCTGGAAACACCACCACATCTACACAACTTGATACATTATTGGGAGACCATCTATCCCCATCTTCGTCTTGATACGCCCACTCCTCAACTCTCCCTGAACAATCATTATCCTCACCATTATTGCAGTTCAACGGAGCTCCTGGATATATAGATGCATTTGTGTCATCACAGTCCGTTGTTCCAAGTTCATCCCCTACTGTTATATTCCCCGGATATGAAACAACGTCAATACAGCTTGATACATTATTAGGAGCCCACCTATCCCCATCTTCGTCTTGATACGCCCACTCCTCAACTCTCCCTGAACAATCATTATCCCTACCATTTGCACAGTTCATTGGGGCACCAGGATTTATAGACGCATTTGTGTCATCACAATCTGTGTTATTGGGAACATAACCCGCAGGAGGACTACATGCCGAAACATTTTCTCCAGAATTTCCATACCCATCCCCATCTTGGTCCTTGTAAAAAGTCAAAAGCACCCCATCGTCCACATTCTCATCACAGTCATTATCCTTCCCATCGCATATTTCCGGCGCAGGAGAGCCAGGAGACGCACTGCACTCCGTCCCTGTCCCATCAGCTTTACAAACATAATTCCCAATCCTTCGGCATTCCCCGACTCCCACACTACAGACCTGCCCCTTGTTCGTGAACGTCTCATCCACCCCACCATCACAATTGTCATCTATACCATTGCACACCTCAGCAATACCTGGATTTATCTTCGCATTTGAATCATCACAGTCACCAGAAAGCGCTGAGTCAACATAACCCGAAGATGGAGAACAAGCCACTTGCGTCGCTCCATCTGTATATCCATCTCCATCTTCGTCCCCGTAAAAAACCCGCTCTATACATGGTCTGATTGTAAAATTGTATGTTTTTCTCATTTGACCTCCGAGGTCATCACGTGCTATAACAACAATGCTCAAATCCGCCTCTTCTACCCCAGGAGTTATATTCAAAGAAAATATCTTCCCATCCCCAGGTAACAGACTGAAATTTATCTCCGATGTCTGTCCCTTATACTCTACTATAATGGTAACGTATCCTGTGAGCTGAGATGGATTTTCAACCTTTACTGATACAGCGGTTCCCACATATGGGAAGAGATTTTGTGGTAGTTCTACGGATAAGCCAATATCTATCCCCTCAATCAACTTTATGTTACCTAATACTCCTGAACTCCCCTCTGAGTTGAAAGCATATATCTTATATTCTCCTGACTTGAATTTTTCTGGTAGATTTATAATAAGCGTTGTTCCAGAACTTGAAAACTCAGCTTCATAATCTCCTATCAATACTGCGGTTATTTCTACAACATATTTATCCTGTATGATTATGTAATTTGATGATGAGTTTGAGAAAACTCCGGAGAAGTTTGCATAAGGCTTGGGTAACCTTAAAACTCTTATCTTTTTTCGGTCAGACCTGCCATTTGGATTTGCAACCACAATATCGTATAATCCTGCTTCGAGTGTTTCTGCCTTCAGTATAACTTCAATGCGTTCCTTACTCGCTCTTTCAGTTGAAGACGGCAAATATTTTCTCCCATCCTTCTCAAAAAATATATCAGCTGATATACCTCTTGTGTTCCCCTCTCTCAGATTAACTTCCACCACCGGTAGGAAATTTCTCCCTTCTACGACAATAGTATTATCCTCACCTCTCCATATCTCATCAGGTTTTACAGACTCTATAAGTGGTGATGGAGAAGAACATGAAAAAAGATAGAAAATGATAATAGCACATAATAAGAGAGAGAAAGAGTGAATAATTTCTTTTCTCCTCATTCTCTCCCCTATTTTCACATAGAAATATTAGTAACTATTGTTATCAGAGATAAACTTTTGTTTGATGGTTTCATACTCTCAACCTGAAAAATCATTATCACTACTAAAATTCGCTTAGCTCAATACAAAGAACATTCCTTTCTTTCATTTCATCGATAAATCTTATCAAACCAGTGTATATATCTATTATCTGGCTGTAATCCGTATATTTTGACCTTGAGCTATAGCTTTACTGAAATGAAGTATTTAGACAATTTTTTTAATGATTCTAATACGTGTAACTCAGCTAATTTATCATCTTTATCATAGGGAGTGCTCTTATTTCGTTGCGGTGTTTTTCAGAAGATCTATTAAGGCATCGCTTTAACCTCCTCATGTCTATTTCCACTTGACCTTAAGCAAAGAACAAACAAAGCCACCCATTATACTCTTGCCCCTTAACATCAAGTAACGACAGATATCACAGCCTCCACCTTGTCCTGCAATAACCTAAATACTCCATCTGTTAATCCTTTAAATCTACTTAAAACTTTGTCCAATAAGTATACCTAATAGTCTTCTAATTACCTAAATTTTTATCCATTTTTATCTACATCAATCAAGGAACTTGTACAAATTTTTCTCTGTAGTTGTTTGCCAAAGGTCAAAGGGAAGTATTCATAATTGGTCAGAAGGTATATGGAAATGTGAGCAAAAGCCCGTTGAGTTTTTCATTTCTCGTAGATAGAACACACCATCAGTTGATGTCCCCCAATACTTAAATAAATTAGTTGTCAGAGCAAAAGGAGAGCGAGTTTGATCTTTTGTCCTTTAAATAAATCTTAATCCTTTTAAAAATAAATCTTATATCCTTTCTTTAGTTCCTCCAGTAATTCCGTCGCGAAAGAGCAAATTTACCTTTCTTGAGATAATACCACGGAAGGAACGGCATGAAGAACAAGGTTGTGTGAGGACATAGATGAAGGTTAAAAGATAAAAAACTCCTCAAAAATAATCACAAATACCAAAAAAAATGATTATGAATAATAAAAGGAGGTGATTAAAAATGACTGGAAGAAGGGTAAGTGAATTAGGTTTGGTGATCGGCATCTTTATGTTTTCTTTGGTCTTGTGGGTCTCCTACTCGCTCGCATGCGGTATGGGGAATAAACACAAGAACAAAGGGAGTGTAGCTCCAGCAGCATATATGAGCCCATCAATTCTCATCTCAGCAGAAGAATTAACCGAAGTAAAAGTGAAGGTTGAGGGTATGGAATGTGATAAGTGTGCGAAATCCATAGAATCTGAGGTATCAAAGATAAAAGGTGTAGTAGAAGTGCATGCGGATTGGGAAAAAGGTGAGTGTCATGTGAAGATGAAAAAAGATGTCAAAATGGAATCCATATTTAAAGCTATAGAGAAAGCAGGATTCAAACCAGCGGGAACTATCTGAAAATGGAAACTATCTGAAAAATCCGGAGAGCAGAAAATAAAAGCTTACAGGAAAACAAAAACCTGTAGAAAAACAACAAAGGCAAAAACATCGGGTTGGGGGTGTAAAGTTATACTGCAACAATATAGTGAAACTAAAACACCCTCAATCCGAATCTTTTTTCGCTCACAACTTCGCCACAACAGAGTAAAACTCAGATAAAATTACATAAGAAATAATAAGCACTAAAATTTTTTAATCTTCACGATATGCGTGAGTGGGAAAAGCGTCTTGTCAAGAAAAAAGGAATTGAAAGAATAGCCGGAAGAATAGTCGAAAGCCACACACAGTCCCCGAGCATCACTCAGTCCCCGAGCCTATCACATCCTCTGAGCTTCACTCAGTCCCCAAATGCGAAAAATATTGATTTCCGTCCTTTACACATAAGAAGATTGGAAGAAAAAAGAATAAAAATAAGAACAAAGAAAAAATTGTAAAGAATTGACCCCAATAATTTCAAATGTAGTCGTATACAATATATGGGCGGGTTAATCTGGTCATGTTATCATCCGGGCCAGTCAGTTCATGTTATAGCGGGTTATGTTACCGTCACATTTTATTTTTCAGTTCTCTTTTAAGGACTTTTCCTGAAGGTGTCATAGGTAGCGAGCTTACGAAAGCCCACTCCCTCGGTATTTTGTAGCTTGCTATTCTTTCTCTGAGGAACTCCTCAAGCTCTTTTTCAGTTGCTCTCATTCCCTCACGGAGAACGACGAAAGCTTTAACTCTCTCACCCCATTTCTCATCAGGTATACCAACACAAGCAGCATATTTTACCGCGGGATGTTTGACAAGCTCAGCTTCTATTTCTGCAGGATATATATTCACCCCTGCACTGATTATCATGTCTTTTTTTCTATCAAGTATGTAAAGAAAACCATCTTCATCGAGCTTACCAACATCACCTGCTGTTATATACCCTCCTGGTAAACTGCACTCTTCCATCGCTTCCTCATTCTTATAATATCCACTCATAATAAAAGGAGAACGTATGTATATCAGCCCTTCCTTCCCCGGTGGACAGTCATTCCCTTTATCGTCTACTATCCTAATTCTGTGAAGCGGCATAACTTTACCGACACTCTCTGCCTTCAAGGGTATATCTTTAGGTCTCAATATCGTATTGAGTCCGGTCTCAGTTGAACCATAAAATTCATAGAGAACAGGTCCAAACCTCCTTACAAATTCAACCTTCATGTGAGGGCTCAAAGGAGCTGCGCCGCATATAACATGAGTGAGAGAACGAAAAGCCTGAGGTTTTATTTCTCCACAAGTATCAAAAATTTCGGATATCATATATGGAACAATAAAAGTTGTATTAACACGAAATTTCTCTATTGCTGAGAGAAAAAGCTCTATGCGGAATCTCGGGAGTATAACAAGAGTTCCGCCCAATAAAAGGTAAAGCTGTGCGAAGAACAAGGGAGCACTGTGGTAAAGAGGACAAACAACAAGATGAACATCTGAAGCGGAAAATCCGAATTCTCTGACAACCATTCCAATGTAAAGAAGGGCTCTTGTGGGAGTAAGCCTCCTCTGTGCACCTTTAGGTTTCCCCGTTGTTCCTGAGGTGTATATTATAATCTGTGGATTTTTATCTCCCTTCTCACCTTCAAGCTTTTCATTACCCATCCCCTTCTCCTTTTCTGACCTTGCCCTCCTCTGCTTCAATATATTTGCGAACCTTGCTTCAAGGGAAGAAGAAATATCATCAACGGAAATAGCCCCAAGTCTCCTGAGCTCCTTTTTTGTTTCATATATTAAATTTTCATATTCATTCCCTATTTTCAGCTTAAAAGATAGATTGTATTGAGTTTTTTGAACCTCCTTATCCACCTCTTCACCGTATATCAAAGCATTGCAACCTGAATTTTCAAGTATGTATTTTAGCTCGCCTGACTTGAGACGCCAGTTTATAGGGATGAAAGAAAGCCCAAGCATATTGCATACAGACCATACCTCTGGAGCGCAAGGAGCATTTATTGACATAAAACCAAGTTTATCCCCAGGACGAATTCCCATATCAAGGAGTGAATGAGCAAGAAACAAAGAGCGTTCAAAAAGTTCAAGATATGTTCTCTGACCACCATCCCATATAATTGAAACTTTATCCCCTCTTTTTTTTATTCTTTTTCTCATCATCTGTATGCTACTTTTCGATATGCCATGTATCAGGACATGTGCAATATCATGCAAAGCCTCAATCCGCCCAAAATTCATCTTATTAAAAAGTTGATCTAATGTGCTCAGAATGTAAGGTAGCTCCCTCAAATACACAAAATCCACCATAAATGAAAAATAGCTTACGTTCATGGAACTCAATTTTTTTCTGAAATTTCAAACAAATTAAAAAATTGAATTTTGGATTCCAAGTTGTTAGGTCAGATGAGAGAAGCAAAACAGCAAATTTGATACAATACTAAAATCCTTCTATGAAGAAGATAAGAGCAATTGAGGTTTCAGGTGATGAGGTTTATCTCAATCCACATCATTTTGATGTGCTCAGGCTGAGAAATGGGGATCTTGTGATCGCTCTTCTTCCATCAGGAGATTTTGCAAAGGTTGAGGTCATAGACGTAGAGAGAAAAACCGGAAGAATAGTTGAGGTAATAGGAGCAGAAATCCCGCCAAAAAGAGTATGCGTGGGACTATCCATTTTGAAAAAGAGTAAGAACGAAACACAAGTTGAGTTCCTATCTCTCATAGGAGTTGATGCAATAATCCCTCTTATGACTTCAAGGGTTGATTTCTCCATACCGATTGACAAGATGAAAAAAGTGAGAGAAAGACTACAGAAAATAGCTCTTGAAAGTGCACGGATTTCCGGAGTAAAACCACCTGTCATACATGACATAACACCGCTTGAAAGAATAAACCAGATTTCAGAGCAATACGAGGAAAAAATAGTTTTCTGGGAAGGAGCAGAAAAAATTCTATCTCATGATGACATCATCAATACAAACTCGATAATTTTTGTTGTAGGACCAGAAGGTGGGTTCTCAGAACACGATATAAAATTACTTGAAAGATATGGTTTTGAACCAAGATCACTTGGTCAGAGAATACTCACTGCAGAGTTTTTCCCAATATATTTTTTGTCAGCATTAGATTTTATATCAAGATTTACGCAAAGTAGACTGAGCTGAAGATATTATTTAGTAAAAAATACAAAAGTCATTATACTATGAAAATAATGAAATGAAAAGATGATGATTCATCAGGGAAATAACAAAGGAAGGAATGAGATAATAATAAGGAGGTGGCTCTCTTTATTGGCTGTGATGATTCTTATCTTAGTGGGAATAGGAGGTTTCACAAGGCTCTCAAAAGCTGGGCTTTCAATAACAGAATGGAAACCAATAACAGGCATAATCCCACCAATGAGTGAGAAAAAGTGGCAAGAAGAATTTGAAAAATTCAAGAAAATAGCTCAATGGAGGCTGATCTTCAAGGATATAACGCTTGACGAGTTCAAAAAAATATATCTCATTGAGTATTTTCACAGAATCTGGGGGAGAATAGTCGGACTTGCTGTAATAGTTCCCGCAGTGTTCATGTGGCTCAGAAGCTACATAAGGGGGATGTGGAAAATCTATACCCTTTTTCTCTCCTTTCTCATACTTGCTCAGGGAGTGATCGGCTGGCTTATGGTAAGAACGGGCGTTGAGGAAGAGAGAGCCTTTGTTGACCCTGTTTACCTTGCACTACATCATGTTTTTGCACTTTTTGTCTACTCTATCATCTTATTTGGAATATGGAAAGCAGATAAAGATTTGAGCGATAAAAATGATGAAAGAGAGATAGAAGAGAGCAGAACAGGGGGAAGAAAAATAGACAGGCAGTTTGCAAGAGAGAAAAATTTTGTAAGAGAAGGAAAATTAGAAAGAGCAGGAGATTTATTAAAAGAGAAAAGATGGTTCCGACCTCTGAACAGAAAAACGCGTCCATTTCTTCTTCTTGCAATTCTTCTTTTACTCGTTCAGTTCTTTTCAGGTTCACTTGTTGCAGGACAAAAATCAGCTCTCATAGCTCCAACATATCCAGATATGAATGGCAAAATAATACCAGAAGGGCTTATAACATCACCGAAAGATATCCTCTATGGTATGCTCTTTTCAAACTTCTTTCACAGGCACTTTTCATTGATTTTAGGAGTATCTATTTTACTTCTGTGGCGTGTTAACAGGAAAATTTTTCTGGTTTCATTTGTGTTCTGGTGCACACAATTTTTGCTCGGAGTTTTGACCCTCATAAATTCAAGAGGATGGATACCAGTAGAGCTCGGGTTAGCACACCAACTCAATGCTTGGTTGCTCTTTTCTTTTCTTTTCCTTTGTCTTCTTCGGACTTTTTGAAAACAACTCGCTGACCATCATAATCTATGATTATTTCTTCACCTTCGGATATCTCACCCGATATCACTTTAATGGAAAGTTCATCAACTACATATTTTTGGATAGCGCGTCTCAGTGGTCTTGCTCCAAAATTTGGGTCATAACCTACATTGGCAATAAATTCCTTGAGCTTATCTGTAAATCTGAGATTTATGCGTTTCTCTACCGCTCTTTTCTTGATTTCATTAAGCTGAATTTCGACTATTTCAAAAAGCATCTCACGTGTAAGGGGTCTGAAAATAACAATCTCATCAATCCTGTTTATGAACTCAGGTCTGAAGTACGACATGATAAGTTCTCTCACTCTTTTTTTTGCTGTTTCAAAATCTTCACGCATTATTATGTCGCTTCCGAGGTTTGATGTCATTATTATAACGGTGTTTTTGAAGTCCACGGTTCTTCCTTTTGAGTCAGTGAGTCGTCCATCCTCAAGCACCTGGAGAAGTATATTGAACACCTCCGGATGAGCTTTTTCGACTTCATCGAGCAATATGACCGCAAAAGGTTTTCTTCTCACCGCTTCTGTGAGCTGTCCTCCCTCCTCATATCCCACATATCCTGGGGGAGCACCTATGAGTTTTGCGACTGAGTGTTTTTCCATGTATTCTGACATATCTATTCTTATCATTGCGTTTTCGTCTCCGAAGAGGAACTCTGCGAGCGCTTTTGCGGTGAGGGTTTTCCCTACCCCAGTGGGACCAAGGAAGAGAAAAGAACCCAAAGGTCTGCGCGGGTCAGAAAATCCTGCTCTCGCCCTCCTTATTGTATTTGCAACAAGCCGAACCGCCTCGTCTTGACCCACAACACGACTTGACAGAAACTCCTCAAGCTTTATAAGTTTCTGAGCCTCCTCTTCCTTCAGCCTCTCAACAGGAATTCCAGTTCTCTTTGATATTATTCTCATTATATCATCTTCCGTAACCTGATCTGATACGAGCCTCTCTTTCATACTTTCAAACTCCTTGTTAAGCTCCTCAAGTTTTTTCCTGAGCTCCGGTATTTCCCCATAGTTTATACGAGCTGCTTTTTCAAAATTCCCCTCTTTTATGGCTTTTTCAGATTCATGCTCAAGTTCCACAATCTTATCTTTGATCTCACCTATCTTACCGAGAAGCTCCCTCTCTCTCTCCCACTTGGCTCTAAGACGCGACAATTTTTCCTTAAGGTTTGAGAGTTCCTCATCTATTCTCTTTATTTTTTCTCGTATATCTTTCGACTCCCTCTCTGATGCGGTTGAAAGTTCAATTGAAAGTGCTTGCTTCTCAACTTCAAGTTCGGAGACTTTTTTCTCAAGGTCGTATATTGGAGTCGGAACGCTCTCTATCTGCATTCTTAAAGAAGACGCAGACTGGTCTATGAGGTCTATCGCCTTGTCAGGGAGTTTCCTATCTTGAATATATCTTGCAGAAAGCCTTGCAGCAGCGACTATCGCAGCATCGGATATTTTCACACCATGATGCACCTCATACCTATCTTTCAAGCCCCTCAAAATTGAAATTGTCTCCTCAACCGTAGGTTCTCTGACATATATCGGATGTAATCTTCTTTCAAGTGCGGGATCCTTCTCAATATACCTTCTGTATTCATCAACAGTAGTTGCACCGATAAGTCTTATTTCACCCCTCGCAAGAGCTGGCTTCATTATATTTGCAGCATCCATGGTTTGTCCCTCTGCCCTGCCCGCACCAACAATGTTATGAACCTCGTCTACAAAAAGGATTATCTCACCGTTGGATTCCTGCACCTCCTTCAAAATAGATTTAAGCCTCTCCTCAAATTCCCCCCTGTATTTTGCTCCCGCAAGGACGGAGGACATATCAAGCTGGATCAATTTCTTCCCGCGGAGAGGTTCAGGAACATCATCCATAGCTATTTTCCGCGCAAGTCCTTCCACAATAGCGGTTTTTCCAACACCCGGGTCTCCTATGAGGACTGGATTATTTTTTGTGCGTCTCATCAAAACTTCAACAACCTGTCTTATTTCATCTTCTCTACCTATGACCGGATCAATTTTCCCTTGGCGTGCAAGCTCAACGAGATTCCTTCCATACTTCTGGAGCGCTCCTCCTTCACCTATATCCTCTTCCCTGCTCTCAACTCTCTTACCCTTCCTCAACTCAAAAATAACTCTCTGAACATCTTGAGGGCTTATACCTTCTGATGCGAAAATGTGTGAAAGAGTCTCATGTTCCATAGAAGAGATAATGAGATGTTCTGTTGAGACATATGAATCACCCATCTTCTTTGCGGTCTGCTCAGCTCTATCAAGGACACGTCTCAGCTGTGGCGATATGTAAACCTCCCCGGAATCATCAAAAACCTTCGGTAGATGTGCAATTGCTTCCTCAATTTTTGATATAAGGGAGTTCGTATTTCGGGTGATACGAGATATAACATCATTCATCGGGCCTTTGACAAGAACGTATGCAAGATGCTCAGGAAAGACCTCTCCATTCCCCCTTTTTTTAGCTTCTTCCGCCGCTTCCTCTATTGCTTCCTGCGCCCGAGAGGTATATTTATCAAACCTCATGTTCGCTAACTAAGAAAGATTTTTATCCTCAAAAAAATTATTACTTCGTAGCTCTCAGACCAAGTTTTTGTATCACAAAATCATATCTTTCGGGATTTTTTCTGCTCAGATATTCCAGAAGTTTTGCTCTCCTTGCTATGAGAATATAAAGTGCTCTTTTTGATGAGTAGTCTTTTTTGTGTTTTTTGAGATGTTCTTCAAGTATTTTTATTCTTCTTGACAAAATAGCTATCTGAACCTCGGGTGAACCGACATCGTTCTCATGTCTCTTGAACTCATCTATTACTATCTTTTTTTCCTCAGGAAGAAGCATAAATCAAATCTTAATTTGAAGTTTCACTAAAAATGAAAATGCAAAAAGGCTATCGTCTCCGGAATTTTCGTCTGTATTCATTCGTTATTATATGAGCGAGTCTTGTTGGCTCAGGGATACGAAATCCAGCGGTAAATTTTTTTGTGAGCTCAACCGCATCTTGAAGGGTTATTTTGTGTCCCACCGATACGACGACCGGATCTTGACCGCTTTTTGTGCACAAAAGGGCTCCGACAACCCTACCTTTGAAACGTAAAGCTGAAAATTCTCCCTCTTTTGATGGGAAAAAATCTGGTTGTCCAACGAGAATAGTTTTTGCGACGCCGACCGTTGATATATCGTAAAGCACCCCTATGTGCGATGCTATTCCGAAAAATCTCGGGTGTGCAATGCCTTGACCATCCACAAATATTACATCTGGCTCATTTTTCACCTTTGCAAAAGCATCCTTAAGAGCAGGTGTTTCCCTGAAAGATAAAAGCCCGGGGATATACGGAAAATTCACCTCCTTGACTACAACAACCTTTTCAACTATTGAAAAATCATCCGCAGATAGAACAACAACACCTGCAAAAAGTATATTCGTACCAACATTATATGATATATCAACACCAGCGACAAGCCTAATATCTTTGTTAAGAGGCTCCTGTCGGACAAGCTTAGCGAGTTCCATCTGGAGCTGTTTCGCAGAGTTCTCATCAATGTCCCAACTATGGTCAAATTTCGGAAGCATCAAAATGTTATAGTAATTTCAAGACTTAGCTTAGGGAAAAATTCTCAAAATAGAGGTCAAACAAACAAAAAAATAAAAAATGTAAAAAACATTATTACCGCATTTTCGCGATAAGCCTCTTTTATTTTCTTTTTATCCATTTTTGATGAGCAGAGATACTACATGGTTCGTCATCTATAGGGTTTATCCTCTATTCACGATTTATCCACCCAATCTTTTTCTTTCCTCATTCAGTAGTGTCTGAATACACAAACAGCGCAATAAATTTGCGACCTGAGTTTGAGCTATAGAAGGCATTGAAAGGGGAAGCGCTTTGCAGGTCTAAGCCGAACCTTATAAAAAGTCTTTTATGTTATGAAGTTTGAGATAAACAGTTTTTGGTCTGAGCAGAACCTTATAGGTGGAAAAGTTTTATCCACTATTTCATGGTTTATAGTTCACATATTTTTGTTTGAGTTATATATTCATATATTCCTTCCTTGATATATTCTCATTCTCAGGAATATATTCTCAGAAAGAAGGGAGCTCCGAGGACGACATCAAGTTTTGAACACTCTTCAAGAGCCATTCTGAAGTTTTTCTCAGAGCACTCATGTGTTATTATGAATATGGGAACCCCCCTTGCTCCTATACCACGTCCCTTTTGTAACACAGATTCAATAGACACATTATTTTTTCCAAAGCTACCTGCTATTTTCGCAAGAACACCGGGTCTGTCGACAACCTCAATTCTCACATAAAACTTTGAGACTATATCATCTGGTTCAATAACTCTTCCTGTGGGTGGGAAAAACTCCCTCTTTCTCTGCGAGTTAGGATTTGTCCTTGCAGCTTCTATTATATCAGAAATAACTGAGATCGAAGTTGGATTTCCTCCTGCGCCTTCCCCTTTCATGAAAAATTCGCCAATGCGCTTTCCTTTGATTATAACCGCATTAAGATTTCCCTTCACCTGAGCGAGAGGGCTATCGGAAGGCAAAAGAGCCGGATAAACCGCAATCTCAAACTTCTCATCTCCACCTACATACCTCTTTCTTATTGTCGCAATCGGTCTTATTGAATATCCGAACTCTCGAGCAAAATCAATGTCAATTTTATCTATGTTTGATATACCCTCCTTGATTATACCGTCTGGTCTCACTCTTATTCCAAAGCATACTGCTGATAAAATGCAAATCTTTTGAGCTGCGTCAAGACCATTTATATCAAATGATGGGTCAGGCTCAGCATATCCGAGTTCCTGAGCTCTCTTGAGCGCACTCTGAAAATCAAGTCCATCTTCCATAGAAGAGAGAATATAGTTTGTTGTGCCATTCAGGATCCCGGTTATCTCCTCAATTTCGTCATTCAGTGAATGTTCTATGTTTCTTATTATCGGTATACCACCACCTACTGAGGCATCAAAAAAGACATTTGTGTTCCCGAAAATTTCATCATCAAGAGTGATAACAAACTTGTTCGCAGTAACCACCTTCTTATTTTCTTTCAAGCTCTCAAGTAT
>FWWL01006051.1_pt1 | contig 15456 bp, 14 predicted proteins | sample 2228331 | NCBI WGS metagenome assembly FWWL01 (sample SAMEA103939775, study PRJEB20133) | metagenome
GAAATGGAAAATTCTGGTTGTAGATGATGAGGAAACCCTTGCTAATTTTATTGTAAAAAATATAACACAGGATAACCTGGATTATGAAGTGAGGGTTGCCAATTCAGGAAATGAGGCATTAAAAATTCTTGAGGGATTTAAACCGCACCTTGTTCTTGAAGACATAAGATTGCCTGATATGAGTGGTATAGAGATATTAAGGGCAGCAAAGGCACTTGACCCTGATATTCAGGTAATAATGATGACAGCCTATGCTTCTCTTGAAAGTTCAATAGAGGCTCTTAAGGCAGGAGCCTATGACTATCTTATAAAACCCTTTAAAGTTGAAACATTAAAAAATGTTATAAAGAATGCACTGGGAAAAAGAAAATTACAGGAAGAGAACAGAAGGCTTTTAAATGAACTTCAGAGATTAAACAGGGAACTTTCCCTTGCAAACGAAAAGCTTAAACTTGCAAAGGCTGATGTAGATAAAAAACTGGAAGAGAAGATAAATAAGTTATCCCTTCTGCACCTATGGAGTGATAAACTCTTATCTGAACTATCCCTTGAAAAATTGATACCCCTTATAATTAAGGGAGCAATAGAGGTTGCAGGAAAAAAAGATTGTGCCTTTCTCTTAAGGGAAAACTCAAACTTTGAAGTAAAAGAAGTAGAGGGATTTGATGGAATTATAAAGGAAAATGAAAAACTTGATTTAAAAACAGAAAGAGAACCCTATATTGTGAGATATAAGGAAGGTGAAATTAAAGAGATAATAATAATACCCCTTGAAACAAAAGAAGGAGTAATCGGAGCAATTATGATAGGGAATAGGGAAAAAGAAAGCTTGGAGAATGAAAAGGACGAGCTTTCAATTTATGGAAATCATGTGGCAGTTTCTCATGTGGCAGTTTCTATTCAGAATGCCCTTTTATTTAAAAGACTTGAAAGAAGTTATATAGAGTCACTTATAGCCCTTGTTAAGGCAACAGAGGCAAAGGACCCTTCTTTAAGAGGACACTCTCAGAGGGTCTCCGAATATGCAGTAAAACTTGCAAGAGAATTGAATTTAAGTGAGGAAGAAATAAAATATATAAGATATGGAGCCCTCCTTCACGATGTGGGAAAAATAGGAATAAGGGAATATATACTTGAAAAACCAGGAACCCTTTCAAGGGAGGAGATGGAGATGATGAAGGAACACATAAAAATAGGAATTGAAATATTAAAACCTATTGCCTTTTTAAAACCCGTTTTACCACTTATAAAGCATCATCATGAAAGCTGGGATGGAACAGGTTATCCTGATGGATTAAGGGGAGAGGAGATACCCCTTGGAGCCCAGATAATTTCCATATGTGATGTTTTTGATGCAATAACAAATGAAAGAAGTTATGCAGATAAGCTCTCAAAAGAGGAAGCTATAAATTTATTGAAGGAATTAAAGGGTAAGAAATTTAACCCCTTTTTAGTTGATAAATTCATTAAAGCCTTGGAGGAAACCAGATGAAAAAATTAAGAATCCTTGTGGTAGAAGATGAAGGACCCCTTTCCTTTTTTGTTTCCCAGACACTTTCAGAAGAACATGAGGTTACACTATCAAGGACAGGAGAGGATGCTCTTGAAAAATTTGAACCAGGTAAATATGACCTTATTATCACTGATATAAGATTACCGGGTATTTCTGGAATAGAACTTTTAGCAAAAATTCAGATGCAGGACCCTAACATTAAATCAATTGTTGTAACAGCTTACGATTCTTTTGAAACAAGGGAAAAGGTGAAATCTTTAAATGCGGATGCCTTTCTTGCAAAACCCTTCACTATTCATACTCTAAGAGAGGCAATTAAAAAGATTTTTAAAAAAATCGGGACTTGAAATCCTTTTTTTAATTTTTTATAATTATAATGAAGGGGGCCCGTAGCTCAACCGGCAGAGCAGCGGACTCATAATCCGCGGGTTGTAGGTTCAAGTCCTACCGGGCCCACTTTTATTTTTATGTCTTTTATTTTCCACTTCAAAGAAGGTTTTTTATCTCTTGATGAGCCAAGAATAATGGGAATATTGAATGTAACCCCTGATTCCTTTTATGATGGAGGAAAATATTTAGATATTGAAAGAGCCCTTGAAAGAGGAATTGAGATGGTAAAGGAGGGAGCTGATATAATTGATATAGGAGGAGAATCAACAAGACCCTTTTCAGAACCTGTCTCTGAAGAAGAGGAGTCAAAAAGGGTAATAACTGTTATAGAAAAATTGAGAAAACTTACTGATATACCAATTTCTATTGATACAAGAAAATCAAATGTAGCAAGAAAAGCTCTTGAAAAGGGAGCAAACATTGTAAATGATATCTCAGGCTTAAGGGATGACTTTAAAATGACTGAAGTAATAAAGAAATATAAGGCAGGATGCATTATAATGCATATAAGGGGAACACCTAAAACTATGCAAGAAAATCCCTATTACAAGGACACAATTGGAGAAATTAAAAAAGAACTTGAAGAAAAAGTAAATTATGCTCTTGAATCTGGAATTGAAAAGGAAAGAATTGTTATTGACCCTGGAATCGGGTTTGGAAAAAGGGTAGTTGATAATCTTTTAATTTTGAAAAACATTGAAGAATTTAAAAATATGGGTTTTCCCTTATTAATTGGTCATTCAAGAAAATCCTTTATAGGAAAAATTTTGAATATTGAAAATCCTGAAAATAGACTTTTTGGAACCTTAGGTGTAAGTGCTTATTTATATTTAAAAAAAGTTAGCATAATAAGAGTCCATGATGTTAAGGAAACAAGGGAAATATTTAAAATTTTAAAATCTATATTAAATCCTGATTGGCATCAATAAATAAAGGTAATTTTTAGCCCCCTCACCTTTTATAAGTGTTGCGCTTTCTTTGCCTGTAACCCCTATTTCAACAACATCCTCCTCAATATGTCTCAATATATCTATAAGATAATTGCAATTAAAACCAACCTCTATTTTATCACCCTCATAAAATCCCCTTAAAAACTCCATACCTTCACCCACTTCACCAGATACAGCTTTTACAAGAAGCACCTCAGGTGATAATTCAAAACGAACAGGATGATTTGGTGCTGATGTAAAAATCAAAAGTCTCCTCAAAGTTTCAAGTAAATCTTCCTTTGTTATTCTCAATTTATAAGGAGTTTCGGATGGAATAACAGCCCTGTAATTAGGAAACTCTTCATCAATAAGTGTTACTATCTCATATCCATTACTGAAATTGAATTGAATCTTGGATTTTGAAAAAAGAATTTTAACATTTTCATTTTTATAATTTTTCAAAAAATCAAAACTTTTCGGGTCAAGAAGGTATTCCCCTTCTATTCCAAAATTTTCTATTTCTATCTCATATAAGCCCAGCTTATGAGAGTCTGAGGCAACAAAGGTAATTTTATTTCCCTTTATATCAATTAAAATATTATTTAAAAACTGTCTGGCATCATTTTTTGCAACACAGAAGGAAACCTTCTCTACTCCTTCAAGAATAAAATCAGAGGTTATTTCTATACTTTTTGAATCTTTTAATTCCTCTATGGATGGAAATTCTTCAGGAGGTTGAATAAAGAAGGTATATTCACCATGTGAACTTATAATTTTTAATTCCCTTTCTTCTCTCTGTTCAACAGTAATTCTTTCATTTTTTAATCTTGATGTTATATCCCTTAATTCCTTACCCTTGACACAGACCGAGCCCTCCTCTTCAACCTCTGCTTTTCCACTAACCTTCAGGGAAAAATTTAAATTTGTTGAATATAAATAAATTTCTTCTCCCCTTGTTTCTATTTTAACATTTTCAAGTATCGGTAAAGCTGCTCTTGAAGGTATGGCATGATAAGCACTCTCTATTATCTTTAAAAAGTTCTCATTTAAAATTTTAAACTTCATAAATTCACATATTTAACAAAAGGGTTAGAACCTTTTAATATATATAATATTATATTATTAAGATTGTGGAAATCTAAAATCATTTACTCTATTAATAAAAAACTCTATGTGGGAATGATGTGGAAAAATGGCTTTTTCTTTTTTCCACAAAGGATTCACATCCTTTTCAACATTTTCTCAATTTCCAATATCTCTTCCTTTAACTTTTCGTTAATAGATATTGTTTCTTCAACTTTGTTTATTCCGTGAATAACGGTTGTGTGGTCTTTTCCAAAAAACTTTGCTATTTCAACCACCTGCATATTGAATAGGTTTTTCATTAAAAACATACAGACCTGTCTTGCATAAACAAGTTCCTTTTTTTGTTTTTTCCCCATAATTTCTGTTTTTGGTATGTTGTAATATTCTGAAACAACCCTCACAAGGTCCTCGGGTTCGTTTAAGGAAGCGGAGGAGAATATATCACTTAGATATTTTTCCGCCATTGATAAATTAATGGGAATTCTCTGGAGAGAATGAAGGGCATACAGCTTTACTATGCAACTTTCAAGTACCCGAACATTCTTTTTAACATTTCTTGCTATCAGTTCAATAACTTCCTCAGGAATTTTAAGTCCCTTTTCCTCAGCCTTTAATTTAAGAATTGCAATTCTTGTTTCATAATCAGGAGGTTTTATATCTGTTACAAGTCCCCAGGAAAATCTATCTATCAGTCTTTCAGTAATATTTTCCATCTCCCAGGGTGCCCTATCCGCAGTGAAAACCACCTGTTTTTTATCATTATAAAAGGAGTTGAAAATATGGAAGAGTGATTCCTGTGAAAATTCAGCTCCTGAAAGAAAATGAATATCATCTATTAAAAGAACATCAAAGGACCTTACCCTGTTTCTGAACTCGGTCATCTTTCTTTTCTGGAGTGCTTCAACAATCTTTGATATTAACTCCTCAGTTGTTATTAAAAGAACCTTTGTATTTTTCTTTCTCTTTGTTATGTCATTCCCTATCGCATGTAAGAGATGAGTTTTCCCAAGCCCAACACCTCCATAAATAAAAAGGGGATTATATGCTTCTCCCGGTGCGTGAGCAACCGCCATCGCTGCTGAAAAAGCCATTTCACTGTTCTTTCCAGGAACAAAATTATTAAAGGTATAATCCTCCTTTAATCCATAATGATTCCTTTCCCTTTTTCCTTCAACATCCATAATTATCTTTTCTTCCCTTCTCCCATCCTTTTTGACATCATATTTTATTGTAATCTGGGGGTATCCTAAATCACTCAAAATCCTCCTTAACTTATCATGGTAGACTCTCTTAATAAGTGATGCACTATTTTCATTAGGACACTCTAATCTTAAAGTATGATCAGACTCCACATCTCCACCCTTTATATTCTTAAACAGGTTATATTCGCTTTCCGAAAGCTCTGTTTTTAATTTTTCATCCAGCTGCTCCCATAATGTTTTTCTCCTCATTTATTTTTACCTCCTTTTTATATTTAAAAAATTTCCACAAAGATTTCCACATTTTAATTTAAAATAATTTAACTCTATAAGAGGCAAATTTTTAAAAATACCAAAAATTTTCCACATGGCTTTTGAATAGTTCCCTTCTAAATTTTGCTTTCTTTCAAAGAGTTTTTTTAATTTCTTCATCCTTTCATTATGGTGGGAATGTTGGGTTGGACTCATAATATTAAATAATGCTTTATCTATTTATTTGTCAATTAAATATATAAAATTGGCAATTTTTTTTCTGAAATTTTAATTTTTATTTCTCTTTCTCTTGCCTTTAAAACCTCTCCGTCAAGCTGCATAAAGGTGTTTTCTTTTAAATTTATAAAAATTTCCTCGGATTTAAAATAGATGCATTCTGGTAAATTAAGGTGTGTTCCTTTTATTGCATGGGGTAATTTTCTGAGAATATTAAATTTACTCATATCTTTTATCACGCAAACCCTAAGCCTTTCCTCAAAGGGAGAAGCATCGGGGAAAAGAAAAAAGCCTCCTCCCATATATTTTCCTATTCCAAGACTAAGGAGAAGGAACTTCCCCTCAAGTTTATTTTCTCTATCTTTAATTTCCATTTCATATGATATTTTTCCCCTTAGTTCAATTATAAGAGAAATAAGATATCTTATAAGACCTCTAAGATTTTTAATTTTAATTGCTCTTCTTGCTATCTTGGCATCAAAACCAAACCCTGCGGCATTTGTAAAGTAATATTTCTTTTTTCCCTCCTGTATTTCACCGATTTTTGTTTTTTTTATTTCCCCCTTTTTGAAGACCTCATAAAAGAAATCAATTTTTTTATTTATTCCAAAGAGGGACTTTATAAAATCGTTTGCTGACCCGGAAGGAAAAAGAGCAAAGGGGATAGCAAAATCCTTTTCAATACTGTTTGCAATATTAAAAAGGGTTCCATCTCCTCCAAGAACAATTATTCTTTCTGCCCTTCTTAATTTAAACTGTTTAAGCTTTTTCTTTATGCTTTTATTCTTTTCTATTACCTCAACAAAAAAGGAAATATTATCCCTTTTAAGTTTCTCTTTAACCCATTTAAGGATTTTAAAAGATTTTCCTCCCCCTGAAAAGGGATTTAAAAGTATTCCTACATTAATTTTTTTCCTCTTTTTCCCCGAAGACTTTCTTTTTTATTTCCTTTTCAATTTCCTCAGATAATTTTCTCTCCTCTTCGAGAAGTTTCCTTACATTTTCTTTTCCTTGTCCAAGCTGTGTATTCTTATAAGCATACCAGGCCCCTGACCTCTGAATTATCCCATATTGCACCCCAAGTTCAATAAGTTCACTTTCCTTTGAAATTCCTTTTCCGTAAAGAATATCAAATATGGCTTCCCTGAAGGGAGGAGCCAGTTTATTTTTGACCACCTTTACCTTTACTGTATTTCCTATTACATTCTCCCCAGATTTAATGGACTCTGTTTTTTTAATTTCAAGTCTTAAAGAGGCATGAAATTTTAAGGCAAGACCTCCTGGTGTTGTTTCAGGATTTCCATATAATACTCCTATTCTATGTCTTATCTGATTTATAAAGATTGCACAGGTTTTTGATTTGTTTAAAACTCCCGCAAGTTTTCTCATTGCCTGAGACATAAGCCTTGCCTGAAGACCTACATGTGCTTCTCCCATTTCTCCCATTATCTCAGCCTTTGGAACAAGTGCTGCTACAGAATCTACAACAATAAGGTCCACTGCCCCTGATCTAACAAGAGTTTCAGCAATCTCAAGTGCCTGTTCCCCTGTATCCGGCTGGGAAATCCAGAGTTCTGAAAGATTTACACCCAGTTTTTCCGCATAAGCAGGATCAAGGGCATGTTCTGCATCTATAAAGGCAGCAATTCCTTCCTCTTTTTGAACCTCAGCAATTGCATGCAGGGCAAGGGTTGTTTTTCCCGAAGCCTCAGGACCATAAATTTCCACTATTCTCCCCCTAGGATAACCACCTATTCCAAGAGCTATATCAAGGGAAATAGAACCTGTTGGAATCACAGGAACCTTTACCTCCCCTTTCTCCCCTAATCTCATTATTGCTCCCTTTCCATGAATCTTCTCTATCTGTTTTATTGCTATCTCAAGTGCTTTTTTTCTATCTTCTTTCATTTTTATACCTCAAATTTTTTAAATAAGAGAGAAGCATTATGCCCTCCAAAACCAAAGGAATTTGAAAGGGCATAATTTATTTCAACTTCTCTTTCTCCCTCCCTCACATAATCAAGGTCACATTCAGGGTCAGGATACTCAAGATTTATTGTTGGATGAACCTTCTTATGATAAATTGAAAGCACTGTTACAGCTGATTCAAGAGCTCCGGCACCACCCAGAAGATGTCCAACCATGCTTTTTGTTGAATTAACAGGGATTTTATAAGCTCTCTCCCCAAGCAATCTTTTAATTGCAAGGGTTTCAGCTATATCTCCCCTTGGAGTTGCTGTCCCATGTGAATTTATATAATCAATATTTTCAGGCTCTATACCAGCATCCTCACATGCCATCTTCATTGCTCTGAATGCTCCCTCTCCATCTGTGCAGGGGGCAGTTATATGAAAGGCATCTGCTGTTGCTCCATATCCCACAAACTCTGCATAAATTCTTGCTCCCCTTTTAATTGCACTTTCTTTTTCCTCAAGTATTAAAATCGCGCCTCCCTCTCCCATTACAAATCCATCCCTTTCCCTGTCAAAGGGTCTTGATGCTTTTTCAGGTTCATTATTCCTTGTTGAAAGGGCTTTCATATTCCCGAATCCTGCAAGAGCAATAGGTGTGATTGGTGCTTCTGTTCCACCCACAACCATCGCCCTTGCCTCCCCCCTTTGAATAATTTTCATTGCTTCACCTAAGGCATGGGCGCTTGAAGCACAGGCAGAAACAACACAAAAATTTGGACCCTTAAACTTATATTTTATTGATATTATCCCAGATGCAATATCAGGAATCATCATAGTAACAAGAAAAGGTGAGACCCACTTAGGACCCCTTTTAACCATTTTCTTAATTTCTTCTTCAAGGGTTATTATTCCTCCTATACCAGATGAAATTATAACTCCTATTTCCTCTCCCTTATAAGGAATTCCTCTATCCCATCCTGCATCTTTAAGGGCTTCCTCTGTAATATAGAGGGCATATATTGTGAAAAGGTCGTTTTTCTTTATTTCCTTTGAATTCAGTCTCTCTGTAGGGTCAAAATTTTTTATTTCTGCTCCTATCTGACAGGGATAAAAAGAAGGGTCAAACTTTTCTATTCTTGAAACACCGCTTTTTCCCTTAAGAAAATTATTAAAATTCTCCTCCTTTGTTTTACCAAGCGAAGTTAATATCCCTATACCTGTAACTACAACTTCTTTCATCCCTATAATCTGCTTTCAATATACTTCACCGCATCCTTTACAGTTCTTATTTTTTCTGCGTCCTCATCAGGTATTTCAATGCCAAATCTTTCCTCTATTTTCATTACAAGTTCCACAACATCTAAGGAGTCAGCACCCAAATCCTCCTGGAATTTTGCATCCAGGGTTACCTGTTCAGGTGTAACATTAAGTTCCTCCACAATTATTTCTTTAAGTATGTTAAAAACATCCATTAAAACCCTTCCTTTCTGTTTTTTGGACTTGAACCAGATGGAAAAAAAAATTATAATCATAATAAAATATAAAAAGCAAATTTTTAAAATATTAAAATCCTGCCGGGGTGACGGAATGGTAGACGTAGAGGACTTAAAATCCTCTGGGGCTTTAAAACCCCGTGCGGGTTCAAGTCCCGCCCCCGGCATAAATTCTAAATGAGTGCTAAAAAGATATTTAGAGTAAGAAACATTGTTGCTTTAATACTTGCAGGAGCCCTGGGAGATATTCTTGGATTCCTTCTTAAATATTTCTTCCCAAAATCCCCTGCAAGAGACGCAATTTTATATACCGTTAAAGTAGGAATACCTGAGATAAATATAGGTCTCCTTGTAATTGAGCTTAAATTTGGTTTTTTAATTTCCCTCAATCTTTTAACCTTCATTCTTATTTTTTTTATGATTTACATACTTCAAAAGATTTGAAGGATTCTTCCTTTATAATCCTTGGAGCAGGAAAAGGAGAAAGATTTGGATTTGAAAAAATTAGATTAAAAATCTTTGATACTCCTATTTTTATATATATTCTAAAAAAGCTTGAAAAACTTAATTTTATCGGTGAAGTTATAATTGTTTGCCCTGATATATTGAAAGATTATGTAATAAATGAGGTAAAAAATTTTTCTTTTAAATTTAAAATCCAAATAGTTGAAGGTGGAAAAACAAGATGTGAAAGTATGGAAAGGGGTGCAAAAAGAGCAAGATATGAAAATCTATTTATTCATGACCTTGTAAGACCCTTTTTTAGAACTAAACTTATTAAAGAAATTAGAAAAAAACTCTCAAGACATCCCCTTGTTGTTCCTTTTTTTTCTCCTTATGACACTGTTATTTCAGAGGGAAAAATTTTAAAAAGGGAGGAAGTCAAATTAATTCATACTCCTCAGGGAATAAAAAAGAATTTGATTTTAAAAGCGCTTTCTAAAACCAAAAGAAGGGATTTTCCAGATGAAAGCTCCCTTTTAAAAGAAACTTTAAACATAAATCCTTTTTATTTGAAAGACGATTTCCTTAACTTTAAAATAACTTTTAAAGAGGATATGGAAAGTTTAAATAACTTTTTTGATCTTTTTAAAATAAAAACAGGGGCTGGCTTTGATATTCATAAACTCTCAAGAGGAAGAGGTTCTCTTTATATAGGCGGTTTAAATATTAAAAGGGGGTTAAAAGCAATAGGGCATTCTGATGGTGATGCTTTAATTCACTCTTTATGTGATGCCTTACTTGGTGTTATGGGGAAGGGCGATATAGGAGATTATTTTCCTGATACGGATGAAAGATGGAAAAATGCAAAATCAGAAATTTTTTTAAAAAAGATAATTGAGATTTTTTATAGAGAAGGATTTGAAATTATAAATGTAGATATAACTTTATTTCTGGATAAACCAAAACTCGGAGAAAAAAAGGAAAAGATAAAAGAGAAACTTGCTAAAATAATGAAAATCAATAAGGAAAAGATAAATATAAAGGCAAAAACAACAGAGGGTTTATTTGAAAATGCTATCTTTTCCTATGCAATTGTAACTGCTAAAATTAAATAAAATAAAAAAGTTTAAAGCTCAAGCTCATAGGAAGGGACGGTGATTATCTCTCTTTCCTCTGCATATTTTTTAATTTCAGGTGTAAAGAGATAAGAGATTATTACTTTTATTGATTCCTTAGAAATTTTATTGCATTTTTTTATGAATTTATCAATTATTTTTTTTGATAACCTGGATTTTGCTTCTCCTATAATCATATATTCTTTTTCCCCCTTTTTTGCTCTGCCGAATATATTAACCTCAATGTATTCTCCATTAATAACAAGATAGTCTCTTTTAAGTTTTCCTATAACTTCTATTCCATAATCTTCTTTAAGAATTTTAGGAAGAGATTTTATTGCCCTATCTTCAAGAACATAACCGAAGGCATGGGAAAGCCCACCCAGCTCTTCCCTTGTTTTTCTGTGTTCCTCCACAAGTTTGAAATGCGCTTCTGCTAATTTTTTTACCTCAATAGAAAGTTTTTTAACCTCTTCCGCAAGTTCATTAACTCTTTGTTCAGTTTTTTTCTGGGCTTCTGCGAGTTCATTAACTCTTTGTTCAGTTTTTTTCTGGGCTTCTGCGAGTTCATTAACTCTTTGTTCAGTTTTTTTCTGGGCTTCTGCGAGTTCATTAACTCTTTGTTCGGTTTTTTTCTGGGCTTCCGCAAGTTCATTTATTGCTTTCCAGACTTTTTTAATCTCTTCTTTTGTGTCAATAATTTCTTTATGTATGATATCGTCTTTAAATACACGGAACGCTTCATAAATAGGCATTCTTATTTCTTCAGGAAGCTTTTCTATTATTTCTTCAAGTGTTTTCATTTTTTAATTATAAAGTTATTATATTATTTAAAGCAAATTAAGTCCAGTTTTTGTTGAATAATAAATTTTTTCACCTGATTTTATAGAAAAAAAAATCCCTTTTTCTGCGATTTTCTCAAGAATTTTTCTTTTTTCTTCAAGTTCTTTTTCGTCAAGAACAAAGTCAGGTTCGGGAATGAAATTTTTTAAGTCCTTTGATAATCTTTTTAGATTTTCAATAAATGGATGGATATTCTCTTCTTTTATTGTGAAACCACAGGCAAAGGGATGTCCCCCGAACTCCTCAAATAGATAGGATACTTCTTTTAAAATTTTTAAAATAGAAAAAGGGGGTTTTGATCTTGCTTCACCTACCCATCCCTTTTCTTTTTTTGTTATGCATATTGCATTAAATCCATTTTCCTTTAAAAATTTGCTTGCAATCCATCCTGCAAATCTCGGGTTTATATTTCTTGAAATAATATAAGTTATGTTATTTTCCATGTAATTTGAATTTCTTGATATTGAAAGATACTCCTTAAACTTTCCCTCTTCCTCAATGTATTTTAAAATCATCTCCTTTAATAAATCTTCCTTTTTCTTTTCCTTTTCTTCCCTCAAAAATTCAAGAATTAAATGAGAACCCTTATAAGCAGGAACCATTGATATTATTTTTGAAATCTCTTTAAATAAAGGGGGCTTTGTATTTAATTTACTAAAAACCTTATAAATTTCTGTCTCAGGGAAAATAATCTGTGCTTTATTTAAAATAAACTCATTTAAACCACATACAGGAACCTTGTCCGATAAAACAGAAAGCCCTGAAAGATATATAAAATCATAGAATTTCTTATCCTTCCATAAATTTTCTTTGAATTCCTTATAAAGTATTAAAAATACAACCACACCTGTTGATAAAAAAGGGAATCCTTTTCCTTTGAAGGGATGGATTAAATTTTCCTCTTCAAAATTTCCCTCTGAATGATGGTCAATTATAAATACATCATAACCTATTTCCCTTAAAAGTTTTATTTCCTTTTTGTTTGAAAGTCCGCAGTCAAGAGTTATTAAAAAATCAAAATTTTCTTTTTTTACTTTCTCAATAACATAATCAGAGATTCCATATGATTCATTTTCTCTTGAAGGAAGATAGGTTTTAAAATCAAGTTTTAAATTTTTTAAAAGAATTTCAATTCCATAAAGAGAAGAAATCCCGTCTATATCCTCATGCCCAATCACAAGAATTTTTTCTCCAAATTCCTTTTTTTCCTTTAAAATTTCAAAGAACTTTTCTATATTTTCATAATCAGAGGGATCTGGTTCTGTTTCTGAGGATAAAAGTGAAGGATTTTCAACTATTTTTTTTATTAAATCACCTCTTTCCATTTTTTCAAAAATTCTGAAACACTTTTTTCCCAGGTAAAATTTTTTGCCCTTTCAAAAGCCTTTAAAATTTTCCTTTCCACCTCTTTTTTATTTTCCTCCATAAACTTTATTATACCCCTTTTTATGTCCTCCTTATCAAATCCCTCAAAGTAAAAAATCTCCTCTCCTGCAAATTCTTTAAAAACAGGAAGAGGTGACGCAATACAGGGGGTTTTTGATATCATCGCCTCAAGCACAGGAAATCCAAATCCCTCACAAAAACTCGGAAATAAAAGGGCAAGGGATTTTTTATAAAGATAAAATATTTCCTCCTGTGAAAAATATCTTTTTAACCATAATACATTTTTACTTTTTTCCCTTTCTATATCCTCTGCACCAAATCCTCCTTTTCCAGCAAGAACAAGATAAATATCTTTGAACTTCAATTCCTTAAAAGCCCTAATAAGGGATAAAATGTTTTTTCTTTTTTGTATAATTCCTACAAAAAGAAAGAATTTTTCAGGTAAATTTTTAACCTCTTTTAAATTTTTTGGAAGTTTTACTCCTGGGTATATTACCTCAATTTTATTTTTTATGTTGTAGAATTTCTCTATCATTTTCTTTGTAAAATATGAAGGGGTAAATACTATATCTGATTTTAAAAGGGCTTTTTTGACTTTTTTTCTTGCAATTTTAATAGCCTTTTCCTCAAAAGCCTCTTTATTTGTCTCAAAACATACATCGTGAATTATTGTGCTTATAATTTTTACCCTTTTCATAAAAGGAACCCTACCATCAGGACCTAAATAGATATCACCCTTTTCAAATAAAAAACTTAAGAAAGGTTTTTTAATTTCCCTTACCTCAATTTTTCTTTTTTTTAGTTCTTTTATGATATTAATTGTGAAATTTTGAATTCCTGAAAAATCATAATCAAGACAGGTTGTATCAATAAATATTTTCATTTAATAGGGAAATTTTTTAAGTTTTTTTCTTAACCTTTCATTCATTTCCAGGTACAAATTTTTAATCAGTTTTTTTATCTTAAAAATTTTTAAAAAATAATTTCTTTTTCTGTATTTCTTAAAGGGTTTTTTGAAGGTTAAATAATAAAAATCAAAATAAGAATTTTTTTCTTTTTTATTTTCCTTTATTTTTTTTACAAATTCTAAAACTCTTTTATGATATGTATGTTTTTCAAGAACTTTTTCCTTTCCCTTTTTTCTTATTTTTTCCCATTCCTCTTTGTTATTTAAATAAAATTCAATTTTTTCAAACATTTCCCTTTTATTCCTGTAAATTACTATTTCCTCTTCTGAAAATATTTCATCTAAATATTTTAGATAGGGAGAAAATAAAAGAGAGCCGCATGCAGGAACTTCAAAGGTTCTCATGTTTATGTCCTTTCTTACAGGCATATTAAATCCAATTTTTCCTTTGCTTTGAAGTTTTGCCATATCTTCAAGATAAATCTTTTCTTCAACTTTTATCTTTATTCCCCTTAAATTATTTTCAATCTCTTTAAAGAATTTTTCTCTTTCTTTGTTTAAGTGCCCAATAAATACAATATCATATTCTTTTTCCTTATAATACTCCTTATGAATTTCATGGTCACAGGCAAGGGGAAGCCATTCTGCCTTTATATCATACTTTTCTGCCCAAAAAATAAGTGCTTTTTGAGCAAAAAAAACATAATCAAATAATTTTGCAAAATTTTTGTGCCATTTAAAATTTAAGTGATTATCAATTAAAAGGCATGCTTTTTTAATTTTTACCTCTAAAATATCTTCTATCCAAAATCCCTTTCCAGGGTCTGTTTCCACATATATAAATAAATCTGGCTCAAATATCTCCTTAAAGATCTTTTTTAAACTTATCTTCCTTGAGTTTATATAATAATCTGTTCCTTTATCATAAGAAACAAAAATTGTTTCAGGAAATATTCTTTTCAGATATTTATAAAAATAACTTACTGTGGCCCAGGGTTTATAACCTGAGAAAAGAATTATCTTCATCTTCAAGGGATAGTCCTTCTAACAGGAATAAGGAGAATATATTGGGATCAACAATTACATTTACTCCGAATATTCCCTGGATTAAAAATCCAATTAAAATACTAATTCCAAGAGATTTTAATTTTCCCTTGGATTTAAACAGTAAATACCCTATGTAAAAGTATATTCCATATAAAAATAGTGTTCCTATTATTCCAAGGTAAAAAAGCATTTGAAAGGGAGCAAAGTGGAAGTGAATTAGAGAGATTAGAAGTTTTTTTGTTTTTTCAGAAATTTTAATATCTTTTTCAAGTAAAAGTTTTTTTATATCTATTCTTCCGTAACCAAATAAAGGTCTTTTCACAAAAAATTCAGGAAAGACTTTTATAAGCTCTATTCTTGTATATAAACTTTCTTTTCTTATATTTTCCCTTCTTATATTAAAGGGGCTCTTTTGAAAAAAATATAAAGTTGTAAGGGTAATTAAAGTAAAAATTAAAAGGGATATTTTTTTATTTTTAAAAAATGCTATTATAAAAATTGAAGTTGCGCAAGCCAAAACTCCTCCTCGGGAATCGGTTAAAAAAAGTGCTATTAAGAGAATAAGAAAAAAAATTATATAAAGAAGTTTTCTTTTCTTTTCTTTTTTATTCAGTAAGAAATAAAAAGTGATGGAAATAGGGAAAAGAAGAAATTCTGCATATCTTATCGGTTGAAGAAAAAAACCATGAGCCCTCCCTTCCA
>FWWL01007164.1_pt1 | contig 15456 bp, 16 predicted proteins | sample 2228331 | NCBI WGS metagenome assembly FWWL01 (sample SAMEA103939775, study PRJEB20133) | metagenome
AAAAAGCTATTAATTATTGGGTTAGATCAGTGGTAATCTTTATGATCACCCTCTGTAGTATGATGTTTATCGGTTTTTCTTTTGGTTATTTATTATATATATGATCATTTTGTTTATAAAGAATACACAAAGGGAAAATATGTGATCAATAACTCGGTTTATTTCAGAAGTTTGTTTGAAGAAAGGCAGAAAGTTTATGTATTTGATTATGGAGCCACTTTGCATTATTTAAATAATACCACTACACCAACTAGATACTTCTCAGCTAATATTCCGTCTATGGACTATACACTTAATTTAGGTTTTGGTATCAACGATCAGATCATCAAAGATTTAGAAAAAGATCAAACTGAATATGTTATTACTAGACAGGACTGGCTTGAAGAGGGTTATCCAGTTGTTTTATATATTCACAGATGCTACAAAGAAATAAAGACACTACATTTATATACTTTAATGCAAAGAAAAGAAGAATGTTCAATCAATCAAGGTATTAATAATACTTGACATTTAACTTAACCACAGTTTTGAGCTCTTGTTTTTGGCTAGGAAAGTCTATAATTAGTTCATTAAAATTTTGAGTCCTGTTTCTGTTTGGATTGTTTGTTGCAAAATAGCTGTAATCTTCTGCTTCACAATCAACCAAAGTTTCAAATTTTTTCTCTACAATGGTAGTCTTCCCTAATTTTTGAACCATTTCTGTTGCTCTTTTTTCAGCCTGTTGGTTAGCTTGAAGCAGTAACTCTTGGCAAACTTGATCTATCTTTTCACTACGAAATTCTACTAAGACCATTCTATTTATGCCAACTTCATAAAGATTTTTTTGAATTTCAATAACCAAACTATCATTTTCCAAATTTCTTAAAATTACTCTATAAAAAGTTTGTAAACTGTTAAGGGTGGAAAACCCAAATAGATTTGAAGAAGGACTAACAGACAAAAAACTTCTGTTGGTATAAATATCTTCCTTTTTGATTCCAGCACTTTGCAAGTAGTCTTGAATTAAAAACATTTTTTGGTCTTCCATCTCAATTAGAGTTGGCACATCTTCACCTTCGCTTTTGGTTACAAAGCTAATTTCTGCAATATCTAAGACCACTGGAGTTGTAACTTGCACTTTTACTTCAAGTTGATCAAAATACTCCTGTGGTTTCAAGAAAAAAGCGGAAAGTTGGAATATTAGTAGAATAGAAACGACTAGAATTAGTCCTTTAATAAGGACATTTTTAATTTGAGAGCTTTTTGTTGGATTACTATTAGTATGTTCAAAATCAGAAATACTTTTATTTTGGAGTAGGGTTGTAGAAGTGTCTATATTTTGTATTTCTCGTGTGGTTTTATTGATTTTTTTTCTCTTTCTGGTAGATTTTATTCTTGGGTTTTGAGAATTTTCTTGCAAATTTTTAGCAACATCTTTTTTCTTCATTCTCATGTTTTTATAAAACTTTTTCGACACTGTCAAAGTCGAATTTTTTTTAGAAATCCTGTTAATTTATTTAATGATATTATGAACAAACTTTTGTAAAATAAATTAGTTTATAGTCTATAAACACTATTTTATGTTTACTTTAAAGTAAAAGAGATAATTTTTTAAATTTTTGGAAGTGTTTCAGAGTAAGTTTTAATAAAGTATTTTTTAGAGTGGAAAATTAACCCGCAAAAGTTAGTGCTATGGTTGTGATTTCTGGGTTGTATTCTTGTATTGCTCGTTTACATTCTAGAAGAGTGGCCCCTGTGGTAGTTACATCGTCAATAATTAACAGGCTTTGAATACCAGTTAAAGTATTTTCTTTAATTACAAAAGTTTGATTTAGATTAGTTATTCTAGACTCAGCATCCAGTTGTGTTTGTGACGGTGTCGATTTTGTTTTAACAAAAACTTCGCGACAACTCAAGCCTAGTTTTGTCGAGAAACTGGTTGCAATTTGGTGTGGTATATGGTACCCCCTTTCTATAAATCTTTGTGGATCGGGGGGGACAAAAGTGACTAAAAAGTTTTCTATGTTTAGTCCTGTTTGTTTGAATTTTATCAGTAAAAGTTCTGACATTTCTCGAGCAATGGCAAATTCTCCGTTAAATTTTGACCGATGAATTAAATTTTTTATATCCTCTTGCTCGTATTCAAAGCCAAAAAAGCATTCTTGGACGAATTGTTCATTTTTAAGAATGCGATGGTGAATTTTGGAATCTGTGGCTATAGATTTAGTCGTGTATCTATGTATATTTTCTCCATCACTTTTGGGAATCAAAAAATCTAATAAATAATCAAGATCAATCATAAAATAGTTTTTTTATATTTTTTATATACTTACTTTATTATATTAAAGCTATAGCATCTTTAAAGCTATAGCATCTCGGTAGCAATGGCCTTAGTATTCAAATGTAAGACTAAAATTGTCTAGTTCTTATGATTTTTATTGTTTTTTTATCTTAACTACTGAATTATAAGTAAGAATATGAGATGGTTAACATTAACCCTTTTTTACTTTAAAAACACAAAATTGACAACAAGTTTATTCTCAGATTGGTTAGCAGTAGTATGTTACTAGCCAGATCTTATTCCCACCACTCCCTGCTTTCGGCTGTTCCTCAAATTACTGACCTAGTTAAAAATGCTAAGGCTAAGGGGTATACTAGTATTGCTTTAACCGATGAAGATAGTGGGTCTGGACTAATAGAGTTTTATCAAATTTGTAAAAAAGAAGGCATCAATCCAGCAGTTGGAACTACTCTTAGAATACCCAATGTTTTGGACGATACCAGTTCTTTTACCAGAACTAAAGGCTTTAGTAAAATAGCTTTAATAGCTAAAAATAAAGATGGTTATATAAGCATAATTAAACTAGTTACCACTGCTAGAGTAATACAAGAAAAACCAAAATATCACATTACATTTAACAATTTACGAAAATACTTTGGTAACAATTTAGGTGATTTTTTTGTAAGTATTTGTGGTAATGATCACGAGTTAATATCTCAAATTAGACAAGAAAAGATAGATAGTGCTAGAAAAATTTTACAGACATATATCGAACAAGTAGGAGTATCCAATTTGCTGGTGGAATTAGCTAATCCTAACTACCAAGACGATTTTGAACAGGTGAAAAAAGTGAATCTACACATTGCTGCTTTGTGTGACGAATTAGGGGTTAAGTACTTAGCCTCTCCTGCTCCTAGATACTTAGAAAAAGAGGATGAGGAAACTTTTAGAGTAGTGTTGGCAATTAGAGATCAATCTAGAATGAATAAGATTCAACTGGAAAGAGACTTTAGTCTTCCGTCTGTATCTGAGCTTAAAAAGCAGTTTGCATACCTTCCGAATGCTTGTGACACTTTAGATATTGAAAAGCAAATTAATGTTACCATTCGTTGTGATTACGACAAGCACGCCAACGAAGCTTTTTTCCCTAAGCTATCTTTACCAGAAGGTCAGACACCAATTGAAACTCTTACATGGGAGGCTTATCTGGGATTACTAGAAAAATTTAGTCCAGAACAAAAAACTAGAGACGAGTGGAAAATAGATTTTCCATATGAAAAACTGCAACAACTAAAAGATTTTGCCAAAACTATTTTTCCTAACACTAGTCAACTAAAGAATTACCCTCAAGACTACTGGGAAAAGGTGAATATTGATCAGTATATAGAAAGAATTGAATACGAAATTGAGATTATTAGACAAAAAGGTTATCCAGATTACTTTTTAGTGTTTGCAGATATTATGAATTTTTGTAGACAACAAGGAATTGTTACCAATACTAGAGGTTCAGCTGCTGGATCTTTGGTTGGCTATTTGGTCAATATAGGTATTCTGGATCCTTTACTTTATAAAATTCCTTTTGAAAGATTTCTCAATCCTTTAAGACCATCTGCTCCCGACATTGACGGTGATTTTGCTGATGATCGAAGAGAAGAGGTTATTAACTATTTAAAAAATAAATATGGTTTTGATAAAGTTTGTCAGATCATAACTTTTGGAACGATTCTACCCAGAATGGCAGTTCGAGATGTGGGTAGAGTTCTCGGAGTCTCTTATAAAAAATGTGATAGATTAGCTAAACTCATCCCCAATGCACCTCAAGGTCGTAAAACTACTTTCGCTTGGGCAATGGAAACTAGCACAGAATTGAGGGAAGTATACGAAAAAGATGAAGAATCCAAAAAAATTATTGATATTTCTAGAAAAATAGAAGGCAACTATCGACATGCTTCTGTTCATGCCGCTGGAATTTATATTACACCGACTGAGCTTAGTGACTATACACCTTTACAGTGGGATAGCGAGCACAAGATGATAATTAGTCAATACGATGGTCATATTGGAGAACTTGTGGGTTTGGTGAAATTGGATATCTTAGGAATTCGTAATTTAGCAATTTTAGGTAATTCTATCGAATTAGCTCAAAAAAGACGAGGTATTAAAATTGATTTACTTAATTTAGATTTACAAGATGCTAAAACATATGAGCTTTTATCTAAAGGTAGAACTATGGGTTTGTTTCAACTTAGTGGTGCCACAATGACAAAATACCTAGTTGAACTAGAGCCGACTAAGGTAACTGATTTAATGGCTATGGTCGCTTTGTATAGACCCGGTCCAATGGCTAACATTCCAGAATATATCAAACGAAAAAAAAATCCAAAACTAGTTAAATACTATGTACCTCAAATGGAAAAGTGGATGGAAGAGAGTTACGGAATTTTAGTGTATCAAGATGATTTACTGTATACAGTTATTGAATTGGCAGGTTACGATTGGTTAGAAGCAGATAACTTTAGAAAGGGTGTAGGTAAAAAGATTCCAGCTGTTTTGGAGGAACAACACACGAGATTTGTAGAGGGGTGTATTGAACATTCTGGACTTACTAGAGAAAAAGCAGAAGAGCTTTGGAATTTAATAGTTCCTTTTGCCGCATATGGTTTTAATAAAGCTCACTCTTGTAATTATGGCATGGTAGCTTATTGGACGGCTTATATGAAAGCTAATTATCCCGTAGAATTTATGACTGCTCTTATGACCGCTGAAGCCGACAAGCTAGAGAAAGTAGCCTTAGCTATCAAAGAGTGTAAGGAGCTTGGTCTACAAGTTAAACCCCCAGATATAAACCAATCTTTTTATGGTTTTAGTATTGAAGACGATCAGACTATTAGATATGGTTTTAGTAGTATTAAAAATCTAGGGGATGATGTAATTAAACACATCATAGAATATAGAACTAAAAACGGTAATTTTGAGAATATTGAATCTTTTTTGGAAGGAATTAAGGAACTTCCTAATTTTAATAAACGAAACCTAGAAGCACTAATTTGGTCGGGGGCTCTAGACCAGATCGGGGAGAAAAATTTACTATACTAAATACTTTTGTATCGATAATTTAAATACAAATAATGTTTTCTCCTTTGTAGGGTTGGTTTTTATTGTGAGGTGGAATTTAAAATTTACCTTTATGAATTTGTGTAAATTAGATTATCAACCCCAACCCAAACATATTCCCATTCTTCTGGGTTTGGACCCATATTAGTAAGACCTGCGGGATAACTTGGAATAAAACCAAATCTTTTAGCATTAAGGTAATTATTTGCGGAGATCCATTCATAACCCCGTGTATCCTTAAAAAGGATAAAATTAGCTACTGAGTCGTCTTTAATGTCTATAGTATAACCACTGTGATGTCTTGAATAACTAGGTACAGAAGTGGTCTGTAAAACTTCATCTAAAATTTTATCTGCCTTACCGGTTAAAATATCTTCGAACGAGTATTGTACACCATTCTTAGAGATTGAATGAGCTTGGAATCTTGACCAAAAAAGTTGTTTTTGAGTGTTCCAATCTCGATAACCTGAGACTAAAATCAAATTTATACCTTCTTTTTCGGCTGATTGTCTCATATTTTCAAATGCCTGTTTAGCTAGGGGTTGTAACCTTTTTTCACCAAAACCAACCAAAATTTGTTCGTTAGCTTGGGGTGTTAGTCTATAACCCCTTTTTTCTGCTAATGCAAAAATGTATTCATCAACCGCAGTATTTCCTGATAAGGATGGTTTATCTGTTTTGTGTAAAACATTTTCTAAATTCCACTTTGTGTCATCAAAAACTTGTTTAAATTCTGGTGGGTCAAAATATCTAAAACGGAATAAGTCTTCGGAGGTTATGTCAGATTTTGGGTTTTTGATAAAAAATTGAGATTCAATTTCGATTTTTAACTTTTGTTTTAAAGCTAAAATTCGGGAATAATTGTCAATTAGACTTGCTGTATTTGTTTTGATTTCCAGAAATTCATTATAAAAATCAGCCAATTCAAGATCTTGAAATTGTTGTAGCCAGTCTTCGATCTGTTTTAATTCTTTTTCTATTTCATCAAGCTTTTGATTAAGTTTTTCTTTTAAGGCTTTAGTTTTATTTGATTCGTATTCAAGTAAATCAATTCCCGTAAGATTTGTGTTAATTGTACTAAAATAATTATCTTCAATCATAAGTTTTTTAAGATTGTGTTTGATTTGATCTTGTATTAACCTTTCTTGGTTAATTTTTTCTTGGAGGTCTTGTTTGGCTTTTCGTAAATTATTTTCAGCTATTGACCCGATATTATTGTTACTAATTAGATATAAGAATTTTTGTTGTATATTAAGTTCGCAATTTGTGGTTGGTACTGGTAGTTTAGATTTTTTTAACTCTTCATTTGCTTTGGTGCATTTTTCAAAGTCAACATAAGACACCAAAAAATTTGTCATTAAAAATATATTAACTAAAACAAACAGAGTTATGATCAAAATAAATAAAAATAATATTGGTGACTGGAAGTTATTCTTTTTAGAAGTTATTTTGGCTAAGTTTATGGAACCATCTTTATTCATATTTCATGAAAAGTAAAAAATAGATACAAATTGAACGAATCAAAATTTTGTAATAGTAAGTTTTTTAACATTTTTATATTCTATGAAAATTTATAATGATAATGAAATATGTTGTAAATTTTGGATTATATCCATATACCTTTTTTGATTAAATAAGTCAAACAACTCTTGAAAGTAGGTTAGTGTCCACATTATATTTAATTCATACACGCCTCTTAAAAAAGATTTGTATAGAATATGCCAAGAACAAATAAACTTTATCCATTAGTAATTTGTTTGTCTAATAGTTTTTATTCAAAAAATATCAATTGTTATTTTTTATACTTGACAAGTTTGTGTTTTTTAGCTTACTTTTTCTTGTTTAGAAGGTATCTGGTCTGCTACATTTTTTGTTCTTCTATGTCTAGGATAGGAAAAAAAACGATTTTACTACCAAACACAGTTCAACTGTCTTTTGATGAAAATACGAATGTAATCAAGGTTGTTGGTCCTTTGGGTGAGTTGCAATTTAAATTGCACCCTAAAGTAAAGGTTAGTATCGAAAGTAATCAAGCTAATGTGTCCGTGGAAGATGCAAATGATAGAAAGCAAAGGGCTATATGGGGTACTAGTAGAGCAATCATTAACAACATGGTTCAAGGAGTGACTACGGGTTTTGCTAAAGAAGTGGAGTTAAACGGGGTTGGTTTTAAAATGGACTTACAGTCAGCCCAAAAAAAACTTGTGGTTCATATAGGTTTTTCTCACCCTGTTTATGTAGATATTCCTGATGGAATACAGTTAAGTCTTGAAAAGAATAAACTGATCGGTAAATCTATTGATAAACAACTCATTGGTAACTTCTTTACGAATCTTCATAACATGAAACCATGTGATCCTTACAAGCAAAAAGGTTTTAGGTTCCCTGATAGGTACTATCTTAAAAAAGTTGGTAAGAAGGCTGGTAAGTAAACACTAATTAAATTGTAAATATATGCCTCTTAGAAAAATTCGTCGATTAAGAACTAAAAAAAAGCTAGACTACAATAGACCTGTGGTAATTGTCCATAAATCAAATAAGAATGTTACTGCCCAACTACTTGAACCTAAAACAAAAAGGGTTCTTTGTGGTTTTAACTCTTCAAAAATCAAAAAAGGTACTAAAACCGAAAAAGCTATAGAAGTTGGTAAGCAAATTGCCCAAAAAATTAAAGAGTTCAAATACGATTCAGTCCTTTTTGATAGAAATGGGTTTTTGTATCACGGCAGAATTAAGGCTATAGCTGATGCTATAAGGTCTGAAAATATTACTATATAGTTTTTAATCAAAATATTAAAATATGTCAGAAAAAGAGAATCAAAAAGTCAATCAAACTTCTTTACAAGCTGCTGCTTCAACTCAAGCAAACGATTCGGCCAAAGAAAATCCGCAGAACATATCCCAAAAAAAGACAGAAGGGGATGCAACACAAGCTCAAGCAGACTCAAGAAAAAAAGACTCCATAAACCGAGGATCTTCTCGAAGTGGTAGGTTTGGAAACAACAAAAATAGTCGCCTCACTAAAGATAAGAGGAGAAGTAGTACTAGACATAAAGATAAAAAAGAGAATGAAGTAGTGTTACATAGTGCTGTTATAACAGTAAAAAGAGTTACTAGAGTAGTTAAAGGAGGAAAAAGAATGAGGTTTGCTGCTATGGTTGTCGTTGGCGATAAAGCAGGTAGTGTTGGTTTTGGCTTCAAAAAAGGATTAGACTACCAAGATGCGGTTGATAAAGCCACTAGACAAGCAAGCAAGAATTTGCTTAAAATTAAATTTAATGAAAATAAGTCAATAGATTTTCCTGTAAACTTAAAATATAAATCTGTTAGGATTTTTCTTAAACCGGCATATTCTGGTACTGGGTTAATAGCTGGAGGTTTTGTAAGACCGGTCTTAGAATTAGCAGGAATAGAAAATGTTTATTCAAAAATAATTGGTAGTCGCAATAAAATAGCTGGTGTACAAGCTACTTTTGAAGCTTTAAAAAAGTTTTCTTAAACTTATAGTAACTGTTTTTTTGGAAAATTTATGTCTAACATAGAAATAATAAAAAGCATTAGAAATAAAACTGGGTTACCTTTGAAAGATATTAACAAAGCTATCGAGGCAGTTGGCACTGATAGTGAGGAAAAAATTATTACTTATCTTCGTGAGCAGGGTGTACTGAAACAGCAAGCTAGACAAGATAGAGACACTAGCAACGGAGGTATATTTGCTTACTCTCACGATGGTAGGCTTGGAGTTTTAGTAGAATTAAGATGTGAAACCGATTTTGTAGCTAGATCAGAATCTTTTCAAGAGCTGGGAAATGACATAGCTTTACACATTGCTGCTTTTCAACCTAAATTTGTATCTCCCGAATATGTTGATCCAGAGTTTATTAATAAAGAACTAGATATAGCTCGTAAGCAATTAGAACTTGAAGGAAAACCTCAAGATAAAATAGAAATAATTTTACAAGGGAAAAAGAAAAAAATCTCAGAAGAATTTTCACTTTTGACTCAACCTTTTATAAAAGACACTAAAATTACTGTTGCTCAAGCAATCGCACAGGTTGTGCAAGTAACAGGTGAAAAGATTGAAGTAACTAGGTTTACTATTTTTAGCTTAAATTAGTTGTTGATATGAAACACTTTCAATTAGAGATTCAAAGCAGACAAATTGTAGGCAATCAAGCTGGAAAGCTTAGAAGGGTTGGTATTTTGCCAGCTGTCATGTATGGTAAGGGTAAGCCTTCTAAAACTGTTCAAGTTGATAAAAAATCTTTTATTGCAGCATATAAGCAAGTTGGTCATACAAATGTAGTTGATCTTTGTCTTGAGAATGAAATTATACCGGCAATTATTCATGATATTGATATTCATCCGGTTACCGGTGAGCCTAGGCATGTTGATTTTTTGATAGTAAATTTGAAGGAAAAAGTGAAAGCTACTGTGCCTATAAAATATGTTGGCACAGCTAAAGGGGTTAAGGAGCTAGGTGCAGTTTTGACTGCCAACTACAATGAACTTGAAATTGAAGCTCTGCCTGATGATATTCCTGACTTTATTGAGGTTGATGTTAGCGAATTAGCTGAAATTCATGATTCTATTTCTGTTGCTGATTTACCTAAAAATGAGAAATATGAAATATTGCAAGATCCTGAAGAAATTTTGGTCAGTTTGGTTGAAGGTGCGAGCGGTATAGAAGAAAATATTGCTCCGGTACTAGATTTATCTTCTATTGAAGGTGCTGAACCAGCAAAGACCGAAGAAAATAAAGATTCTAAAAAACAATAATTTAAACTAAGTTATTATGCTCACTTTAAGTAATTTAGTAAAAACTACGACAAAAAAAAGGAAAAGGTTGGGTAGAGGAGAAGGCTCTGGGTTAGGTAAAAATGCCGGTAAAGGACATAAAGGTCAACTTAAAAGAAGTGGTAAAAGAAGAATTACTTTTGAAGGTGGACAAAAGCCTTTAGTTCGTCGAATTCCTAAATTTGGCAAAACAGAAAAACCGGTAGGACCAAAAACATTAGTATTTTCTCTAACTGTTTTAGATAGGTTGTTTAATGATGGTGAAACTTTAGACTTTGCCACCTTCGAAACTAAAGGTATTGATACTAAATTTTGTAAACAAATAAGGATTATCAAATCTGGTAACTTAACGAAGAAATTAAAAATTAGTACAGATCCTAAAGTTTATTTGACAAAAGGAGCAAAGGAAGTTATAGCTAGCCAAAGCTAGCCTTAATTTGGGTGTGTAGCTCAGCTGGTTAGAGCACTTCACTGATAATGAAGAGGTCCCTGGTTCAAGTCCAGGCACACCCACCACCCAAAAACAAAAACTTAATCTTTGAAATTATTTTTCATACAATTTTAATCATTAAATCTTATGATTTCTAACTACAGTATCAACTTTCCTAACATTAAAACAAGTTTTAAAAAGCATACTGAAAGTGATTATGAGCTAATAATAGAACCTTTGATGCCCGGGTTTGGTCACACTTTAGGCAACTCCCTTAGAAGAATTATGCTATCTTCCATTCCCGGCTTTGCGGTAACTAGAATTTCTATTAATGATATTACTCACGAGTATCAAGTTGTTGAAAATGTGGTTGAGGATGCTTTTGATATTATTCTAAACTTAAAAAATTTGAAAGCTCGAATCAATACTGATGAAGAAAAAGTTGTCTTGAAATTGTCAAAATTTAGTTCTGGTCCAGTCACTGCGGCGGATTTTACTAAAAATGCTGCAGTTGATATTATTAATCCTGACTTATACATTTGTACACTTAGTAGCGGAGGAAAACTACAAATCGAAGTTGAAATAAGTAGGGGTGTTGGCTATCTTGCCATGGAAGACATTAACTTGGCAGATAATCCTAATCCGAAGAATATTTTAGTGGATGCTCTTTTCTCCCCTGTAACCAATGTTGCTTTAGCGGTTGATAAAGTTCGTGTGGGAGATAAAACAAATTTTGACAGAATCTCTATAAAATATACCACAGATCAAACTGTAAGTGGTGAAGAAGTTGTGGATTATGCCTTAAAACTTATTACAGAACTGTTTACTAAAATACAATCAAGTTTTTTAGCTAATAGAGATTTTGCTAGAATTACTAGTGGAGAAAACTCTCAAAAACCCTTAAATTTAATGTATGAAGAAATAAATTTACCGGTCAAAATTAAGAATATTTTATTTAAAAATAATATCACCACCAATAGTGAATTGATAGCAAGAGCTAACGAGATAGAAAATTTTAATGGGGTAGCTGAAAAAACTTTACAAATTATCAAAGACTACATAAAAACTATTACCTAAGACCAAAAAATATGCCAAAAATAAACTGGGGGAATTTTATAGATCCTGAATATTGGTTGGAAGGTATAGCTGGTAGTAGAGGTACTCAAGATGGACAACAACCGGGTATTAGTTTAATAATCCAAGCGGATTCATGGTTTTTTTGGGCATATTTAACTATATTTGCGACTTTTGTAATTTTAGGGATTTTGTTAAGAGCGAGTCAAGCATTTTTTGATGAAAAACACCCTCTACAAAAGAAATTTCCAGCATGGAGCGGGCAACTGGCTTTAATGGGTGTTTTAGGTTTCTGTTGGTTCTTTTTCAGACAAATCAATACTACTTTTCTTAATTCTAGAATATTTTTATTATTTGGGCTTATTTGGGTAATTGCATTTCTTGTGTGGGTTGGTAGGTATTTTGTTAAATTTTACCCACTAGAAATTTTAGCTTATAAAAAAAGTAAAGAGGCAGTTCAGAAAAAATAAGTTTAAGTCTTACGATAATTATTTTTTGCCGCTGATCTGGAATGTGGAATAACTGTTTGGGTGGGTAGAAGACTATAGTTCAAATTACTCTTATCTATTACCAAAACCTAATCTGATCTTTTAATTTTAACTTTATTTGACAAATCGAGAAGTCTAAATTCAAAAATTAACTCGTTTAATTTGTTTTACAAATGCATCAGGTAACAAATAAGCTACCAGTAGCTATCTTAGGAGCGACGGGAATGGTAGGCCAAAAATTGGTTACATTACTAAAAAACCACGAATGGTTTGAAATTGTATGTTTAGCAGCTTCTAACAAATCTAGTGGTAAAAAATATGCAGAAGCTGTACAAGGAAGATGGTCACAGCAAGAACCTATTCCAGATACTTTAGCAAATCAGACGGTTTTATCCATAGAAAACGATATTTCAATTATTGCTTCACATTGTAGGCTAGTATTCTCTGCTATTGATGCAGACAAAGATTTTATTAAACAAATAGAAAATCAATATGCTGCTGTCGGAATGGCTGTGGTGTCCAACAACTCTGCTCACCGTTGGACCGAAGATGTGCCGATGTTAATACCTGAAATAAACCATCACCATCTGGAGATGATCCCAATTCAACAAAAAAATAGAGGGTGGAATAAAGGATTTATTGTAACCAAGCCTAATTGCTCCATTCAAAGTTATGTACCTATTTTGGAAGCTTGGAAAAAATATAAACCTAAACAAGTTATAGTTTCTACTTATCAAGCCGTATCTGGAGCAGGTAAAACTTTTGAAACTTGGCCAGAAATGCTGGATAATATCATTCCTTTTATCTCTGGAGAAGAACAAAAATCAGAAAACGAACCTTCGAAAATTTGGGCAAAAATTAAAGATGGTCGATTTGAACTAGACAATTCGGTGTCCATTTCCGCAAACTGTATTAGGGTTCCAGTGTCGGACGGTCATATGGCTGTAATCAATGTGAGTTTTGCCGATGACCCTAGTTTTGAAGATTTAGTATCGGCTATACAAAATTTTCAAGATCCTTTGAAAGATTTTAATTTACCATCTTCGCCTGAAAAGTTTTTAACTTATTTTGAGCAAGAAGACAGACCTCAAACTCGTCTTGATAGAAATATCTATAAAGGTATGGGTATTTGTGTGGGTAGAATTAGAAAAGATCCTGTTTTAGGCTGGAAATGTGTAGGATTATCCCATAACACTCTCAGAGGAGCGGCTGGAGGAAGTGTCTTAAATGCCGAATTACTGGTAAAAAAAGGTTTTGTTGTGTAGTATTTAAATTTTTTCGTTATTCTGTGGATCTTTTCTAGCTTGACTTGACGAATTAGATAGCATTTGTAATTTTTAAATTGTGTTCTTATTTAAGCTCAGGTGGTGGAATTGGTAGACACGCATGCCTTAGGAGCATGTGCCTTCGGTGTGAGGGTTCGAGTCCCTCCCTGAGCACCAGACTACAGACGACTACTTAAACAAATATTTTTTCTAGACTCAATTTAACTTCGTTTATAATCTGAATAATATGTTATAACTAAAAATTTTATATGAATAAAGAACAAGAGCCAATTGAAGTAGAAGTAATAGTCAAAGAGTATGACGCGAATTTAGGAAGAAAAGATATACAAACCCAAAGAAAAAATTCTATTGCGGCTTTGGGGTATGTGCTTTTTTTGATTCCGATGATTGTTGATTTTAACGACAAATTCTACCGTTTTCATGCCAATCAAAGTTTGTGTTTACTGATTTATTTGGCGATTGTCTCTTCTTTTTCTATAATTCCTGTTATTGGTTGGTTTTTTGTGATTTTAGGTTGGATTTTGGGAGTATTTTTCTTTTTCTTTGGGGTTATTTCGGCTTATACAGGTAATATGTGGAGAATACCAATTATAGGAGTTTTTGATTTGATTGACTCAGATAAACATCAATAGATAAAATTGGCAGAAATATCAAGGAAATATTAGCATCAAAAGTTTTTATAAATTTAATTCTTCGTCTTAGGTCAGCTTTTGTTCCTGACTAATTAGTATATTAGTTGGAATTTTTGTGCCTTCATTTCAAAGTTGGACTAGTTTTTGGGTATTTCTAAATTCTAAAAAACATTTCTGTGGCGACTTAACAATTAACAATTGAGTATAATCAACAAAAAGTTCGGACAATTTTACAAAACAGTAAATTTATGCTAGCCTTAAACTAGCAACTAATTTTTTTATTTTATGCACAACAACAATAAAAAAATTACTCCCCAGATGCAACTTTTTTTGGAAAATTTGCTGATTGATGCGGGTTTAAAATTTACTGATGAGTCTGCTAAGCAAAAAATAATTGAAGACCTTTACTTTAAATTAGACGAGTTTTTGGGGGTTGTAATTGAAGAAAACTTGTCAGACGATGATTTGGTTGAATATTTTAGCTTGCGAGTGGCAAATACAAATGCAGAGACTTTGGAAAAGTTTTTAAAAGCTAAAATACCAAATTTTGATGACCTGATTCCGAGAGCTATGCTAGACTTTCGTAATATTTATTTATCCAGTTTAAATTAAAAATTAGATATGGTTTTAGGAGTTGGAGCACCAATAGAACAAGGATCTTTCAATAATTCAAGGGTTGCTAGTGAGGCAAAGTCGGAAACTATGAATAATGCTGATCTAAAAGTATTTGCTTTGGAATTAGCTAAGTCAGCTTTAACTAAGAGAAAAATACAAGATGCAACCGTCAAGTATCAAAATCAAGCACAAGAAATTAAAAATGATCCTGGACTTACAGATACTGAAAAATCAGCAAAACTAGCTAAGTTAGATCAGTGGTTACAGACAAAGATCACTGAAATTAAGCGAAATGAAGGAGCGGGTATAATGGCTTGGGATTTATGGCGAGAACAGAGAAAAATTTACACAACTTTAAGAAACGGTAACTTAGCCGAAATTGCCGGAGGAGATGAGCATATTACAGCTACATATCGCTTGATCCAAGTAGCTGAACAAAAATATAATCAAACAGATCATGAGGAAGTTATTGGTCTTAGATCTAAAGCTTTTAATGAAAGTAGAACTTTTGCTGACATGATAATTACAGATAATGTCTGGAATCGTGCAGTTGCGACTAAGCTTGGAGCTAGTGCAGCTAGAAGTTTTGCTCGTGTATTTGCTACTGGAGCTAGTTTGGGTGCTGTTGGTGGTGTAATTGGTTGGTTTGTTGGTGCCGTTGCAGGAGGAGTTGGTGGAGCTGTAAATAAATATTTTCAATTACTACACGAAGTTGCTGTTGAAGAACGAAATGTAGCTTTGGGTTTACAAGAAGAAAGTG
>FWWL01007166.1_pt1 | contig 15453 bp, 11 predicted proteins | sample 2228331 | NCBI WGS metagenome assembly FWWL01 (sample SAMEA103939775, study PRJEB20133) | metagenome
GCCGCGAACCATCATGGATGATCAACCGGCAGTTCGGCGGACGCGACGGCGCGCGTCCCTCCAGTTTTGACCTCGTATTATTACGCATCTTGGAGGGTCAGGCACTGTCCCGGCCATGTTAAACCACAAAAAGCTAAGTAAACCCCACGGCACGCTATCGCTTGACAAGACCACCACGGGGACCTAGGATGGAGTTAGATAGGGGATTTTAACTGTACCCTCAGTTTTTCCCACCGTTCACCGTAAGGGGCTCGTCTTGGTTGTGATCTTGTTTTGGTGATCCCGAGACGGTTCAGGGGTATTCGTACACCTTTAGTCTTGGCTTGCTGGGAGTTCTCGCGCCTTGATCCGAGATGCTTCCCGGTGGTTCCCATTTTGCAGGAGGTTTGTGAGATGACGGTTCGTTTCAGTCGTTGTGGGCGTACCCCTCGTCGGGGCTTCACGTTGGTCGAGCTTTTGGTCGTTATTGCCATTATCGGGATCTTGATTGCCTTGTTGCTGCCGGCGGTTCAAGCTGCCCGCGAAGCAGCACGAAGGAGCCAGTGCACCAATAACTTGAAGCAACTCGCTTTGGCAATGCAGAATTATCACGACGTTTACACTCGGTTTCCTGCCCGTCAGGCAGGTTCCGGACACCAGAATACGGGCAGCAACGATACCCATCGCGGTCGTTTAAGTGGTTGGGTGGCCGTTTGCCCTTACATGGAACAGCAGTCCCTTTACGATCAGATCAATGCCCTGCCTCACCAGGCCCCATGGAATAACACGTCTTGGTACAACGTGAACATTCCGGCCTTGAATTGCCCCAGTGATCCCGCAGCAACACCTCCGACGGGCACCGCTCGGGGCACCATCACCTATTGCATGAACGGTGGCGATTCGCCCATCGATAGCTGGAATGCGCCGCCCACCAGCACGACCAACCGCGGTGTCTTCCATGTCTTCCAATGGTCTTCCATGGCGGAGATCGCCGACGGCACCAGCAACACGGCGATCATTTCCGAACGCCTTCGTCCGCGTGCCCAGAACTCACTGGGAAATGTTGTCGGACTGTCACTCGGAACAAATCCGCTCGCCTGCCGGGCGGCTTATGATGCGTCCCAAAGAAAATATATCACCGGCAGTTTCACGACGGACACGGCCCCCGGTTTCCGTTGGGCGGACGGGGCGGCCTGGTTTGCGGGCTTTACGACCATCCTCCCGCCGAATTCGGCTTCCTGTGCCAATGCCGCCAGCCACTGGGAACGAGGTATCTACACACCGAGCAGTCGGCATCCCGGTGGCGTTAACGTCGCCTTCGCCGATGGTTCCGTGCGGTTTGTCTCTGAAACCGTCGATACCGGTAACCTCGGTACCGACTTCCCCTCCGTCACCTCCGGTGGCATGAGCCCCTACGGCGTGTGGGGTGCCCTCGGGACCAAGAGCGGTGGCGAATCGGCAAGCCTGTAAGGCCCGTTTGTCCCGCGTTGAACCGCTTGTTGAGCCTAAAAGGACCTGTGAGACGTGGCTTGGCCCCCTCTCTGCGTGGATTTGAGAGGGGGTTTTCGTTAGTGACCGTAATAGAATCCTGAGTCCTTCCTTAATCGTTAAAGGAGTCCTATATGACAGTGGCAAATCGACCTCACATCGTTTCGGCGAGCTGTTTGGTTCTCCTTGGGCTTGTTTTGGCCTCTGTGAGCTTGGTGGGCTGTGGGGGGAAGAAGTCGGTTCCGGGTCGCCCCAAAACCGTCCCGGTGAAAGTTACGGTGCTTTATCGTGGTGCCCCTGTGGGGGAGGCAAACGTTCAGTTCCTGCCGGAGGGCGGCGGCAATGCAGCGACGGGGGTCACAGACACCAACGGGGTTGCCCGGTTGACCACCTTTGATCAAAACGACGGCGCCGTCCCCGGCAAATACCGTGTGACGATCCGCAAGTCGATCCAAGTTGGTGGTTCGAATCCGGCCGATCCGGACGCCCCACCTGTTCCCGCAACGTACCGCGAGGAGCTGCCCGCCAAGTACGCGGCTCCGGAGACATCCGGCCTCACGGCCGAGGTCAGCGAATCGCAAAGGGAATTCACGTTTGAGCTGACCGACTGATTGACCTTGCCGGCCGGTCCATCACGCGGGCATTGACCCTTGACGTCCGCGGTAGATGCCCGCATCCGCGTTGGTCATATGGAATCGCGAGCCACCGCGGTAAGGCGGGGTAATTCGACTGGGGGACCACGCGCCGTCGTGGCCGCGAATCACAATCGATCATCAATCGCCCGTCATCGGACGCGACGGCGCGCGTCCCTCCAGATAATTTCGATACGACGTAATTCGATACAACGCGATCCAAACAATTTCGATACAGCAACGGCGCGTCTCACAATTCATTCCGCCGATCTGCCGAACGGGCAACCACAAGGGTTGCCCCTACCTTTTTTTGGAAGCCCACTCGCGCTCGTCGCCGAAAGAATCGAATGGACGGCGACCAGTGGTACTGGAGGGCCACGCTGTGTTGTGGCCAAAAGAATCGGATGGAGGGCCACGCGCTGTTGTGGCCGAATTTTGGAGGACCACGCGCCGTCGTGGCCGGGCAAAAATGTTGGGGGCAGCGCATCGGATGCCTCCGGGAACCGGAACAGGCACAGTCGTCGGAATACGCATGCTCGATCGGCAACCACCACCAGATGACCGCGAGCGGCTCGTCATATGTTTACGCCCCGATGGTCTTGGACCTTCTTCTGCCGGTCTGCTATATTGCATTTCCAGGGACCCGTGTTAGTTTGTCCCCGCAAGAGCCAATGGATCGTGGTGGAACCTCGATCGGAAAGATGGGATTGACGTGCGGAAATGAGTCGCGAACCCATTTTGAAACCATCCGTTAGTACGGATGAGGATGAACGTCTCCTCCGTCCCCAACGGATGGAGGAAATGGTCGGTCAGCGCGATGTTTACGAACGATTGCAGATTGCGATCGACGCGGCCCTGAAACGGGACGAGCCGCTGGGACATATCCTCTTTGATGGACCGCCCGGACTGGGAAAAACCACATTTGCCATGTGTATCCCCCGGCACCTGGGGGTCAGTGTGCAGATCGCAAGTGGGGCAACACTCAAGGCCCCTAAGGACTTGATCCCCTACCTGACAAATGCCGAAGAGCGATCCGTGCTTTTCATCGACGAGATCCACCGAATGCAGAAATCGGTGGAGGAATTTCTTTATCCGGCCATGGAGGACTTTCGGATCGACATCACCCTGGGGGAAGGCGTCAATGCGCGAACGCTCAACATTCGCCTGAAGCCATTCACCTTAATTGGGGCCACCACGCGGTCAGGCCTTCTCTCGGCCCCTTTGCGGGATCGCTTTCACATGCGGGAACATCTCGATTTCTACACTGTGGATGAACTGGCCGAAATCGTGCGGCGCAATGCCCAGAAGCTCCAAATCAAGATCGATCCCAGTGCCGCCGAGGAAATTGCCCGCCGCAGTCGCGGCACACCGCGAATTGCCAATAACCGCCTCCGGTGGGTGCGAGACTACGCAACAAGTCGGGCGAACGGACGAATTACCCTGCAGGTGGCCGAGGATGCCCTGGCCATGCAAGGCGTCGATAAGCTCGGCCTTGACCTCCAAGACCGCAAGTATCTGGAAACAATCGCCCGTGTCTTTGGTGGCGGCCCGGTCGGGGTGGAAGCCGTTGCCCACACGATGAATCTTTCCCCCGATACCCTCATTGACGAGGTAGAACCGTTCCTACTCCGATCGGAATTGGTTGTGCGAACACCGCGAGGACGCAAACTCACCCCGAAGGCTTACGAACATCTGGGAATGAACTGTCCCAGCACGAACCAGGGTTATCTATTCTGAAACCTGCTCGGACGACTTCGCCGGGGCGGCCTGCTCGGCCTCGGGCGGTAAATTCCCGTGCGACTCATACATCTGCAACTCGTGATCAGAAATCGCCACCGTAGCGTCATTCGACATGATCACGGAATCCGATGTGGAAGCGCTATCGGTGGAACCGTTATTGGGCGTGGGTGTGGATTCCGATGAACCGGTTGATTCCTGACCGGTCGAGGCATTCTTCTTTTTCTTCTTTTTCTTGGACTTGCTGACGATTTCGGGATGGACACGCCGCAATTGGCCACACGCTGCCTCGATCTCAGAACCCTTCCGATAGCGAATGGTGACCTGAATGCCCATCCGGCTCAGGATATCGGCAAAACGCCCCACATCCCGCCGATCGGGAACCTCGAAAGGCAGACCCTGGACTGGATTATACGGGATCAGGTTGACTAGGGCATTTCGGCCCCGCAACAGCTCGGCCAACTCCTGGGCATGCTCCGGACGATCGTTCACGTTCCGCAACAAGACGTATTCGTATGTCACACGTCGCCCGGTCTTGGCAAAGTAATCGTCGGCCGCCTGAAGGATGGCCTGAATTCCGATCCGACGATTGGCGGGAACCAGCCGATTGCGGAGTTCATCATTGGGCGCATGCAGTGAGACGGCCAGATGGTATTGTGGACTCAACTCGGCCAGGCGTCGGATGCCGTTGGGAAGCCCAACCGTCGAAATGGTAACGTGGCGTGCACTGATTCCCAATCCGTCTTTGTGCGTGGCCCGATGCAAGGCCCCCAGCAGCCGTCCCAGGTTCGCCAGGGGTTCGCCCATCCCCATCACCACAATATGGCTCAGCCGCTCTTCCGGCTGGAGCAAACACTTCAGTTGCAAGATTTGCTCGAGGATTTCCCCCGACGTCAAATTCCGCACGACGCCATCCAGACCACTGGCGCAGAACGCACACCCGACACCGCACCCAATTTGCGTACTAATGCAAACCGTGCGGTTTCCTTTGTCGTCGCGGAGCAAGACGCATTCGACAAACTCACCATCCTGGGTTCGCAGCAACAATTTTTCGGTCCCGTCCGAGCCTTTGCGATGGCTCGCCACCTGCATGCTGAAAATCTTGAAGGACTTTTTCAGCTCGCGTCGGACAATTTTCGGAACGTCCGACATCTCATCGAAGGAAACCTTGGGCGATTCATAAACCCAGTGGAGAACTTGAGCAACCCGATAACCCGGTTGTCCCTTGCTCACAAACCAATCTCGGAACTGCTTCCAGGAATAATCGAGTAGGTGTTCCACGAGTAGCTACCTCCCGTCTTGACGACCGCGATTCAGTTCGCCCGTTTTCATTTATTCTTTACATCAATGGCAAAATAACAAAGGGATCGTCAAGACTTTTCTCAATGTGCAACAAAACAAATCCGTCGGGTAGTCCTCCAAATGGACACATTCAAACGCCGATAAAATGTCCCCAGTGTGTCACTTGTGCGCACCCAAGCCATGCGGTATCTTACACACACATGGGTGTGTTTGCGGGAGCTATTACCGAAGTCATAATGCGCCTAGTTTAGTCAACCGGGTGCCGCGTGACTAGGTTCCCGTCCGTTTTTTCCCAAGATTCCGATTCTACAGGAGGTTCTGTGTATGGTTCGCAACATGCTTGTGTGGTGTTGGCGGTTATCGTTGGTCCTGACCTTGGCAATCAGCGCGGCGGCGCCGGCCGAGGAATCGGCAAGTCAGCCGAAACACCCGGACTCCTCCCAATGGCCGGAGCTTTTTGCCCGCGATCTCTCTAATGCCATCTTTCCTGCCGGCGTTTGGGCCTTTCAGGACGATGTGCTGACGGCCACCGAGGACCAGTGCATTTGGACCAAGGAGCAATACGCCAATTTTATCCTGGACCTGGAGTTCAAAAACAGCGAGGGGACCAACAGTGGCGTGATCGTATACTGCAGTGACATCAAGAATTGGATTCCCAATTCGGTCGAGATTCAGATTGCCGACGATTTTGCAGAAAAGTGGGCAAAGGCCCCGGCGACCTGGCACTGCGGGGCGATCTTCGGCCACGTCGCACCTAAGAAATCCGTGGTGAAAAAACCGGGCGAATGGAACCGGATGACGATCACCTGCCGTGGGCCAATCATTCAGGTCGTTCTTAACGGAGAACTCGTGACGGAAATGGACATGCGGAAGTGGACCTCCGCCAAGACAAATCCCGACGGCAGCGAGATTCCGCCCTGGTTAAGCCGCCCCAAGGCCGAGCTGACCCAAAAAGGTCATATCGGTCTTCAAGGCAAGCACGGCGATTCACCTATTTACTTTCGCAATGTCAGGATCAAGGTGCTCGACTGATGGCATGAGCCTTCGCCGCTCTGTGCGGTAAGTTCCAATCATAATCGGACGCTTCTGGCGACTTTCGGGACGCAGCTACCTGCGTCCCTTTCTTTTTTCTGGCCTTTTGGGGATAACTCGTTACACTAAATACGGATGGGCTCTCGATTGTAGTGCCTTTGACGTGTGCTTGCAGGCGGAAGCGAACCTGCCATGAACGAGCCTCAACAACTCGGGCCCTATCGCATTGTGCGGCGGCTTGGCCGCGGGGGAATGGGGACTGTCTATGAGGCCGTGCACGTCGTCACCAACGAACCTGCGGCGGTCAAGACATTATCCGAATCCCTCATTGAAGAACCGGATTTTCGTGCCCGTTTCGAATTGGAAATCGAAACGCTGCGGAAGTTGAACCATCCGAACATTGTCCGCCTCATCGGCTTTGGCGAAGAACAAGGGATTTTGTTCTACGTCATGGAGCTAGTGCACGGGTCAAGCCTCGATCAGGAATTGCGTGCCGGGCGGAAGTTTCATTGGCAGGAAGTTGCCGAAATCGGCATCCAGGTTTGCCGCGCTTTGAGGCACGCCCATGATCGCGGGATCATCCACCGGGATCTCAAACCGGCCAATTTGTTGCGGGCGGAAGATGGGACCATCAAACTCTCCGATTTCGGGATCGCCCGGCTCTTTGGTGCGCCCAGTCACACGGGCGTGGGAAGCATCCTCGGCACAATCGAGTATATGGCACCGGAACAGGCAGAATCCCTGCCGATCGGCCCGAGGGCCGACCTTTACAGTTTGGGGGCCGTTCTTTACGCCTTGCTTGTCGGGCGTCCGCCCTTCAAGGTCTCCTCGTTTGCCGAAATCCTCTACCTTCATCGAACATCGCAGCCCGCCCCGGTGCGGGCCTTTGTGCCAGACTGCCCTGAGGAACTGGACCGCATTATTCGGGAATTGCTCGCCAAAGACCCCGACAAGAGGATCGCCAACGCCCTTTTGGCGGGCCGACGTTTGCAGGCCATGCTGCACGCCCTGACCAAGCACAAGCTGGCCGGCTCCGAAGACGTCTTACCCACACCTTCCGGCGACCTCATTGATTTTGGTGTCGAACACGGAGAGCGCCGTGGTGTGCTTGTCGATGGCGAGGCACCGACGGCAGCACTTCCATCGCCGCCCGAGCCCCCATCCCCTTCGCTAGGGCCAACGATCACGGCGGCAAGTCCACCGGGACAATCCCCGGAAAGTCAACCGGCTGCCTTTCCGGCGGGAACGCCCTCGATGTGGCAGCCGACGCGGGAGACCGATGTCTTCCGGTACTTGCAAAAGGAATCACCATCGCCAGAGCAGGCAGAAGTTGGTTCGCCCTCCGCCACTGCAGAGGCACCCAAGGAAGAAGCAGCAAGGGCGGAGCCGCCGGTAGCCACTTCTACAACCCAAACCGCTCGAAGATTCGTCGAGGTCCCTCCTGAAGAGCTTGATAAGATCGAGCCTCCGCCGAGCGAACGTCAACCGATCTTTTCCCTCCAAACAGGAATCCTGCTGGCCGCTCTGATCGTGCTGGCAATGACCATTTGGTATTTTCTCCAACCGCCGACCGCCGACCAGCTTTATCGTCGCGTGATGGCCAAGGTGGGCGACGGCACGAACAGCGAGGCCCTCCTCAGTGCTGCACCCGATATCGAGGCATTTTTAGCTCGGTATCCGGAAGACGTTCGGGCATCAGCCATGCGCGAGTATCAACAGGAGATTGACCTCCTTCGTTTGGAACGGCGGTTTGAATTACAGAGTCGCCAAAAGGCCTCGGCTCACTCACCGATTCCCATCGAACGAGATTATCTCCAAGCCCTTCGTTACGCCCATCTCGACCCTGAACTCGGCATCGAAAAGCTCGAGGCCCTGCTTGCCCTTTACGATTATGCGCCCACAGAAAAGGCCCCCGGCGACAAATCAGGCCAAGCCTCGTCAGGCAAATCGCGTCGCCCTGTAGGCCATACGGCCGAATGCCTGGAACTGGCCCGCCGCCGCCTTGAGCAATTGAAAAAACAATTGGCACCGGCGATCACGAACCAGCGCGATTTGATCGCCGGGCGGCTTGAGGAAGCCGACCAAATCGAGGCCACCGATCCGGAGAAGGCCGACGCCATCCGCCGCGCGGTCATCATCCTCTACGGTGACAAGGGCTGGGCAAGACCGTATGTCGAACAGGCCGAGGCCGCCCTCCAAAGAAGATCGCAAAAATCGCTTCCCCCCAACGCATCGCCGTCTTCCCCTTCCCCGTAGTCGGCTTGATAGGCAAGACCGTTAGGTTTGTTCGCTTCCGCCGCGGCGAGACGTGAGGTATTGATAACCCTCTCCCGCCAAGAATGCCAGCACAGGAATCAACGGTGCCCGCATCCGCATATTGGTCCAGTAGAAGAGGTGAATGCCCACGACGGTCAGCACAAGGGCGCCTGCCAAGACGGCCAGGACGCAGTCCGAGGTCTGAAGATCACGTCGCTTGAGCCAGCCGAAGATTCCCAGTCCTACAAGGGCATATTCCACAAGATAAAACAGCCCCACGCCGTGTCGTAAGCAGAACACACTCAGCGGTTCATCATGGCGGAGGCGATGGGGAACAAGTCGCCACAGTTGATAGAAGCGATCAAAGCAGGCCCTGAGGAACATCGTCGGCTGCTGGCGGATCGTCTCCAAGGCAAGGCCATAGGCCAGGTGATCGGCGGCCAACTCGTCGCGTAACTGTCTCTCCTCAAGGGTTTTTGCCCATTGGGCGTTGAACTCGGTAGCATCCCAAACCGGTTCCTCTCCGGGTTGCCGAAGGTACTCGTAATACCAAGGATTGTTCGCCAAGTAAAATGTGTAGCCGCCATGCGTCGTTCCAAGGATCGGCCGCCCAAGTACGAGCCAGTTCCGCAGTCCCCAAGGGGCAATGGTCACGGCAAAGCCGACAACTGCGAGGACAATTTTCCCTGCCCCGGCCAGCCAGTGGTGACGATCTTTCGGCACGCCATCCCCCTCGGACACACTGTATCCTATCGTGTTGGAAGCGTCGCGACTCAGTTGTTTTAAACACACAAGCCACAGTAACACAGTTAATATGGGCCAGGGAAGAAAGGTGGGGCGTGTCAGAGAGCAGAGCCCCATGCAGACACCGCCCAAAAGCCACCAGATTCTCTCCCGGCGAGAGGCACCGGCATAAAAAAACGCCAACGTCACTGTTACCAAAAAGACACTCTGCGTCTCCGTCATGATCAGGCGGCTCTGATGCAACAGAATCGGATCGGCTGCCACAAAAAGCACCGCCACCGCGCAAACCCGGTAAGCTCGGTGCCGAAGCAGATAGACCATACAAAGGACGGTGCCGATCCCGAATAGCCAGTGGATGACACCGACACCGATTCGCCAGTACGGCCCTGCGGCACACATGACTCCCGATAGGACGACAGGATACAGGGGTGGCCGATACGCGGTGGGCTTTCCATCAAGGGCAAAGACCCCGCGATTGGCAACGTTTTCTGCCACCCGCTGATAAGAGTCAGGATCGGTGTTGAAAGCCCCCGGCCAAAAGAGAACCGCTGCCCGCAGGATGGCCGTGAAAACCAAAAGGAAGACAAGTCTCCCGGTGTGCCCCATGGTCCCTAACCGCCCAATTTGACTGCGCGCTTCCATGAGGCCATCTCGACTGTCGTCAACTATCCGCGCCGGCGGTCATGACGTGTGCGAACAGAACTGCTGCCTTGTTGCGGCCTTGTTCGCACACACTGCCAAGCTTGGGCCGAGACATCATGATGGGAGCGTCAACTCACGCCACACGACCGGGTTTATCACGGTCTTACGAGTTTTGATTACCACACCACATCAAATCCGAGCGAGACACCTTGGAAATAAACCGTCCCGTTGTCGTTGATCACGCCGGGGCTTTTCAGGCCGAAATCGAGTTGTTCGGGTGCCAAGGCCACACCGTCTAGCCACATCATATCCCAACTGGCGAATGCCCTCATGCGAGGCAGAATCCGATAACTTGCCACAATGCTCACCTCGCCCATAAAACACACGTCATCGTCTTTGGCATACCGAACTACGTGCCCGGGGGCATGGGCAAGGGCAATATCCGTGGTTTGCTCGGCCCAATTGAACATGGGTGCGGCCTTGACGCGGGCGCCCCATTCAAACCGATGGCGCCGGAACAACAGCTCACCGGCCAATTGCAGACCGAAGGTGTCGTTCTTGGAACGAATGGTTTGACGCCCGTAAAGTGGGTCGGGGCCACCCTCCGAGTCAATCACACCGCGGCTATCGAAGATGAATCCTTCATCCAGCGATAGGCCACGAAAACCAAAGGCGTAATTGAAGTACACACCCGGCTGACATTGTCGTTGCCACTTTCCGTTGGGCAATAGGGCCAACCGATCCGGGCGGGGACGGGGCTTGAACCACCAGTTCAACTCAAAGTTGTTGATCTCGGACTCGTAACGAATCCGATGCAGGTCGGCATAATTGAAATCCACAAAATTGTAAGACGTGAACAAATTACCGGCCGTAAAGCTGCTCCCACCGAAGAGACCCGACTCGTAGGTAAGTCGCTGGCCGTTAACCGATTGCCCATCCTTCCACTCGTTGAGTCCCCAATAGACAAACTCGATGAACTGATCGCGGTTCTCCGGATCGTTCTTCAGGAAATACTGCACCCGGGTCTCGTACCCACCGGCCACATCAAAATTGGCATTATCCACATTGAGGACCCCCTCCCCAAGCACATTGGTGCTAAGCAGTGCGGACCGTGCCCGTCCTCGATTTAAGATCTTGGCACCGTTATACCAAGTCCAAAGCTTCGGGCATTCGTATCCGGCACCGCATATCTCGCAGCAATTGGCCGTGCCCTGGACCGGCATCGGCTCACCATGGGAGGCGACACGATCCCAGGTTCCCGCCGGCCATTGGTCGGACGTGTCCGGTGAAGATGCTTCCAACCCGAAACTCGTCCCCCCGCTGGGGCTAGGCTGCCCGGCCTGCAAACGCGCCCCCATGCCCAGGGACAAAACCACCACCAGGGACACCCAAACGACGATTTCACGACGAACTTGACGGTTCACGCGTTTCCCTCCGTTTCTCGGTGCAAAGACTCCAGAGAGGGGGACCCAAGGTTGAAAGGGTGCAGAGACACTGCAAATGGGTCATCGGCTAAAAGAGGCCAGAAAAACAGAAATAATCGATAAATCCTTCCCAGGTGTGACACTCGGCACCTTAGGCAATCTTTGCCTTTTCAGTCTCGCCGCAGCATCCCTCGTTCGCCGGGATTCGTGGGGCGAAAAGGCGCCTCACCACTCACCGCCGCTTTTCCATTCCCATCATCCTCGTCTGACTACGCAGATTAGCAAACCAACGCTATAGCCCCTACTAATCAAGCCGGAAGAAGCCAACTCAATTTTTCTATTCATCATAAACCGCACATCACTCCCAGTTTTTAAGTCCGTGCATCTCAATGCCGATGTCAAAGAGGACAATCTAAGTGACCTAAGCTATTTGCATAGAATGCGAAACATTACAACGATTCAATAGAATGGCGCCTGTTCGGCAGGTTCGGCCATTTGTGTGTTTTGCAATAGATGCATTGTCTGCGAAGACTCGGAAAAAGTCGAAAGTGCGACTGATGATCTTTCGCGGAATGGTTTGAACGAAAGGACGAGCCATGGAGACTCGCCAAGGATGGCAAGACCTGGTTGAGCGTTTGAAAGCGAGACGAAAAGTGGAGCCGATCACGCCAAGGTCTTTGCGAATTTACCGGGAAGAGGTCCCAATCCCCCCTGATTGCGACCTCGCCACACTCCCAGGTTGGCGGCAGCTCTGTCGGTCGTTTCTCGAAACGACCGGTTGCCTCCTCCGCTTCCTGCCGGGAGCCCAACCCAGCAGCCCGGAAGACATCCCCGTGATGCCCCCGATTGTTGAAACCTCTGCCCGGGCCAGCGCGCGGTCGCCTCTGGGGCATTTGCGGATCGATCCCACGACCAAGGCGCCAAAGGGGCTTAACCCGGATCACCCCGTTTACCGGATGGCCCGCGGTATGGCCCAGGTGCTCGGGGAACTTTTGGCGACACGGATTGCCCTCTGGCAACGGGAGGCGGAACTGGCAGCCGGGATTCCGGTCATCCCCCATAAAGAGGAAGACCAGCACCTGGCACAACGGTTAGATGAAATCCTCCATTCGGCTGTGCGTGCCATCGCCGCTCAGGCCGCGGCCATTTACATCTTGGATGAAACGACCAGTTATCTCAAGCTGCGGGCCGTCTGGGGTTTATCAAAGACCAAGCTCCTGGCACCGCCGCGGGAGTTAAAATCGGCCATGGCGGACCTAGAAGCCATGCTTGGTCATGCCGTGATTGTTGACCGCGCGCAACCCGTCGAACATTGGAATCCACCGGAACACTTTCCCACATCCGTCTGCCTACCCATTTCCACCCCCACAACGATTCTCGGCACACTTTGGGTCTTCAGCGATCAGCAGCGGACCTTCTCGGACCGCGATATCGACCTCCTAGAGGTTGCGGCAGGTCGGGTCGCCGCCGAGCTGGAACGCGAGGCCGCCCTGCAAACCGCCCTGCAAACGGCGCAACTTCAGAGACAAGTCGAACGGGCGCAGCGGCTTATTCGCAGCCAGCTTCCCAGTGTGTCACCCTTGATGGATGGCTGGGAATTGGCCGGTTGGATGGATACCGAACGAATGCCCGGGGCCTTCTTTGACTGGTGCTGTCCCAAAGATGGCCGCATCCACTTTGCCCTTGGCGAAGCCCCGGAAGATTCGGTCTCCACGGCCCTGATCATGGCGGCAGTAAAGGCCGCCTGGCGGGCACACGCCCAGTATCAACGGGAAACCAAGAAGCTCCTAGAGCAACTCAATTTGACGCTCTGGACCAGCTCCGCCGGAGATCAGTCGGCCATCATGGTCTGCGGCGCCGTTGATCCGAAAACAGGTACGTTACGGCTGGCCGCCGCAGGCACGGCCCACGCCATGTTGATCACCGAAAAACAACATCGCGTCCTGCCACCCGGGGGCGCCAATTTGGGCGTTGATCCCGAATCAACCTATCTACCCGTCCGTTGGAAATTCCCCGAGAATGCCATCCTCGTGGCAACGACCGCAGGGGTCCGGTCGGCCGTTGGGGTGGATCAGCGGCCGTTATGGGAGACTCAAATCCTCCCCTCGCTGACATCGAATCTTCACCTGCCAGCCAAGGCCTTGGTCCAGCACGTCCAACGGGCGATCGAGCAAAATGCCGTTCCGCCCAACAAGGTGCCGGCCGTGCTTATTATCAAGAGGCGAGGCGGCCAAAAACACCCTGAAGCCGATTGATACGCCAAAGAGAATCGTCAACATGGTTGATTAACGTTTTGCCCAACATGCCGCCCTCACAGAGGGCCTTTAACCATTTGAAACTGATGGGGGTTTCTCAAGCTTTCCAAGATGTTGTGAATGGCAGTGCCCATGTTGGTATGGGTCCTCTTTGTTATCGTCGCGATAATCAATCTGGTCCTGGGGATCGCAGTCGCCGTATGGATGAAACGAGAGATCGACGGGCACCGGGGCGACACTCCTTCCAACGATCTGGAGCTATTTTCCGACTTCATACCCTCCCCGCCGGGCACTACGGTGTCCCACCCTCCAGCCAATTCCGATGAGGAAGCCACACATGCGGAACGCCCACCCGGTGCGACTGTCTTGCCAGACGTCACAGCATCGGACTCTGATACCTTTACCACGCCCGCGGAGCCGAATACCACAACCGAGGCAGTTGGCGCTCACAGTTTCGGCAGTACCCAAGAATCCGATTCGACCGAAACCCCAGTAAACGTCAATTCTGCCGAGATACCGAGCGAGAAAAACGAGACACTCCAATCCGAAGATCAAGCCCCCATTGAGTCCACATCGCAGGCAAGCCAAATGGAGTCGGTTTCGCAGAGTGATGACCTTCCAAGCGGCGCAGAGACAAAAGCTCCTGTTCAGGAAGCCCTCTCGGAGCTAGGCGAAATCCCCGGCCTGAGTCGGCTGATCGACTTGTCCTCCGCGAAAGTCCGCGAGTTGATCGACCTCTTCGAGTCGATGCGTTCGCACCCCCCGACCAAAGGCGAGGAGCTTAACGCAATACTGGCCAACGTGTCTTCGATCATGGCATCATTTTTCGATGATTACGGCCAAATCGTGCCCAAGTTGGTTTCTACCGAACAGGGGGGGCCAATCCCTGAAGAAACGCTGGCCTGCCTGCAAGAGCACAACCTGGCCGCCGAGCAAAGCGTAAAACGGCTGACAATGCTCGATTGCCGGGGTCACCTCCAGGCTACGCTCCAGCAGGCCCTTGCCGAATTAGGCCGGCTGATCGCGGGGCTCCAGCGGACCCGCGACGAACTGGAAGCCGCCTTTGCCCAGGGGCTGATCAATTCTCAGCCGGGTGGGGGAGTTGATGAAAAGATTCAACACGATGCCTTGACGGGGTTGTTCAACCGTACGGGAGTTGAAGTCTTTTTTGAAAACCATTGGGGAAGTGAGCCCCGCAAGCACAAGCCACTTTCGGCTGCGATTCTCGACCTCGACCAATTTCGGCAAATCAACCAGGAACATGGGTACTCGGTGGGTGACGAGCTCCTGAAGGCCGTCGCGGGGCTCCTTGCCGAGCTTGTCCCACGGGGGGCCTTCTTGGCCCGATATCGCGGCGATCAATTCCTCGTGATCCAAACCGATTGTGAGCCAAAACGCTTCATCCACGCCATCGAGGAGATACGACAATCGGTGGAGGTTACCAAGTTCCACTACTCAGGCCAGACATTCTCCCTCACCGTAAGCTGCGGAGTGACCGAGTCGCGAAGGGACGATGTCCTTACGTCCTTTTATGAACGATTGGACGAAGCCTTGTTCGAGGCTAAACGGGCGGGCGGTAACCGAACCTTCATCTATAGCGGCGAGTTCGCCCAACCGATCGTACCGCTGAATCTCAAGGTCACGGAACGCGAGGTGTCCCTGGCCACGGTGGGATAGTTCCGGGCACTCTCGAACAAGCGTTTGACAGGCCTTCAGAGAACCACAAGGCTTCCTGGGAGTCGGTGCTTCCGCGCAAGCTGGAGTTTACCAAGTTTTTTAGTTTGACATGACCAGGACATCGCCGGCCTCTTCAAGATGGGTAATGATACAACATCAAAACCGGAGGGACGCGCGCTCTCGCATCCGCCGATGTGCCAATTGATGATCCATTGTGATTCACGGCCACGACGGCGCGTGGCCCTCCAAATATTTTGTTTGTACCACGGCGCGTGGTCCTCCAAG
>FWWL01007167.1_pt1 | contig 15453 bp, 13 predicted proteins | sample 2228331 | NCBI WGS metagenome assembly FWWL01 (sample SAMEA103939775, study PRJEB20133) | metagenome
TATTATCATCCTTGCAGATGACCTGGGCTATGGGGATGTCGGCTGTTATGGGCAGGAACAGATACTCACTCCGAATATAGACCGGTTAGCAAAGGAGGGAATGCTATTTACAGATGGGTATGCGGGTAGCACTGTTTGTGCACCGTCTCGGTGTTGTTTGATGACAGGTTATCATACAGGACATGCAAGAATTCGTGGGAATGGATTGCTTCCACTTGCTCCAGAAGATATAACGATAGCAGAGGTGTTAAAATCGGAAGGGTATGTAACGGGATTAATTGGCAAGTGGGGATTGGGAGAGGCAGAAACATCCGGTATTCCTGTATTACAGGGGTTTGATGAGTTTTTTGGATATTTAAATCAATGTCATGCTCATAACTACTACCCGGATTTTCTATGGAGAGGGACGGAAAAAGAGAAGATAGAGGGGAATGAAATGTCTGAGACTCCGGGTGTATGTAAAAGTTGTAAGCAATATAGTCATGATTTGATAACGAAGGAAGGTCTTGAATTTATAAAGAGGAATAAAGATAAAAACTTCTTCCTGTATTTTTCTTTGACACTTCCTCATGCAAATAATGAGTTAGGGAATTTGACGGGGAACGGTATGGAAGTACCAAATGATGAGCCCTATTCGGATAGACCCTGGCCACAACCACAGAAGAATCACGCCAGTATGATTACAAGGCTGGATGATACGGTAGGAAAAGTGATGAACTTGTTAAAGGAGTTAGGAATTGATGAGAAGACGGTAATTCTGTTCTCAAGTGATAATGGACCTCATAAAGAAGGAGGTGCTGACCCGGAATTTTTCAAGAGTTCGGGACCTTTTAAGGGTTATAAGAGGGCTCTTTATGAAGGGGGAATTCGTGTTCCTTTTATTGTGCGATGGAAAGGGAAAATTTCCCCAGGAACTCAATGTAATAAACCATGTGCTTTCTGGGATATTTTACCTACATTTGCTGAGTTGGCAGGTGCAAAAGTTCCGAAGGGGTTGGATGGTATATCAATAGTGCCTTTGTTGTTAGGAGAAGACATACCTTCATTCAATAACAGACCTTTATATTGGGAATTTTATGAGCAAGGATTTAAGCAAGCAATTAGAGTAGATAACTGGAAATTAGTAAACATTCATGGGAAGGGACCTGAATTGTATGACCTCAATAATGACAAAGGTGAAATGAATAATCTTGCGACTACTTATCCTGATAAGTGTAATGAATTGCTAAGTCTTTTGAAAGAATTACGAGTGCCTTCGCCTGACTGGAAATCGCCTGTTGATTAGTCATTTCTTAAAGATAGTTGGGATTCTATTTTTATTTTTTGATGTATTTCTCTGAATTTATTAACGACATAATCAGATGGGGATTTGGAACATATAAAATCAACACGCACGGTTCCAGGTTCTAAATGGTCCCATGTATGAGCATCAACGCACGCCAATAAAGTTAGACCTGCTTCCTTTATAGCGTTAATGAACAATTCAACGGAATAGATTTTTTGTCTTACAATAGTCCAACCTGCTTTATGAACGAATATGCTTAATGTAGCGATTCTTGTGTCCGGATTATATGAAGATTTCCACACTGTTTTAAAATCTTTGTAATTTTCTTTCCATTCACTATCGCTGTAATACTGTTTCACCATCTGTTCAGTAACACAATCAAAATAGAGAATTCCATTTTGTTGTAGTGAAAGAGCCATTGAATAAATAGCACGATGGATGTCTTCTTCATCCAGAAGAAAATTGATGGAATCAAAAAGACAGGTAGCAATCTTAAATGAGTTTCTAAATGGAAGATGGCACATGTTTCCAACAAGTATATTATAGTGTGGATACAATTGTTTTGCTGTTTCAAGCATAGCAGGAGAAATATCCACTCCTACTGAATTCCAGCCATATTTAGATAATCTATGGATTAAAGTTCCTGTTCCACAGGCTACATCTAAATGAAAAAAAGTATTTGTATCATCACATTGAATTAGTTTTTTTAAATCCAGTAAACGACTCTCCCACCGGTCATAACGGACACGGGTCATAATACGGTCATAATAGGGAGCTAATATTTGGAATATGTCATTTTGCATTTGCAAGAATTTCCTTCTCGCCTCTAAGCCATTCTATAAATTCCAACGAGTAGGGAGCCGGGTCTCTTTTTTTTAGACTGAGTCGATATCTCTCTTTAGCAGTGAAGAATAAAGCTTCAATAAAACCTTCCCGTGATAGAATTATACGACTTTGTTCTGCCTGGGGATATTCGCGAAGTGGTTCGCTAAAATCAGATAAGTATAATATCTGTCCAACCAATCCTAAATTTGCTTTGCCAGTAGTATGCCAGTAGATTGCTTCATATATATCTTTATCTTTTATATTGAGTTTATGGTAAACGGTATGAGCAGAGAGGGGACCGTGCAGAAGAACCGGGTATTTTTCTTCATACTTAGTAATTTCAATATTGTATTCTTTCGCTTTTTTAATAAGTTCTTCTTTAGGGTATTCTCGGCAGAGGTCGTGGAGTATTCCGGATAGTATTACTTTGTCTTCTAACACAGAAATTTTTTGAGTTCTAACAATATACAATGCATAAGTCGCAGTTGAAAGGCAATGTTTTATTTTTTCTGAACTTAAATATTTCCTTAAATAATCAATATGAAAAGAAAAATTATTCTCTATTTCATTTTGTATTTTTATAAAGTCCGTGTTCATAGATGTATTTTTCAACCTTTGTAGGAACTAAATCTCTAATTTCTTTTCCTTTTGAAATGAGAGCGCGTATCTGATGTGATGCAATATCTTTAGGGATAAAAGGAAGCCATATCGTTTTTGACAAAATAGTGGTAGGGATATTTTTTTCGGTAGAGTTAGGACGAGTGGCGACAAGGAAGTTATGAACTTTTTCTATCAGTTTATCCGATTGATACCAATTAGGTATATCTATTAAAGTATCCAGCCCCGTAATGAGATATATTTTAGAGTTATTATATAAGTTCTGGATGTGTTCTACTGTTTTAATCGTATACGAGGGATTTGGATTATCTATTTCATATCTTGATACTTCAAAATAGGGTTCATCTTCTATTGCCAACTTTAACATGTTGTAACGGTCTTCTGCATTAGCAAAAACTTTTCCTCTTTTATGAGGGGGTATGCCTGCTGGGACAAAAATGACCTTTGTTAAATTAGCATTTTTTAACGCGGAATATGCCAATTCTATATGGGCATTGTGAACAGGGTCAAAAGTTCCACCGAAAAGACCTATGTTCATTGGCTCATCCACGAATTTGTCCATTACCACGAATTACAAATTTGAAGGTTGTCAATCCTTCAAGTGCCATAGGTCCACGCCAGTGAAGTTTGTTTGTGCTGATGCCTATTTCTGCTCCCATTCCGAATTCAAATCCATCGGTAAAACGGGTAGAGGCGTTTACATATACTGTAGCACTGTCTACTTCTTCTAAAAATTTTTCTGCCATTTGATAGTCATTTGTCACTATTGCATCTGAGTGGTGTGAGCCATAATGATTGATGTGGTAAATAGCCTCTTCTATGGATGACACTATTTTGATAGATAATATTTTATCCAGATATTCTGTATACCAATCCTCTTCTGTGGCTGGTTTACATTCAATAATCATTTGAGTTCGGGAACAGCCCCTTAATTCACAACCTCCCTGAACCAGTGCTTCTGCAATAGGAGGCAATAACATAGGAGCAGATGCCTCGTGGACAAGTAAGGTTTCCATTGCATTGCATACGCCGGGTCTTTGTAGTTTTGCATTTACGACAATTTTTAATGACATGTCCAGGTCCGCGTCTGCATGCAAATATGTGTGACAAACACCATCTAAATGTGCGATAACGGGGATTCGCGATTCGTCATAAATTCTTGAAATTAATCCTTTGCCTCCACGGGGAATAATCACATCAATGTATTGGTCTAACTTTAACATTTCACCGACTGCGGAGCGGTCTGTGGTGGAAATCATTTGAACTGCATTTTCAGGGATTCCACATTGGGTTGCGGTGTCATTGAATATTTTTGCTAAGGCAAGATTGGAATGAATAGCCTCAGAACCGCCTCTCAGTATACAGGCGTTTGCGGATTTAAGACATAATGATGCGGCGTCAATAGTTACATTAGGTCTACTTTCATAGATAATACCTATTACACCAATGGGCTGGCGAATTTTGGCGATTTTCAGTCCATTGGGATGTATGTACTGGTTCTCAATATTTCCCACAGGGTCGGGGAGAGAGGCTACAACGCGGACACTTTCTGCCATGTCTTTGATACGTTTAGGGGTTAATTCTAATCTATCCAGAAAGGCTTTTGTTTGCCCCATTTCTTCTGCATTTTTCAGGTCTTTTTTATTTTCCTTCATAATCCAATTTGCATTATTTTCCAGCTCATCGGCAATTTTGAGTAAGGCTTCATTCTTGATGTTCTTAGGAACATTTTTCAGTTTATAAAAGGCTTCTTTTGCACGCTGGGCAATTAAGGTAACTTCGTCGCGGATGTTCATACTTTTTCCTCCAATTCGTTGGTTTTAAATAAAAACATATTGTCTCTGTGAATTACTTCTTCAAACTGCCAATCTGGAAACATCTTTTTTATTTCTGAGGTTTTTTTACCTGCTACATTTATTAACTCATCTTTGTTTAAGTTAATAATGCCTCTTCCTAATTCTAAACCATCTGGAGAAATTATTGAAACACAGTCACCCCGTTTGAAATTACCTTCAGTTTGTTTTATACCTACGGGTAAAAGACTACTCCCTTTTTTTATAAGTGCATTAACTGCTCCTTCATCAATAAAAACTTTACCTCTTACGGTTCTGCCGAAAGCTATCCAGGATTTCCACTGAGAAACTTTATTTTGAGGTGGTATAAATTGAGTATAGTCTCCTTTTTTCTGGATTATATCAATCAAAATATTGGGCTTATATCCATTTGCAATAATAGAGGAAATTCCTGCGTGCCAGGCTATTTTGACTGCTTCTAATTTGGTTATCATTCCACCAACAGAAGTGTTGTTAATAGTATCATGCGCATACGAAAATAGTTCTGAATTCAGTTTATTAACGACAGGAATGAATTGGGCACCAGGATTCTTTTTAGGATTGTCTGTATACAAACCGTCAACATCGGTTAATAGAATAAGTAAATGTGCATTAACACGGACGGCTATTCTTGCGGACAAGGTATCATTATCTCCGAAACGGAGTTCTTCAATAGCTGTGGTATCATTTTCATTGATGATGGGTATTACATTTTTTAATAAGAGTAGTTCTCGCAAGGTGTTTAATACATTTATATAGGATGTCCTATTATCTAAATCTGCACGGGTTATCAGTATTTGGGACGGAATGATGCTCTTTTTGCTGTAATACTGGAATAATTTTGTATATCTTCTCATCAACTCTACCTGACCAACAGAGGCAAGTGCTTGCTTTTCTGATAATTTCTCAGGCTTTTTTTGTTTACCTAATAAAGACATTCCACATCCAACAGCGCCGGAACTTACGACAATAAAATTCGCGTTGTATTGTGTTTTTATTTCACAAATTTGTTTTACAATTTGAGATAAGGGTTTTATTCTTTTAGGTGAGTTTACGAGGTCTGTTCCGATTTTGATAACAATAATCTTCTTATTCATTTTTCTTTTTATTCCTGTGTTGTGATAAATCTCTTGAAATAATATCACCTTGATAAGTAAATTCATAATCGCCAATAGTGACTATCTCGCCATCTCTGGCTTTTGCCCTTTTTAAGGCACGGAATAGTCCCATGTGAGTCAAAACTCTCTGCATATACAGAACTGCTTCCTCATTTTCAAAGTCAGTCATTTGTATCACTCGCAAAACTCTTTTCCCTTCAACACGAAAACCATCTGGCTCTTTGTATATTTTAAATGGTGCCTCATAAACATATCTTGTTTCTACAGGGGTAGGTTCATCTTTTTCGTTATTTCTCGCTTCTTCTACAATCTGATAGAGAGTATCCAATAATGGTTTAATATTTTTTTGGGTTACAGCTGAAATACCGAAAATGGGAACTTCCCATTTTTTATTCTTAATTTTTTTATTGAAAGTATTCTGATTTTCGGGGATGTCTAATTTGTTAAAAACATAAACTCTGGGTTTTTCATTAAAAACAGGGCTATACGCCTCCAATTCATTTTCAAGAATTTCAATTGTCTTTTCAGGGTCAGGGTCACCTGTGTCAATAAGGAATAATAGGACACGCGTTCTCTCTATGTGTTTTAGGAAATCATGTCCCAATCCTTTTCCTTCGGAAGCTCCTTCAATAATTCCGGGAATATCTGCTACGGTAAACGACCTGTACCCGGATAATGATACCACACCAAGATTAGGAGTTAATGTGGTAAAAGGATAATCAGCGATTTTGGGTTTTGCGGAAGTTATGCTTGCCAATAAAGTGGATTTACCTGCGTTGGGAAGACCTACAAAACCGACATCTGCAATTAATTTCAATTCCAATAGAAATTCTTTTTCCTCTCCTTTCTCTCCTTTCTCTGCGAATCTTGGGGTTTGATATGTAGCGTTGGCAAAGCGGGCATTTCCTTTACCACCTTTTCCACCTCTAACTGCCAAGAATTGCTGTCCATCTTCTTTTAGGTCTGCAAGGATTTCTCCTGTTTCCCAATCGCGAATAATTGTTCCACACGGAACATTTATAATCAAGTCTTTACCATTTTTGCCGTGTCTGTTGTTTCCACTTCCATGCGCTCCACGAGGTGCTATCCAGTGAGCATGGTATTTTAAGTCAATTAATGTGTGCAATTTTGTACTGGCTTGAAAATAGATACTTCCACCATTCCCTCCATCACCGCCATCCGGACCACCACGAGGGATAAATTTTTCTCTCCGAAAACTAATACAGCCATTCCCCCCATCTCCCGCAGTCAATCTGACACGGACTTCATCAATAAACAACCTATTTTTTGATTGTAATTTCATATCAAATTAGCCATTAAGATAAAAACTGGCACGATTAGATACCGTGCCAGTTTTATTTATAATTATACCTAAATTTTTAGTTTTGACTTTCCGCATTTATGGGAATAACATCAACACATTTTTTACCACCTGTTGTATATCTAAATTTTACGATACCATCCACAAGTGCAAAGATAGTATAGTCTCTGCCTAAACCAACATTTTTACCCGGCTTTATTTTTGTTCCACGCTGGTGAATAATGATGTTTCCGGGAATAACCTTTTCACCTTCGTATTTTTTTACACCTAACATTTTGGGGTTGCTATCTCTGCCATTTCTTGCGCTACCACCACTTTTTTTATGAGCCATTTTTATTCCTCCTTAAAAATAGAATAAATTATGCCTTTATTTCTTTTACTAAAATTTCTGTGAATAATTGGCGATGACCGTAAGTGCGATGATAATTTTTTCTTCTCTTGTATTTAAATACGCGTATTTTTTTTGCTTTACCGTGTGCTAATACCTGAACTACAACTGAAGAGGATTGCAATTTTTCTGGTTCAATAATCACCTGTTTACCATCCGATAAAAGATGTATTTGTTTAATCTCAATCAAATCCCCTTCGTTCGCGTTTAATTTTTCAACGCGTAGTTTGTCGTTTGGTTGAACTCTATACTGTTTGCCTCCACAAGTAATAATTGCATACATCTTCTCTATTTCCTTTCTTTTTTCAATTAAATTTTGGAAAATATTATATCATAAACTGTTTTGTTTTTGCGACTTTCTTTCCGGGCAATGAAGACAATGGGTTATGTAATCCTCCGCCATAGCCCGCAATTCTGCTATAGCTGATAAGGAAGCAAGATAACTGCTTTTAATGTTTCTTGGAGAGGGAAGATTTATAGTGGTTGTATGTAATTTCCCAAAGGCTCCTTCCGCATATACCTCATGGATGTTTTCTCTGATATTGGGGTCGGCTATAATACGGACAATGGTATCTTTGGGTCCGATACCATATAAACTCAGTGCACAGGCGACATTGATATTTGCTGGAAAAGATTTTCCTGCTTCAAAAGCATTTCCTTCAAAAACTATCATGGGTTCTTTTATATTGGATAAGTCAATATTTTTCTCAATTAGATATGGAGCACCCATAAGGGCTTGTGGGTGTTTTCTTGTAGTCAGGATAACGCGATGGAGACCTGCTTCCATAGCACTTCGGATTCCATCTAACCCACAAATTGCTCCTGATGGGATCTTCACACGAATGTTATTCTTTCTTGCTTCATCAAGAAGACTCAAGTTATCTAAAAGTCCACTTAAACTCATTATAAGACAATCTTTTCTATATTTTATGCATGCATGGATAACACCCTCTACTGCTGTAGATTTGGCAGATTCTATAACGAAGTCAGCCAATTGAACAGCGGTATCCAGGTCACATATTTCCGCATCCAAGTGGAAAGTTCTTTTTAACAACTGCGCACGAGATATATCAATATCGTGAAGGGCTACTATTTCCGCAGGAATATCACCTTTTTGAAGTGCGATGCATATATCCGCACCTATATTCCCACATCCAACAATTGCAACTTTGTATTTTGTCATGATTTGAAATCCAGTATTTAATCTGATATAGAGGGGAGAACAAAAATATAACCCATTGGACACTAATTATATCAAGTATTTATAGAGTTGCTCAACATTTACAGCTATACAATGAAAGGCTTATTTAAGTATATATACAATATTTTTGTTAAAATATAACAAAAAGAAGGGATGTTTTATGAAAAGTTACACAGAATATATTTATTTTTGCACACAAAAACATCGTGAGTATATCAACATAACAGATAAAGTAGAGGAAACTGTCAGGAAAAGTGGAGTTAAGGAAGGATTGGTGCTTGTATCTGCTATGCATATCACTGCGGGAGTATATGTTAATGATGCAGAGGATGGACTTATACAGGATATTGATGAATGGCTTGAAAAATTGGCTCCTTTCCGAAGAGATTACAGGCATCATGCGACAGGGGAAACTAATGGAGATGCTCATTTAAAAAGTCTTTTAATTCACCATGAAGTAATTGTTCCTATAACTAACGGGAAACTGGATTTGGGTCCATGGCAACAAATATATTATGCGGAGTTTGATGGACAGAGAAAAAAAAGATTGATAATTAAAGTGTTGGGGGAGTAAAGAATGGAAATATTAGATAGTGAAATAAAAGAATTTCAATATTTGATGCCTACAAAAGTCATTGCTAAAGCAAACGCTATAGATAACCTGTCTTCTTTGTCTGTTAGATTAGGGGAAAAGCCTTTCATAGTTACCGGCAAAAAAAGTTCAAAAGAGAATGGCGCTCTGGATAAGTTATTAAATGTATATCACAATGCTGTTGTATTTGATAAGGTAGAAGAAAATCCATCAATAGAGACTTGTGATAGATCTAGTCAAATATGCAGGGAATCGGGTTGTGATTGGATTATTGGAATTGGAGGGGGAAGCCCTCTGGATGTTGCAAAAGTAGTAGCAGGTTTAGCAACTAATTCAGGGAAATGTGAGGAATACTTTGGTAGAGATTTATTTAGAAATAATCCTTTGCCAATTCTTGCCATACCTACCACAGCGGGGACGGGAAGTGAAGTTACACCTTATGCAGTAATAACAAATACGAAAACAAATACAAAGCAAACCGTAGCGGACTATAAAGTTTTTCCACAAATAGCCTTGCTTGACCCTGTTTTAACATTAACACTTCCTCATCAAGTTACTTTATCTACTGGGCTTGATGCTTTAAGTCAATCTATGGAGGGATTGGTATCTAAAAAGGCTACACCTATTAGTGATTGTCTTGCTATTGAGTCTTGTAAATTAATTATACACTGGTTACCTAAAGTACTTAAAGAACCCAACAATATAGAAGGAAGATATTGGTTATTATATTCAGCAATGTTATCCGGAATTGTCATTTCTCAAACGGGAACTACATTAGTTCATGCCTTAGGTTATTTCTATACACTTCATTATGGTGTTCCGCATGGTATTGCAAATGCACTGTTTTTAATCCCTATGTTTAAGAGAAACATCAGGTTTTTGCCTGAAAAATTAAAACCTGTAGTTTCATTTTTAGGGGAAGAATATACCAGCGATTCGCCTGAAATATCCATTAAAAATGCGTTATTGCGTCTTTTTGATAATATAGGTTTTTCACATACTGCAAGTTCTTGGGGTGTGAGTAATGAGAATTTAATACAATTTGCTGAACAATTATATGGAGAACCTTATCGTTTTAGAAATCAGTATGGAGAGTTCTCTGTGGAAGAACTTTATAGTATTTTCAAAGAATCGTTTGAACTATAGTTATGAAGCTCACCACAAAAATCGTCATACTCTTATTTATTTTCTGGTTCTTTTTATTATGTGGTTATATATCTATTTTTAATTGGGTTATTAAACCTGCTTTATCGCAATTCGAAAAAGACCTGGCAATTGATAATCTGGAAAGGTTTCGCAAAACTTTGGAGAGAGAATTGATAAACCTGAATAGGACATGCGCAGATTATTCCTGGTGGGATGATACCTATGAATTTGTTATAGATAAAAATGAGAATTACAAACGGACAAATCTTCTACCACAGACATACGAAGAAAATAAGATTAATATGATATTAATTATAAATAAATCAGGGGAGATTGTTTACGGGGAATGGTTTGATTTAACAAGTAATGAAATGAAAAATCTTCCGGTGGAATTTTCAATACCAAAGATTGCATTGACACATCCATTATTGAATTTTGAAAATCCTAAAAGTGGTAGATATGGAATCATCGCCACAAGTTATGGGAATGTGGCTATTTCCTCTAATCAAATACTAACAAGTAAGCTAGAAGGAGAATCTCATGGTGTCTTTATCATGGGAAAATTATTAGATAACCATTTTTGGAAAAGTATGCGAAATCAAACCATCCTTGATTTTGAAATATACCCGTATAATGAAAAAGAAAAATATCTGGGAAATATATCTCTAAATGAGTATGAAGGTATGTTTATACAAGAAGATAAAAATTACAAATTATATATTTGGGATGTTATTCATGATATTTATAAGAAACCTTTACTATTAGTAAGATTAAAACATAATCAAAATATTTTACATGCAAGTGAAAATATGCAATTTAGGGGAATTATGGGGTTTTTAGTCATAATGGTTATTGGAATTATTTCCCTCTGGATTGCAATAAGAAAACAGGTTATTTTACCCCTGCTGGATTTAACCCAGAATATTCGTAATTCTACATACCGGGAATCCATAACTTTTATACCGCATACTGAGAAAGGGGATGAAATATCACTTCTTATCGTGCAATTTAACCGAATGGCATATAGGATTAATAAACTACTGGAAGAAAAAACTAAACTACTTAAAGAAATCGTGGAACGAGAGGAATATTTGAAGTTTATCATTAATGCTGTTCCTTGTGTTATTTTGGAAATAGATAAGGACGGGATAATAAAAACAATCAATTCAGCCATTGAGAATATTACGGGTTTGAAAGTGGAGGAAGTTAAAGATAAGAAAATTAAGGATGTGTTACCTGTAAAAAGTATTGCGGAGTTCGTTAAAAAAATTCAAGAAAGCGAGGATAAAATAAATTCATTGGAAGTTGAAGATATACTATATACCACAAAAGAAGAAAAGAAATATCTACATATTTATTTTCAAAAAAATGATAATTGGGAAAATGCTTCATACATCGGAGTAATCTGGGACATTACAGCGCTAAGAGAAATACAAGAAAAATACAATGAGCAAAGACAACTGGCAATTTTAGGGGAAGCAAGTGCAAGTCTGGCTCATGAATTGAGAAACATGATTTCATCCATACAAAGTGGTTTTCAATTACTACAAAAAGAAACAAATCTAAACCAAAGAGAAGAAATCACCAACGAGTTGTATCAGTCTATTTCAAGATTAGAAGAGACTCTGAAAAAATTATTAGAATTTACAAAGAAGTACCAATTAAACAAAGTTAAGGTTTCAATACGAGATATAATAGAAGACCAATATCAACAGTGCATATTGAACAATGACAAAAATATTACTCTTGAAATTGATGGGGAGATGTTTATAGAGGTTGATATTAATCTCTTTTCCAGAGCAATATGGAACATATTAAAAAATGCTGTAGAGTCTATATCAGAAAAGGGGACAATATGGGTTAAAATTTCTGAGGAAGTAGAGAATTGCATAATTGAAATAAAGGATAATGGGATAGGTATTGAAGAGAAATTATTAGATAAAGTGGGAACGCCTTTTTTCACAACGAAATCTCAGGGAACAGGACTTGGACTATCCATAACAAAAAAAATTATTGAAAGTCATGGTGGTAAAATATTAATAAAAAGTAAAAAAAATGAAGGGACTTGCGTCACAATCGTAATACCGAAATAAAGAGGATAAAATTATGCAAGGACGAATCTTAGTTGTAGATGATGAGAAACTTATTCGCTGGAACATTATTGAAAAACTCAATCAAATCGGTTTTATCACGGAAGAGGCTGGAAATGTTGCAGTGGCAAAACAGATTATTCATAAGAAGATGTTAGACCTTGCTATCATAGATTTGAGACTTCCAGATGGAGACGGGATGATACTCCTGAAAGAAATGACAGCAAAACAACCTGGTGTGCCTGTAATTATGATAACTGCATATTCCACTGTATCCAATGCAGTGGAGGCGATGAAAAATGGTGCCATAGATTATATTAGTAAGCCGTTTGATATTGATGAACTAATACTGCGAGTCAAAAGAGCAATTGAACAATCTCATTTGAGAAACTCTTTACAGGTAGGCCTCCAACAAAGTAAACGGATATTTAATCTTGACCATATCATAGGAAAAAGTCCAAAAATAAAAGAGGTTAAACAAATCATAAAAAAAGTGGCGGAGTCTCCAAGCACGACTATTTTACTATTGGGGGAAAGTGGAACGGGCAAAGATATTGCGGGGAGAGTTATACACTATGAATCGGAAAGGGCACCTTATCCTTTTATGAATATTACTTGTACCGCATTGCCAGAAAATTTATTGGAATCTGAATTGTTTGGTTATGAGCAGGGTTCTTTTACGGGGGCAGACCATCTAAAAAAGGGATTGTTTGAACTGGCGAATTACGGGACTGTGTTTATGGATGAAATTGGTGATATGCCTCTATCCATACAGGCAAAAATACTACGGGTACTTGAAGAAAAGGCTTTTAAACGAATAGGGGGAACTGCAGATATATATGTAGATGTAAGGGTTATTGCGTCCACCAATAAAGACCTTGAAGAAATGGTCAGGGCAGGAACTTTTAGAGAGGATTTATATTACAGACTTAATGTAGTGCCTATTGTATTGCCTCCATTACGAGAAAGATATGAAGATATACCTTTATTAGCCGAACATTTCTTGAATTTATTCAATAAAGAATTCCGGAGAAATCGGAAAGGTTTTTCTAAGGAAGCAATGGATAAATTACTCTCCTACCAATGGCCTGGTAATGTCAGAGAGTTGAGAAATGTTATTGAAAGGGCAGTTCTTTTAGGGAAGGATGAAATTATTCAAGCAGATGAAATTATTTTAGGAAGGGTAAGTTTTGGTGGAGTAAGAACTACAAACAATGAGATTGTTTTACTACCACCATCAGGTTGTTCCTTAGATGATGTAGAAAAATCATTAATAAAACAAGCATTGGAACGAACAAACTGGAATCTTACCAAAGCAGGGGCATTATTAAATATTTCAAGAGACCAGGTCCGCTACAAAGCAGAAAAATACGGCCTTATGTCTGAAAACCCTAAACGAGACAAGTCAATCCATTAAAACAAAAGTAATGGTTATTTAGAGCATTTATTATTCAATTTATATTATGTAAGTCAAACGCAGTAGTTGTCTTCGCTTCCGCCGTGGCAGTAGTAGTATCCGCCACTATTGAAGAATTGGATTAGGCGTAATAATTCATAGAGATTTATTTTCCAATCTTGGGGGCTATAATCACTACTATGAGGTCTGCATGACTTGTCTCCTTCGAATTCTGCGACATAACCATCTTCTGATGTTTCGGGAGGAACAACACAGTGATAACCACCGGAATTGAAGAACTGAATTACTCTTAAAAGTTCCGTCAAATCTATTTTACCATTGTTATTTTGGTCGGCAGAGTGTTGTTCCGGAGTTTCTCCTTCAGGTGTGCCTTCTCCTTCACTGGAACCTTCTTCTATACCTTCTGCCATTCCTTCGCCTTCTAATGACCCTTCTGGTGTTCCTTCCGGAGTACCCTCAATTATGCCTTCCGGGGTACCTTCGGGGGTTCCTTCTATTGTTCCCTCTGGTATTCCTTCTGGGGTTCCTTCGGATGTTCCTTCTCCTTCTATTACACCTTCAGGTAAACCTTCTTCTAAACCTTCTCCTTCAGGAACAACTTCAACAAAATTGGCAGTAATATTTCTATTCTTGACCATATCAATTTCTATGGTTGGAGAATTGGCATTTTTGGTTCCAATATCTCCAGACCATCCCTGGAAAGTCCACCCTTCTGCGGGGATTGCAGTTATTGTTGCTTTTTCACCATCCCAGTATGGATAAGTCCCTGGAGAGGGGTCGGTAGTTCCAGAACCACTTATGAATATTGTCAATTTCCACTGTGTTGACATTAATTGTAGTTGTCCACGCACTTCACCATTTGGATATTCTTGTGAATAGATAGTTAAGTAATATAGTCCCATAGCAATTTCTGCGGCTTGACTGTTTTGTATCACGGAATAGAATGAAAGATTAGGTGGATTTCCGACATCAAAAATAACAGGTCCGTTAACTCCTGGTAGTCCCTTATTAATTGACATGTTAAGTGGATTTACTACTGAATGTGAGCCTGATAGCGATAGAGTGTAGTTATCACTTCCTGAAACTGGTTGAAGAATACCAAAAGCCTGCCCATAAGCTACTGTAGTTACCTGAGGGACAACTTCACTACCGCTTAGATTTGCAATAATGAAGAAACCCTCGGGGGGAATAGGCCTGAGTACATATAAGTTTGCGACGGCTGACTTTGTTGTCTTTACCAAATCGGTAGCCTCACACCAATATTGACCCGCAGATGAATATGTAACATCCGGAATGCTGAGGACATTGGAAGAAGAACCAATAGGAGTACCATCTTTATACCATTGATAGGTAATTGTCCCTAATCCACCTGCTGTGGCAACCTGCAACAACAAATCTCCACCTGCAAACAAGTATGTATCTATGGGATTTTGTGTAAAGGTAAGTGCATCTACGACCGTAAGGGTTGCAATATTAGAGGTGATAGTTTCAAAATCATCCTGAACTTCGCAGAAGTAATTCCCTGCGGTCTCTGTTTGAACATTGGAAAGTACCAATTGTGGTGAGTTTACACCTAAATTAATGTTAATACCGCCTGCTAATTTTTTATACCAGCGATAC
>FWWL01007168.1_pt1 | contig 15448 bp, 16 predicted proteins | sample 2228331 | NCBI WGS metagenome assembly FWWL01 (sample SAMEA103939775, study PRJEB20133) | metagenome
CTTTAAGTCTTTTAGCTTCATTAGAGGACATGCCTTTGAATTTTTGTCTCCCTTTGTCAAAGGTGCTTCTACTGATAGAGTATTTACGGCAGACTTCTGCAATGGAATTGCCTGGAATATTCGTATTTTTGTTGTTCCAAAAAATGGGGAGCAGGTCATTGGTACTGACCTAAACTGTATAGTTGGAGGAGAAGAATGCGAAAACAAAGAAGAAACAATGCATAATGAATGTACATGCAATAATGATCCTCTTAAAGTAGGAATGGGAATTTTTACAATTATCACCCTTCCTTTGACAATACTATCTGGAAGAGCACCAACAGTCTCAGATGCACACATAATAAAAGATATGTTTAATAGTTGCTATTGCCCTAAAAAACAAAAACTTGAGCTTAATGAGCAACTATCTGAGTTTAACGCAACTGAGGAAACCCACCAAGAGGAATCTAAAAAAGAGGAAAAGGTAGAACCAAACTAAAAAAGTTTTAATTTTTATGCTCTATTTTACTTACGGCAGGTCTTTGTTGTGAGCGAAAGTTATGTAGTCATTCAATAACCGAAGTGATGACTAATATTTCTTTTCACTATTCACTGCTCATTGCTCACTGCTTCCTGCCTTTTTCGTAATCCTTCCCGTACGGGAAGTCATTTCTACCGCTTGCTTTTCAAGCCCTTTATTTTCAAAGCTTCAGAACCCCTTCTGCGAAAACATCCAAAAATTTCTCCCCACAACCCCATTTTTTGACCATTTTTTAATCCAAAAAAAATTGCCTCAAACCCTTGTCAATCAGGGCTTGCTACAACCTCCCATACTCCTCAATGAGCTAAAAGTTAACTTTTCCTTTATGTTTCAATGGTTTGTGTGGAAATACCATAGCTCACTATCATAGGCTCTTGCAAACTGAAAAATTTTAAATTATTATAGCAATGTTAATCTTACCCAAAATCCAAAAAAGAAACATTTCAGAGATGTTTCTTTTTTTGTTTGCCGACAGGGATAATTATTTAAAATTTTCTTATGACATCCAAGCAACCCGCATTTTGGGGTTGCTGATGTCTTGGTTTTCTTTGTAGTATTTGCTCTTTGCCAATGCTGAAAGTGTTAAAAGAGTTAGCCTCAAGCTTGCATTTGGGGCTGTGGGAAGGGATTACCGTAATGACCTCTCCACGGTCCTTTGCAAGTAGGATAAAATAGCCAACTCTTTATGTTTGTTTGCGGATGCTCTCTTGTTTCAGTTTAAGGCTTTTGGAAATTTTTTCTCTTAATAATACCTGTTGTCTAAGTTTCTATATTTTTTTGTCTGTAATTAATTACTTTTACATGTACCGTTTAAAGATTAAGCTAATGATTTTTGTTTTTCTTTTGCACATTCAGACATTGAGTGTTTGTTTATGTCTGGCTATTCTGCTGATGTTATATCAAAAAAGAATACTTAAAAAGGCATGCACTTTACTGAAAAGCCTTTTTCATTGGATGATTTCTCAGCAAAGTAAAGAGAAATACTTGAAAATAAATGATTATAACCTCATCCTTTGTCTTAAAACCTCGTAAAGTATGATTGAAGCACTTATTGCAACATTCAGGCTTTCTGTTTTTCCTAAATGCGGAATTCTGCACGAGATATGAGGCAGTTTTCTGAGCTCATCTGATACTCCGTGTTTTTCGTTTCCTAATGCAATTGCAACTGGCCTTTTTAACTTTATCTCAAAGAAAAGCTTTTCTGCATGAGGGTCTGAAATGAGGAGAAAAAGATTGTTTTTATTTAAAAATTGCTTAATCTCCTCCGTTTCCATTCTTAAGACAGGAATGAAGAATACGCTTCCTGCAGAAGCTCTAAGAGCTTTCTGAGAAAATGGATTGCATGTGCCCTTTGTTACAAAAACTGCATCAGCACCCAATGCTTCTGCTACTCTAATAATAGTTCCAAGATTTCCAGGATCTTGCACTTTATCAGCAATTAAAATAAGTTTAGGCTTGATAGGCAAAACATCACTCGTATTTTGAATTTTGTAATTTACAACTGCAAAAATTCCCTGCGGTGTAACTGTGTCTGCAATCTTTTTTGAAACTTTCTCTGATATAAAAATTGTTGGAATTTCTCTTTCGTTTATTTTTCTAAAAATATCCTTTTCTTTTTCAAAATAATCTTCAGTAAGTAAAATTTTTTCAATACTCACGAACTTAGACTGTAAAGCACACTGTAGTAGATTTAAACCTTCAATGAAAATTTTATCTTTTGGCTTTTCTTTAATTTTAACGATCTCTTTAATTAAAGGGTTTTCCGGACTTTCAACTCTCTTCATTAAGTTTAAGCAATGCTTTCGGAAGGCTTTCAATTATGTCTCCTGCCACAAGTCCGTGATATCCCTTTTCGCAAGAAGCTATATCTCCAGAAAGTCCATGAACATACACTCCAAGAACTGAAGCATGAAAAACATCAAGTCCCTGACCAATAAAAGAGGCAATTATTCCTGTTAGAACATCTCCAGAGCCACCTGTTGCCATTCCGGGATTTCCAGTTGTGTTTAAAAAAGCTTTTCCATCAGATGAGGCAACGACTGTGGGAACTCCTTTAAGAACAACAACTGTGTTAAACTCCTTTGCAACGGATTGAGCAATTTCAATTCTTCTTTTCTCTATTTCTTTTACTGAAATTTTAATTATTCTGCTCATCTCTCCTGGATGAGGAGTAATCACTGTTTTTGGTTTTGCATTTTTAAGAATTTCAGGATTTTTGCTTAAAAGTGTTATTCCATCTGCATCAATAACAACGGGACATGGTGATTCATTAAGTAAGAATTTTAAAATCTCCTCTGTATCCTCATTCACTCCAACACCAGGACCAAATGCAACAACATCAGCCTTTTCATTTAAAAATTCTTTTATTTCAGGGATCGCCTGTTTTGACAAAGTTTGAGTATTGCATGGAAGTGGAAGAAGCATCTCCTCAAGAACTTTGGCTTGAAAAACAACTTTAAGGCATGCAGGAACAGCCATTGTTACGAGCCCTGAACCTGCCCTTAAGGAAGATTTTGCAGTCATCATTGCAGCACCAGTTTTTCCAACTGAACCAGCAACAACAAGAATGTGTCCATATGTGCCTTTGTGAGAATAAATTGGTCTTGAAGGAATGAGTGAGCGTGCAAGTTTCTCATCAATAAGCTTTACTTTTATTTTTGCAGAATCTAAAAGCTCATGCGGAAATCCAATGTCCTCAACAAAAAGCCTTCCTATAAAGTCTCTTCCTGGAAAAAGAAATTGTCCCCTTTTTGGAAGTCCAAAAGTAACCGTTACAGTAGCCCTTAAAGCTGTGCCTAAAATCTCTCCTGTATCTGATGAAATTCCTGAAGGAATATCAACGGCAATGACGGTTTTACTTAGAGAATTTACGGTGTTAATTAACTCAGCAATTCTTCCTTCAAGCTCTCTTTTAAGACCTGTGCCAAATATTGCATCAACAACTAAATCTGCTTGTGCAATATCAGACTCACTTGGAAAGCCTTCAATAACCTCAACTCCAAAATTTTTTGCTATCTTAAGTTGAGCTTTGCAATCCTCAGAAAGCTTATCTTCTGGAAAAAGCTGAAAAACCTTAACATCAATCCTTTCTTCAACATCTACTGCACTTTTAAGTATCCTTGCTACTGCAACTCCGTCTCCTCCATTGTTTCCAGGACCTGCTAAAACAATCGTTTTTTTTGGATTTAATTTAAGAACATGTTTTACAACTCCCAGTGCAGCCCTTTCCATAAGAACAAGAGAGGGAATTCCATACTTATTGATCGTAAGACTGTCAATTTCAGCCATTTCTGTTGAGGTAACAACTCTCATAGATAAATTATAGCACAAACAAAAATTAAGCTACCGTAAGACAAACTGACTCTGCTAATTTCTCTATTTTTTAGAGAGGAAATTAATTTTTTCATAATCAATTTTTCCCTGATCAAGCCTAAAACAGGCTTTTTTCAATAAACAATCCTTTGCTGTTTTTTCTATTTTGCTTTAATTCTCTCCTTTTTATTCCAATCAACAATTTTCACAAAAGGACCAATAGTTTTACCGACTTCTTTTGCGACTTCATAATATATTAATCCATAAAGCATATCATTGTTGTATCCTATAAATAAAGCTATCCAGTATATGTTAGAATATAAAAAATCCTAAGGAGGTGCAAAATGAAAAAGGTCTTGGTTGTTTATTATTCAAAGTCTGGCAACACAGAAAAAATGGCAAAGATGATTGCAGAGGAGCTTTCAAAAAATAATGTAGCTGTTGATCTTAAAAAAGTTGAAGAGGTTAATGTTGATGCTCTTCCTGAGTATGATGGTTATATTATAGGTTCACCAAATTATTTTGGAACAATGGCAGCTGAGGTGAAAAAATTTATTGATGAAAGTGTTAAGTATTACAGAAAGATTGAAGGAAAACTTATTGCAGCATTTACATCCACAGGAATGATTGGTGGAGGTGGAGAAACTGTCTGTCTTGACATTTTGAAAGCATTCTTAATTCACGGATGCCTTTGCCTTGGGTTTACAAGATTAGGACATTATGGACCTGTCTCAATTGGAAACCCTGATAGTAGAGTAGAGAGAGAAATAAAGGAAATGGCAAGCAAATATGCGGAAGTGTTAAATAGGATTTAGTAATGTTTGACAGAAAAAAGCAACTAAGGTGGGCGTCCCTTAAGGTCGGAATTGTTATCACCGTTACTTTGCTTATTGTATTTTTTGTCATTATGGTTTCTGGTGGAATTCACTCTCTGCTTAGAGAAAGGGTTTCTTTTAATATTTATGTCCAAGATGTAAGAGGTCTAAGAGTTGGTGCTCCTGTGATGGTTGCGGGAGTTGATGTTGGAGAGGTGAAAAAAATAACGCTGAGCAGAGAGCATGGAATAGTAGTTAAGGTCTCGGTAAACAAAGATGTGATTACATATCTTAAATCCGATGCCAAAGCCAGAGTCCAAAGCTTGGGTTTGCTTGGAGATAAATATGTGGAAATATCACCTGGCGAAGACCAAAAATCCTTTGATCCTGAAAAAGGAATGTACGGAGAGCCTCAAACTGAGATAAAAGACATTGTTGTCACAGCGTCATCCACTTTAAGCAATGTGGAAAATTTTATAAAAAGGCTTGATAGATTTATTGCCAAGTTTGATGAATCCCGGGGTACTTTCTCAAAATTACTTTCTGACCCAACACTTTACGACAATTTAAACTTTGCTGTAGCAGAGCTCAAAAAAACTATAGAAGAGATAAGATACGGCAGTATTGGAATGCTTGCAAGAGATAGAGATTTTTATGAAAGGCTTTCAGGTACTTTGAAAAATCTTGAGGATGTATCTAATAAAATAGCCTCCTCAGAAGGAAGTCTCGGTAAATTGATAAATGACCCAACTCTTTATGAAAATCTGGTTCGTTCCTTCCAGAAACTTGACGCAATTCTTAAAGATATTGAGACATCTGAGGGCACTTTTGCTCTTTTACTTAAAGACAGAAAAACAGCTGAAGATTTAAGAAAAAGCATAGAAGAAATAAAGGAGCTTATTGAAGAGATTAAAAAGAATCCTAAAAAGTTTTTTAAATTTAGTGTTTTTTAAGTTATAATAATTCATGGCTGTGCTTGAAATCAGAAAATATCCCGATGAAGTTTTGAAAAAACGGGCTGAAGAAATTGAGAATATAGACTCGGAGCTTCAAAAGCTCATTGACGATATGATTGAAACGATGTATAAAGCAAATGGAGTAGGACTCGCAGCTCCACAGGTTGGAGTTTCAAAGAGATTGATAGTAGTTGATACAAGCCCCCGTGAAGAGAATCAGAAACTTATAGTTCTCATAAATCCTGAAATCCTTCAGTCAGAAGATGAAATACTATCTGAAGAGGGATGTTTGAGTCTTCCCGGATTTATCACAAGGTTAAAAAGAAAAGAAAGAGTATTAGTTAAAGGTCTTGACAGAGATGGAAAAGAAATAGAGATAGAAGCAGATGGTTTACTTTCAAGAGCTCTTCAGCATGAGATAGATCATCTTGAAGGTATTCTTTTAATAGACAGGATAAGTCCTCTTAAAAAAGAGCTTTTTAGAAGAAAATATCAAAAAATAAAAAAGTAGACTTTACAATGCCTTCCCAATCAAAAGGAATAATTTTTTTTGGCACCCCAGAGTTTGCTGTACCTACTCTTAGAGCATTGATTAAAGCCCAAGAGGAGATTCTTCTCGTTGTAACTCAGCCAGACAAACCAAAGGGAAGAGGTAAAAAAGTTCAACCAACACCAATAAAAAAACTTGCCCTTGAATACGGGCTTCCTGTCATACAGCCTGAAAAAATAAGAGATGAGAGTTTTATAAATACGATCAAGAAACTAAATGCAGAGTTTGGTGTAGTTGTGGCTTATGGAAAAATTCTTCCTAAGGAGGTTTTTAATGCTCCACAATATGGTTGTATAAATTTACATGCATCACTTCTTCCCAAATACAGAGGAGCAGCGCCAATACAGTGGGCTTTGATAAAGGGAGAAAAGCTCACAGGTGTTACGATAATGCAAATAGATGAAGGACTGGATACAGGACCAATATATTTGCAAAAAGAGGTTTCAATTGATAATGACGACAATGCAGAAACACTTTCTAAAAGGCTTTCTGAAATAGGAGCCGATTTGACTGTTGAGGCAATAAAGAAGATAAGACAGGGCTTAAAACCTGTTGCTCAGCAAGGTGAGCCTGTTTACGCTCCTCCTCTAAAGAAAGAGGACGGAAGAATTAAATGGGAGGCATCTGCAAGGGATATTTTCAATTTAATACGCGGCACATACCCGTGGCCCTGTGCTTACTGTTTCTTTAAGAATGAGAGGATTAAAATAATAAAGGCAGAGGCTTTGCAAGGAAAAGCTCTACCAGGCTTGATTGTTAAAGCAAAGAATGACTTGATTGTTGGTACATCTGATGGTTTGCTCAAAATTCTAATTCTTCAGCCTGAAGGTAAAAGAATTATGACATCGCAAGAATTTATTGCTGGAAGAATAATAAATGAAGGGATGGACTCATTTTCTTAGGGGTTTTGTGCTTAAAGTTTTATATCCAATTCTTATGTTAATTGGTGCATTTTTCAAATCAAAAAAATCGGATTTCCAAGCCTTAATCGTTAAGTTAAATAATTCACTTGTTATGAGAAATCCTGTTTACGCAAAGAAGATACTTGTTCTATTGCCACACTGTATTCAGAATTCCAAATGTGATGTAAGGCTTACATTTGATGTGTTCAAATGCAAAAGATGCGGAAAATGCAAAATTAAAGACCTTATTGAACTTGCAGAAAAATATGGAGTAGCTATCTCTGTTGCAACAGGAGGAACAATTGCAAGAAAGGTTGTAAAGGAAGTAAGACCAGATGCAATTGTAGCAGTTGCTTGCGAAAGGGATCTTTCCAGTGGAGTCGTTGACACCTATCCTTTGCCTGTAATAGGAATTACTAATGAAAGACCGAATGGTCCTTGTATTGACACAACTGTAGATTTACAGAAAGTTGAGAAAGCCATAGAATGGTTAATAAAAAACAAAACCCAAGACAAACAGCAGTAAGAATTTTAACCTGTGTATTGGACAAAAAAAGGTCCTTAAAAGATGTTCTTACCGATAAAATTCTTTCTGAGTTTGCAAAAAATGATAGAGGATTTCTCATTGAGGTTGTTTATGGAGTTTTGCGGAATCTCTACTACCTTGACTGGCTTCTTGAGGAGTTTTATAAAAACAAATCAGGTCTTGCCTCCTGCACAATAAATAATCTGCGATGCTCTATTTATCAGCTTGTTTTTATGGATACTCCTGCCTATGCAGTAACAAATGAGGCTGTTAATACTGAAAAGTCATTTCATGGAAAGCCCTCTGTAGTAAATGCCATACTAAGAAATTTTCTGCGAAAGTACGGAAATGAGAAGTTAAACGAGCTTTTACAGAAGAAAAAACCTGATTCTTTGTCAATTCTTTACTCCTATCCTGATTGGTTGATAAAAAGATGGGCAGAAAAATTTTCAGAAGATGAGCTGATAGCATTTCTTAAGGCTAATAATGAGAAACCTCCTTTTTGCATAGCAGTAAAACCCGAGCAGAGAGACACGGTAGCTAACTATTTTGAAACCAGGGGTTTTAAAACATCTTTTGCAGAGCATGTTTCCTCAGGATTAATAGTTGAAGGACAAGGATATGAGATACGGCAGGCTTTAGTAGAAGCTTCATTTTTTTGGATCGTTCAGGATTTAGCAAGTCAACTTGTATGCTTCTTTCTTGAACCCTTTGAAGGGGCAAATGTATTAGATGCCTGCGCAAGTCCAGGAGGTAAGACTCTTTTGACAGCAGCTTTAATGGGAGGAGGCAAAATCACAGCTGTTGAAAGGGACAGAAAAAGATATAAAATACTGCTTCAAAATATTGAAAGAAATAGAAAGTTTCTAAAAAATATTGTGTTTGAATTGGTTGAGGAGGATATCTTACGATTTGAAACAGATGTTAAGTTTGACAGAATAATTCTTGATGCCCCTTGCTCATCTCTGGGAGTAATCCGTAGAAATCCTGATGTAAGATACAGGATAAGTGAGGCAGAAATTGAAAGGATCTCAAAAATTCAGGAGGCAATGCTTGACAGAATTTGCAAATTTTTAAAGCAAGATGGAATTATGGTTTACTCTGTATGTTCAACAGAGAGCGAGGAAGGAGAAATGGTAATTGATAAATTTTTGCAGAAACATCCTGAATTTTGTAGTATAAAAATATTACGTACTTTTCCACATCGGGATAAAATGGACGGATTCTTTATGGCTAAGCTCAAGAGGATAAAGGGATAGATGCAAGTGGTAATAAAAAAGATAATCTACATAGTTGCGGTTATTATTGGAGGTTTTCTTGCTGGGTATGTCTCTCTTACGATTTTTGTTTCAAGCGGTAAAACAGAAGTTCCAGATTTAAAAGGGAAAGATATTGTTCAAGCTAATCAATTATTAAGAGAAAGAGGCTTACACATAAGGATTGATGGAGAAGAATACTCAGAGCTGCCAGTTGCAACAATATGTAAGCAGACTATTCCACCTTACACCAAAGTAAAAAAGGGAAGAGAAGTGGGAGTTGTGATCAGCAAAGGAGTAAGATTCTCAGTTTTGCCTGATGTAACTGGTATGTACCTTGAGGAAGCTGAAAAGATTTTAAATGAAAAAAGTATTCCATTGGAGAAAGTTATCTACATCTACTCTGATAAATATGAGAAAAACACAGTTATTGCCCAAAGACCAGAGCCTGAAGAGGGCGGTAAATCTATAAAGTTGATTGTAAGCTTAGGCAAAAAGGAGGATGAATGAAAAATATTATTGAGAGGGCTGAAAAATTGAGAGAGAGCGGAGATTTTAAAGAGTCCCTCAGGCTTTGGAAAAAAATTAATAAGTCAGCATTAAAAAAAATGGACTCCTATCTTACTCTTGACTCTCTTATTGCTCTGGCTGATATTTATAGGATAATGGGAGATTTCAAAAAATCTGAAAAATTTTACACGGATGCTTTAGAGGTTGCAGAAGCCTTAGATGATGAGTTAAGCTTTGCAGATGCCCTAACAGGACTAGCACTTTCAAAAAAGGCGATTGGAAATTGGAAAGAGGCATTGACAATAGTAAGAAAAGCTCGCTCAATATATCAAAAAAGCAAAGACAAAAAAGGCATAGCTTTTACTTATTGGGCTGAAGGAGCATGCTGGAGGTTTGGTGGAAGAATAAAAAAATCTCTGGATGCTTTCATGAAAGCCTTTGAGCATTTTAGGGTTCTCAAAAATAAAAGGGCAATGGGATACATCTATTGTGGACTTGGAGGAAGCTCAAGGGTTTATGGAAATTTTGAAAATTCCATGGAGTACTATCAAAAGGCAAATAAGATATTTGCAGAAATTGGAGATAAATTCGGACTTGCCTATTCATTCTGTGGATTGGGAAATGCTTACAGAATGAAAGGAGATTTTGAAAATGCTAAGAAAAACTTTAAAAGAGCGATAGATATTTATAGTAAAATAGGAGATATTGTAAGTTCATCCTACACACTTTGGAGCATTGCTATGCTTAAAATCTTAGATAACAAACTTCCAGAGGCAGAAAAATACATAAAAAAAGCTGAGAAAAATTTTAAAAAATGCGAAGACATCCGTGGCGAGGCATATTGTAGAATTCTTAGAGGAATGGTAATGTATGTAAAGAAAAGAAAAAAAGTAGCACAGAGACATTTTAAAGAGGCTTTGAGAATTTGTGAGGAGTCTGATTTTAACTTAGAGAAAAAATATGCAGAGAGCTTTTTAAGTGGAAAACTTCCTATTCCCTATAATATTCCCTAAATTATGAATACTGTAAGCGATAAAATAATCACTCTTCCGAATATTCTATCTTTGATAAGGATAATTCTTATTCCCTTTTTCATACTCTCAATGAATGTAAAGGATTACTCCTCAGCCTTAAAAATTTTAATCATAGCAGGAGTGACAGATTCTCTTGACGGAATAATAGCGAGAAAATTCAATCAGATTTCTAAATTTGGGATATTTCTTGACCCCTTGGCAGACAAACTTCTGCTTTTGAGCATAATGATAACATTTTACATTAATGAACTTGCACCTAAATGGTTTCTCGTACTTGTTTTTACAAGGGACACTCTTGTTGCATTTGGATGGCTTGAGAGATATTTGTCAAGAAAAAAAATTAGCAAGCCAACAATTCTCGGAAAAATAAGTAATGCTTCCAAGGTCATAATATTTAGCTATATTCTTCTTACTCTTAATTTCCATGTGCCAAAAGTTCCCGTTTATGCCTATTATTTGGTAAGTATTATCTCTGTTGTCTCTCTGATTCAATATGTTGTCATGCGACTGTCAAATGAATAGAAGAGGATTGAAAATTGAATCAGTACAACCGGATAGTTCTGCATATAAAGAAGGAATAAGACAAGGAGACAGAATAATCTCCATTAATGGGCACCCGGTCAAGGATGTGTTAGATGTTATGTTTTTTTCAGATTCTGAAGAGTTAGATATTGTTGTTTTAAGAGATGGAAAGAAATTAAGATTTAAAATACGTCGTGAATTTGAACCTCTGGGATTAGAAGTTGAGCCATTTACTATAAAAAGATGCAGAAATAGATGCATATTTTGCTTTGTTGACCAGTTACCAAAGGGATTAAGAAAATCCCTATACGTCAAGGATGAGGACTACAGGGCAAGCTTTCTTTACGGAAATTACATAACACTTACTAATCTTAGTCAAAAGGACTATGAGAGAATTAATAAAATGAGACTGAGCCCACTTTACATATCAGTCCATGCTGTGAATCCAGAAATAAGAAACATGATGTTAGGTAATTATGATGTGTTACCTGTACTTGAAGAATTGAAGAAACTTGCAAAAATGAGAATAAAAATACATACACAGGTCGTACTCTGTCCGGGAATAAATGATGGAGAAGTTCTTGAAGAAACGATAACAGAGCTTCACAAGCTTTATCCATATGTATCATCCATAGCAGTTGTACCTGTTGGACTTACTAAATATCATAAAAAAGGACTTCAACCAGTTCTCAAACAAAAAGCTGAAGAGGTTATTAAACTTGTTGAACCGTTTCAAAAAAGATTTCGCAAAAAGCACGGTCTCACTTTTGTTTATCTGGCCGATGAATTCTATATAAAAGCAGAAAGGGAATTTCCGCCTATTAAAAATTATGATGATTTCCCACAAATTGAAAACGGAGTTGGCATGGTCCCTCTTTTTATGCATAAGGCTATGAAAATAAATATTCCCGCAAGAAGGGTAAAAAATCGCTTTGTAACCTTCACAGGTATTTCATTTTATCCTTATCTTCTAAACTTTATTGACAGAATAAAGCAAAAAAATATTCCTATTGAGGCTTATCCAATAAAAAACAATCTCTTTGGAGAGACTGTTACGGTAGCAGGACTCCTTCCTGGTGAGGACATAATCAAAGAACTTGCTCCTTATGTAGAACCAAATGATATTGTTCTTGTTCCTGATGTTACAATGCGAGATTCTGAGAACATGTTTATTGACAACTTAACTCTGTTGGATATTGAAAAAATACTAAAAGTTAAAGCTATAAAAATCGGTACAGAGCCAGAAGACCTTTTATCAGTTATATTTGAATAAATAAAAAGTTGGAGGTAAACAATGAAAGCAGGTTTTATAGGACTTGGAAATCTTGGAAAAGCAATGGCAAAAAGATTAATCTCAGAAGGAGTTGATTTAATCCTCTGGAATAGAACGATTGAAAAAGCGAAGGATTTAGGTTGCTCTCTGGCAGATACTCCCGCAGAGCTAGTATCAAAGACAGATGTAGTTATTCTTAATCTAAAGGACAGCAATGCCGTAAAAGAAGTACTTACACAAGGGGACGGAATTGTTTACGGAGAGTGTCAAGGAAAAATAATTATTGATACTACGACAAATCATTTTGAGGAAGTTTTTAGTTTTTATAATATCTTACAAGAAAAACAAGCTTCTTATCTTGAAGCTCCTGTATTGGGAAGCGTAATTCCAGCTTCTCAGGGACTTTTAACAATTCTTGTTAGTGGTGATGAGAATTCCTTTGTAAAAGCAAAACCTATTCTGGAAAAGGTTGGAAAAAACATTTTTTATCTTAAAAAACGAGGAATTGCAACAAAGATGAAACTTATTAATAATCTCGTTCTTGGCAGTTTTATGGCTACCATTGCTGAGGCAATTGCCTTTGCTGAGGATGCGGGTTTAGAGAAGCAAAAAGCAATAGAGATACTCTCCTGTGGAGCTGGGAATTCTATGGTTTTGAATGCGAAAAAACAGAAGCTCATTGAAGAGGATTTTTCTGTTCATTTTTCAAATGCTCTGATTTATAAAGATTTGGATTATCTGCAAGACTTAGCAAAAAATCTCAAAAGACCTCTTTTTACTGCAAGCATAGTAAAGGAGTTGTATGCTATTGCCATAGCAAAGGGTTTTGAATCCGAAGATTTTTCTGGAATATATAGGGTTTTCAAAAATTTTTAAATTGGAGGAGCGATGAGTTATAAAATCTTTGTTACAGGAGGAGCAGGTTATATAGGAAGTCATGTGGTAAGGGATCTATCTGAAAGAGGATATGATGTTCTTACATATGATAATCTTTCATATGGACATCTGGATGCTGTTTTATATGGAAGGCTTGTCGTTGGAGATTTAGCAGATAAGGAAAATCTCAGAAAGACTTTTAAAGAATTTAAGCCCGATGCAGTAATTCATTTTGCAGCTTATGTAGTGGTTCCAGAATCTGTGAAAGAACCTGTAAAGTATTATAAAAACAACTTTTGCAACACTCTCAATCTTGTGGAGACATGTCTTGAGTTTGGTGTGAAAAATTTTATTTTTTCCTCAACAGCTGCTGTATATGGTATTCCAGAGAATATTCCTGTAAGTGAAGATGCACCGCTTAATCCAATAAATCCGTATGGAAGATCAAAGGTCATGGTTGAGCATTTACTTGCTGATGTATCAAATGCATATGATTTTAGATACATATCGCTTCGTTACTTTAATGTTGCAGGTGCGGACATGAAAGGTAGGCTTGGACAAAAAAGAAGAGATGCAACTCACCTTATTACACTTGCAGTTAAGACAGCACTTGGCAAAAGACCTTATCTTGAAATATACGGAACAGACTATCCAACACCTGATGGAACATGCATAAGGGATTATATTCATGTTGATGACCTCTCAGAGGCACACATTATTGCTCTTGAGTATCTTTTAAAAGGTGGAAAATCTGATGTATTTAACTGTGGCTATGGACATGGATACTCTGTGAAAGAGGTGATTGAGGCTACGAAGAAGGTTACTGGAGTTGATTTTAAGGTGATACCTGCACCAAGAAGAGAAGGTGACCCACCAGTGCTTATTGCTCACAGCAGTAAAATTAAAGAAAAGCTTGGCTGGAAACCTAAATATGACGACCTTGAGTATATTATAAAAACAGCATTTGAATGGGAAAAAAAGATTAAAGATTAAGCTATCTGAGAAGTTCCCTTAGATTATTTGCGAGATTTTTATCTAACTTTAACAATATTGACAACTCCCGGTAGGCATCGTCTTTTTTGTTGTTGAGATAAAATAATATGCCTTTGAGATAATGTAAATAAGGAGAATTTGATTGCAAATTGATGGTTAATTTCAATGCTTCATTGAATTCTTTCTCAATTATATAGAGGCTTGCAAGTTTTATTATATTTTTCTCTTCAAGGGGAAGTTTTAAGAGATAATCCTTTGCCTTTTTATAATTACCTGATTTATAGCTTAAATTTACAATCTTTTCCAATAAATCTTTGTTTTCATAAGATTTTTTATACAGTTGCTCATAAAGATCTAAAGCCCTATCAAACTGTCCTATATTTTCATACTTAATAGCCATTGATAAATAATCTATTTCAGGTACAGAAGGCTCATAAAACTCTTCGGAGGTTTTTTTGTATTGAGGAAAAATTTTTTCTAATTTTGATGAGATTAATTTCTTGTCTTCAAGTAAAACTTTTATATCTCTCTCAGCAATTTCTCTGTTGAAGTAGAACGGTCTTCCTTGTTTGGTATCAATCAACAACAATACGATTCCTCTTTTTTTATCATAAATAAAAGAGTCATTTACTGGATATGCAACTCCATTTTTTACAACAATTAATCGGGATTTTGAGGTAATAATCCATTTTTTCAATGGCTCCACTTTGCTTATAAAAATCTCCTCCCTTTGCGTGGGAACAATTGCATAGGCTGAGATTGGATTTAGATGCTCGTCAACAACAACTACATAAGATAGATTATCTGCATAGGCGGACACAGAAAATATACAAAAAAATATCAGAAAAAATGCTTTTTTCATTAAGATATTTTACTGTTCTTACTTATTCTTTTGGCAACAATGTATGCCTGTCCTAAGGATATGCATGCGTCATTGCAAGGAGAGTTTTGGTGAAGTAATGCAGTAAATCCTTCTTTTCTTAAGATTTTGGTCGTCTCTTTAAGAATATAAGCATTTTGAAAAACACCCCCACTTAACCCGACTTCTCTAAAGCAATACTTTTCTTGAATAGTTTTTAATGTATAAAAAATAGTTTTAATCACTGAATTGTGGAATTTCCATGCAATTTCCGTTATGCTTTTTTTTGCCAGATAATCTTCTACAATCTCTCTAATAGCTTGCCTGTAATCAATTAATAATTCGCCGTTATTTTGGTGAATAACCATGTTATAGCTGTCTTTAATTGAAAATTCAGCGGATGAAGGAATCAGAGCTTCCAGTGCTATTGCTGCTTCCGCTTCAAAGGAGTTGTAATGGCAAACTCCAATGAGAGAGGAGATTCCATCAAAAAGTCTTCCTATCCCGCAGGACAAAGGACTGAATTGGTTTGATTTTTTTATTT
>FWWL01007169.1_pt1 | contig 15443 bp, 12 predicted proteins | sample 2228331 | NCBI WGS metagenome assembly FWWL01 (sample SAMEA103939775, study PRJEB20133) | metagenome
CACAATGAACAAGGACTTACCCTGGTGGCGCCGTAACTTTGGCTCAACATCGTGGACGCGGGAGGTATAGCCCATGCCGACCGCCGCCCTTGCCAATCAAGTTTGGGATCAAAATGAACTGCTGAGCCGCGAAGAGCTTCGCGCCCTTCAACTCAAGCGGCTTCGAGAATGCATCGAGCGCGCCAGCGTTGTCCCGTTCTACCGGGAAGCTTTCCGCAAAGCTGGTATCTCACCAGAGAAGATCTGCCACCTCGATGACATCCGCCGCCTCCCGCTCACAACTAAAAACGATTTGCGCGACAATTATCCCTTCGGCTTTCTGGCAGTAGCTCGTGAGGAAATCGCTCGCATTCATGGCTCGTCGGGGACAACCGGCCGGCCCACGATCGTCGCCTACACCAAACAAGACCTCGAAGTGTGGGCAAACCTCTGCGCCCGTTTTCTTGTCGCCGGTGGTGTACGTCCGAAGCATCTCGTCCACGTAGCATTTGGCTATGGTCTCTTTACGGGTGGCTTTGGCCTTCATGCTGGCATAGAGAAACTGGGAGCAGCCGTCATTCCTGCCGCCAGCGGGAATACCCCTCGCCACGTCACTCTCTTGCGTGACCTCGGCCCCGATGTTTTAGTGTGCACGCCGAGTTATGCGCTGAATATCGCCGAGGTCGCGGAGCAAGAGGGCTATGACCCCCGCGAGTTCAATCTCTCGCTGGGTCATTTCGGCGCCGAACCATGGACAGAGGACATGCGACGTGAAATTGAAGCGCGCCTCGGCATTCTCGCTTTTGATAATTACGGCTTGAGCGAAATCATCGGCCCTGGAGTGAGCGGCGAGTGCATTTATCGCAGCGGTATGCACATTCAGGAGGATCACTTCCTTGTGGAGTGCCTCAACCCTGAAACACTTGAGCCGGTTGAGGATGGGGAACGTGGAGAACTAGTGTTCACCACCTTGACCAAGCAGGCGATGCCGTTGATTCGCTATCGCACACGAGATATTTCGTCTCTCAATCACACTCAGTTCGCCTGCGGTCGCGTCGGCGTGCGTATGAGCAAGGTCGTTGGACGTACAGATGACATGCTCATCATTCGTGGGGTCAATGTCTTCCCCTCGCAGATCGAAGAAGCACTTCTGAGGGTCGAAGGGACCGCCCCGCATTATGTCATCGAAATCGACCGCCCTGGCGCTCTCGACCAAGCTATCGTGCGGGTCGAAATCCGGCCGCAAGACTTCTCGGACAAAATGAGTCAGATGCAGGCCTTACGCCAACAGATCGAGCACGAAATTGCCTGCATTACTGGCGTCAGGATGCAAGTAGAGCTGGTGGACCCGATGACGCTCGAGCGCACAGTGGGGAAAGCCAAGAGAGTCATCGATCATCGAAAGGCAAAATTCGGACTAGGGTAGAAAGCGTGAAGTTCATTCTAAGGAGCTTGTCTCGTCTTTACCCGGTGTTGGTGACAGTGGGTATGCTGCTAATGCCTCTCGGTAGTCAGGCCAGACCGCTTATTATTGCTCATCGTGGAGCGAGTGCCGAATGCCCAGAGAATACCTTAGCGAGTGCGCGCAAAGCGTGGGAACACAACGCTGACGCGGTTGAGATTGATGTCTTTGCGAGTGCCGATGGCGAAGCAGTCGTCATTCACGATGCAAATACCTCCCGCACAACAGGCCACGACCTTGTCGTGACAGCGACATCGTCCCTCATTCTTCGGCAGCTCGACGCTGGTTCATGGAAAGGGGCCGAGTTCGCGGGAGAACGGATTCCCCTCTTACGAGAAGTTATGGCTACCGTTCCCCGCGGGAAGACTCTTTTCATCGAGCTCAAGGGCGATCTCTCAACCATTCCTCCTGTGGTCAAAGTGCTCCGGGACACACGAACCACTCAGAGTGTCGTCGTGATCTCGTTTAACTTTGAAATGCTCAAGACGATGAAAGCCCACTTTCCGGAAATTCCGATGTACTGGCTGCGCGGTACACGACAAGACCCCACCACAAAGAAGCCACTCCCCCATCCCACAGAATGGCTCGGTGAAGTGCAAAAAGGCGGCCTTGACGGCATCAATGTGCACTACCAAGGAGTGACACCAGAATTTGTGGCTGAAGCCAAGCGACGAAAACTTCCCGTCTATGCTTGGACGGTGAACACAACAACCGAAGCACTGCGCCTCGCCAAGCTCGGTGTAGCTGGCATAACAACCGACAGACCCAAGGAGCTTCTCGCTTTATTTGACCGAAACGGGCGCTAGCGCCTTGACACCGAACTTTTTCCCGGTTTCCCGCCGTTCGAGGTCGTAAAGACAGCTTTGAATTCGTTTGGCTGCCTCAACATCGCCGGGCTCCAAGAACTGCTTGGCGCGCTCAGCATAAACTCGTGCCGCTCGCAAGTCGCCAAGATAGGCACTGCTCAGGTTGGAAGCTAGAATGTAGGAGTCGAGGGCTATCAGCCGTTGCCCCTCCCCCTCTGCCCACTTTGCTAACATCAGGGCTGTCTCTCTGGCCCCTGCAAAATCACCGCGAGAGGTCTGCAGATAAATCGCCGTGCTCGCAGCAAAAGGAGCGTTCGGACCACCTGCAGCCACAGCTTTTCGAGCTGCCTCGATAGCCTTGCGATGATTCCCATCGTGAAAGCGCGCTGTGGCAATCCCCATCCACGCTTCATCGTCTTCGGGGCACTTCTTGAGGGATTTTCGATACAAGGAAATCGAGTAATCCAGACTGTTGAGTTGGAGAGCAACCGCCGCTCGCTGCTTCAACCCGTGGAGATCGCTTGGATAACGCAAGGGGTCAGCGAGTAACGTTGGCCGAGGGGACCAACAACATCCTGCCAGACCCAACACACAAACAACGACAGCAGCTTGCCGTTTCAACTTTGCCTCCGAGTAGGTAACTTATCTGCCCTAACTCCTAGCGACGACGTTCGGCAATTTCACGCAAAATCTCGTTAATAAAGTCGTTGAGCGCTTGTGGCCCCAAATCGCCTTTCCCATGTCGCCTGACGCTGACCGTTCCGGTTTCCGCCTCTTTTTGGCCGAGCACCAACATATAAGGGATTTTCTTCATCTCAGCGTTGCGTATCTTAGCACCTATCTTTTCTTGTCCCGCATCCAGTGTGGCCCGCACCCCCGCTTCTCGCAATCGGCTGAAGACCGTTTCCGCATAGCTCTGGACTTTCTCACTGATCGGAAGAACGGCCACTTGGACGGGAGCAAGCCACGGGGGCAAATTCCCGGCAGTGTGCTCGAGAAGGACGCCAATAAAACGCTCCAAAGAACCGACTATAGCTCGATGCACCATGACGGGGCGATATTTCTGCCCATCGGGACCGACATAGGTGATGTCAAATCGCTCAGGCATGGAAAAGTCGACCTGGATCGTTCCACACTGCCATGACCGTCGAAGACAATCTTTGACGTGGAAATCGATCTTGGGGCCGTAAAACGCTCCGTCGCCCGGGTTCAGCTTGAAGTTGATCCCGAGCTTCTCCAAGGCATTTTGCAGAGCTGACGTCGCGTTTTCCCACATCTCATCGGAGCCAATGCTTTTCTCGGGACGAGTCGACAGTTCCATGTGATAGTCTTCGAACCCAAAAACATCGTAGACGTGTCGGATAAACTGGATCGTCTCGACAATGGCCTCTTCGAGTTGGTCAGGAGTCGTGAAAATGTGGGCGTCATCCTGAGTAAAGCAACGCACGCGGAAGAGCCCATGGAGCACACCGCTCAGCTCATGACGATGAACGCGGCCAAACTCCGCAATTTTAAGAGGCAGATCCCTGTAGCTGCGTAACGCGCTTTTGTAAACCAGCAGGCAGCCAGGACAATTCATCGGCTTTACGGCAAAGGTTCGGTCATCAATCTGGGTGAAATACATGTTTTCTTTATAATGATCCCAGTGACCGCTGCGATGCCAAAGCTCTTCGTGAAGGATGAGCGGCGTCATAATCTCGACGTAGTTTCGCCGCGCAAGCTCTTCGCGGAGAAAGTTGACGATCTCATTATAGACAATGACCCCATGGGGATGGAAAAATGGAAATCCTGGACCTTCTTCCTGGAACGAGAACAGGTCCAATTCCTTCCCGATTTTTCGGTGATCTCGCTTCTTCGCTTCTTCCAGCGCAAATGTTCTTCCAGGAGCTTCTTGTCGGGGAAAGAAGTCCCGTAGATACGCTGGAGCATTTTGTTGCGTGCGTCGCCACGCCAATAGGCGCCAGCAACACTAAGCAGTTTCACGGCTTTGACATGCCCAGTGGTTGGCAAATGCGGCCCCCGGCACAGGTCAATGAACTCTCCCTGCTCATAACAGCTAATTGTCTCGCCCTCGGGAAGCTCGCGAATGATCTCGACCTTATAGGGCTCGCCGCGCTGCTCGAAGAGCGCTATTGCGTCATCACGGGAAAGCTCACGTCGTCGGATTTCGTAGCCCTCTCCGATAATCGAATGCATTTCTTCCTCAATGCGCACCAAGAGCTCTGGAGTGACGGGCTCGGGGAGGTCAAAATCATAATAAAAGCTGTCTTCCAGGGCAGGACCAATCGTAATCTTGGCCTCTGGGATGAGTCGCTTTACAGCCTGAGCCATGATGTGAGTCGACGTATGACGATAGACCTCGCGCCCTTCAGGATCATCCCATGTCACAATCTCCAGCTTGCAGTCCGTTGTCAGCGGCGTCAGCAAATCTCGCAATTCACCATCGATTCGGGCTGCAAGTGCCGCTTTCGCCAGCCGATTCCCAATTTTCTGCGCCACTTCTAAAGCCGTTGTGCCGGCGGGAACTGAAAGCTCCGAACCATCGGGAAGCTGTACTTGGACAAATTGTTGAGCAGAATCGACGTTGGACATGCTCTTCACCCTTCTCTCCGGGACCCTTGAGAGGGCCCAGACCACCTATTCCGTGATGTTGCCTTTCTCACAAAGTGCTACTCTTAACCGAACCGCCCTAGTCTGAAGTTGTGCAAGCTATCAAGCGCAACAACTTTTCCAGTCTTCCGAACACCTCTGAGATATCACGCCTGCTGCTAGGTGAGATAACGCGCCCGGTCACTTGAAAAGTGCTGACAGAACTAGCTCTTCCGGCTTTGTCGCCGCGCAACGACCAAAGGCACTGGCAAGAGACGTTCGACACCGCCGAGGTCGCTCGGAAGGTTGACCACTCCCGGTCGAAGATCCTCCGATAGTTTGAGAGGTCGCACCTCTAAATCATTGACGAACATCACGGAGGAGCCGCCTCCATCCATGTTCATGGCATCGCGGCAACCGAGATTTTTCATGAGTTGCGCGAGCTCCGCTAAAGTCGCGCCAACAGAGTGGGGCAATTTCGCCCGCCCGTCGACAACCACAAGGACCACCGACCCATCTTCTCGAATCCCGATGGCTGTGCGAGGTGCCCGCGTCTGATTCCAGTCATAGGGGAATCGTGTGGGGGGAACTCCTCGCGAAGGCGCTTCGGAAAGAGCCGGCGCGATGCCAGTCCGTGGCAATTCCGCTCCTTCTTCGAATTTTGGGGGCTTTGCAATGCGAATTGGCTGAAACTCTTCTTTACTGCTTCCCAGAGGGACAATCTCGCTCTCACGAAGCAACAGAGGGCCAACAGCGAAAACGTGCCGCAAGTTTAGCGGCATCCCAGTCTCGGGACACCGGAACTCAACAGAAGCCGCCAGCCGAGGGTCAAACTCGTCTGTAAACGCCTCACTATCGCCGAGAACCCAGCCGTTTGCCGGGACCTCAGCAGCTTGATCTTCAAAAGTCTCGACAATGCTGTTTCCAACGACAACCACACCGAAGTTGAGTGGCCCAATCCGATTCTCAGAAAAAGGCTTGTCGCTGTTGCGATAGTAGGTCGCTGCGACAGATTCCCCCTCGAAACAGAGAGCGGGACAGTTCAGTTTAAGCCCCACATCGGTGGTAATGTGAGCTTGTCCCTCTTCTGTCAAAACAAACGCAGCCCGCCGCAACGTTCGGATTTGATGAGAAAAGCCGCTCTCAACGAGTGCCGCGAAGGGATCGTTCATGGCGCTATGCAACGTAACGTATTCTTCCGGGAAGTTCAAAAAAAATGTCGAGTTGGTTGCGCCAATGATTGTGTCCTCAAAACTGCGAATCTTGCCGCAACGCTTAAGCTCCTCCGTCTCGTTGACGACTTCCGAAAGAAAAGCGCAGCCTGCAAAAGGCACTATCCGGTGAATGCGCACGAATCGGCCGGTGTGATCCGCAGCGACATCCTGGATGTACTCAGGCTGAGAGCTGCAGGCGGTAAGTCCCGCAACATCCTGCGGCCACGGAGCTCGCGGCAGTTTGCCACCTTCTTCAGCCTCTCGCCAACAAGAAAAAATATTAGCATTATCGCCACTATACGCATCCACGAATGCGGTGCGGTTTAATTCGAAGAGACAAAGCTGATAATCCCCCCACGCCAAACCGCTAGGTTTGGGATCGAAGCAGCGATCCACCACGAAGCTCAAATTTTCCCGATCAAACCACAGTGCTCGCACCCCTGTCAAAGCCTCGCACATGTAGGCCATCAGACTTGTGCGGCCGTAAATCTTACGATGGAGGGAAACCCAACGCGAGTCCCACGGGCTGACATACTCACCCGACCAACTTCGATCAATAGGAAGGAAGGCAACCGGAAAAGTATGGCCCCGCTGAGTCCGCAAGGCTCCTGTAGCCCAAAACGTCTGCCAAAAGGCGTTGGCAATAGCCGCTTGCGAAAACGGGCGGCCCCGGTCGCACGCCCGCCCTTCCTCATCGAGAGCATGGAGGACCAGAGGATGCACATCAATCTCACCGTTGCGGAGCTCATCGCTTGGGACTTCCAACATGTTGAACGCGAAGCCCCCAATAGCTGCTCCGCTCTCAACGACCTGTTTCACAAATGCCGACCACGCAGAAGAGTTACGACGATAATTCTGGCAACCCGTTTCGAAAACTCCTTTTTCAACACGCCACACATTCGGCTTTACGGCAATGAGGCCGGGCAGGTCTGTTGCGGGGCTCTCGTTGAGACTCTCGACAACTTCTAAGAGCTCGAGATAGATCGGATACAACTGGTAACGCGCGCGCGTCCACGTCACGCGAGTTCCATTAACTTGTTCGAGATGCTCCTGAGTCACCGGTCGGTCGAAACCACCATCCGTCTCGATAAGTTCACCCAACCACTCCAAGAATTGAGTGACATCATTTTCGCTGACCCCAGAGGAGGAGTCGATTTTCAGGCTCTGGACCCCGACTCGGGGCACAGGGTTAGTTTGACGTATGCCATCAATCCACGATTTCGGGGGTACTGAGAGACGAACTTGTGTCCCCATGGCTTACCCGGCTCCCACTATGACGAAGTCGATACGAACGGCGCTGGTTCTGCGAAGAGAAGAAAAATGCGTCAAGATGAATCGAGTGTCAGCCAGAAAGCTTAGATCCGATTCATGTAGAAGCTATAAATCGTTCGATCCTCAAGCCGTTCGTCGTAGCCCGTCACAATGAGGTCGCCTTTTCCGTCTCCGTCGAGATCTTGGACGAGAATCGATGTAAAAGGCAGAAGGGTAGAAATGACAGCGAGTGGCCTGGAGGCAAAGCCGTTATTGCCTCCCAGGTTCTTGTAAATTGAAATCTCCCGCGGACCAGTTTTCATGACGAGGTCCACATGGCCGTCCCCGTCCATATCATGGTTAATGAAAACTTGCTGTTGGAACACCTGTCGCGTCCCGAAAATTTCGTAATTCACCCTGACGCGTTGCTTGAAGCTGAAGACGTCCAAGAATCGGTTGCGTTGCTTATCCCACAGATAAATCCGCAGCTCTCCGTCGAGACCGTTTTTCAGGTAAGCCCGCAGTTGCGATTCCACGCTCTGCGGCTGGAAATCGAGGTGAAAGAGGGCGACATCAAGCGCACCATCGCCGTTAACGTCGCCCAGTGGCAGGAGTTCGCTGTAAGCGATTTCCCGACTCCGGTGCACAAAGTCTGGTTTCTCGGGGAACGTCCCATCCTCGCGGCCAAGATAAACGGAAATCTCAGTGCGTGGCGTGAGCTTCGTCGCGGAAACATTGACCGTAAACGTGTCGGGGCGCCCATCCCCATTGAGGTCGACAAGATTAGGGGCGGCCACGACACGACTCTTATAGACGCCGATCGCAGACGCGATCCGTTCATGGACACTTAACGGCTCAGCGCGAAAGCCGCCTTTCGGAACGCGAAAGAAAACGTTATTGCGTGTGATGATGTCGAGTAGGCCGTCTCTGTTGTAATCGACACATAGGAACGGCTGACTGCTGGACTCGAGGGCATAATCCAAGCCGTACCAACGCCCATGGCGCAAAGGGAGTCGAACAATGTCGGAAGCGAACGCCTGATCGTTGACGATGGGCATGCCCAATAGCTCCGGTTCACGCCTCAGGAAAGCATATTCCAACGTCGTAAAGGGAAGGTTTACGCGCGCCTTGAGTTTGTAGCGGAAGCTCCCGTCGGCCTCGTACATTTCAAGCTGGTCCGAACTCGGAAGAACAAGGTCACTCCTTCCATCGCCGTCCATATCGACAGCAAGGTCCGTGAAACGAAGAACAGGTTGCGGCGTGATCTCCAAACTCTTGTCGAGTATCTTGGTTAAAGAGCTCGTCGTGGCGGGAATGGCACTGCGCGAACCGATTGGCAGTGCGTAAACGCCCGTACTGCCAGCAAGCACCAGTTGGAGTCCCGGCGCTGTCGTCACCTTGCCTATGCTTACACAGCTCAAATCGACGGGCAGAGGAAAATGCCGGCCAACCTCAAGGGAAGGCGCACTCGGAAATTTCCCATCGGCATCTTGGAAAAAGGCGAGAATGCGGCGCTGAAAAACAACAATGAGATCATTCCGGCCATCCTGATCCACGTCAAAACGTGTCTCTACGGCCTCAAGGGAGGCCGGCAAATTCACGGCCGATTCAATAAACCTGCCACCCTGTCCAGCAAGAGCTGCAACAAAGATCAGGAACAAAAGAAATGGTTTCTGGCATTGTTTCATTGCCATTGCTGGATCTTCGTTGTGTTAGATGGATTCTCAACAAGTTTTCATCGCTATTGACGCGAGAGATTCACAATGGCACGAAGTTCCTTTATGCAAATCCCACGACCCCGACCACTCTTGCTCTTCACTGTGTGGGTCTTCGCCCATTCCTTTTTTGCGATGGCGGAAAACCAGATGCCTCGCTTTGATGCAGATCGCGCCTGGTTCTTCCTCACGCAACAAGTTGACTATGGCCCTCGCGTTCCGGGGGCTCAAGCACACAAGAAAACTCAAGAGCTCATCATCTCCACGCTTTCTGCGAGTGGGTTCTCCACGCACACACAGCGATTTCGAGCTTACGCCCCTCTCCTTGGAAAAGAGGTCGAGGGAACCAATCTTTATGGCGTCAAGCCGCCTGCCTCACAAGCTCGCTACATTCTCTCCGCCCATTATGACACGCGCCCAAGAGCGGATATGGACCCGCGCCCCGAGTACCGAACCCAACCTATTCCCGGTGCCAATGACGGCGCAAGCGGTGTCGCGGTTCTCTTGGCGATTGCAGAATCCCTCAAAGGGACAACCCCTCCCCATCCGATTGCTTTGGTGTTTTTTGACGTCGAGGATTCAGGAATTCCCCAGGACGTTCGCTCATATTGTCTGGGCTCACAAGCTTTGGCCGACTCGTTGCCAACTGAGCTTTTGTCAATGGAGCTCGGGATCAACATCGACATGGTCGGAAAGAAAGGCTTGCGTATTCCGATGGAGCTCTATTCCCTACATGCCGCTCGTTCCGAAGTGGAAACGCTTTGGGATGTTGGGACGCGAACAGCACCGAGTGTGTTTGTCAAGAAAGAAGGGAGACCGATTTACGATGACCACATGCCGTTTCTCGAAAGAGGAAGAAAGTTCATCAATGTGATTGATTTCGACTATCCGCAGTGGCACACGATGGACGATTCAATCGAACAATGTAGTCCTCAAAGTCTGAAGGCTGTAGGCGAAACTCTCTTGCGGTTCTTGTTCCAGTAGTTGCTGCTGATGCCCCTATCGCTGCTGATGCGCTCAGGCCTTCGCTAGGGGAAAACAACTATCTGTTCCCGACACTATCGCAGAAACTTACGTACCGAACATGTCCGAAACGAAGGTTGCCGAAATGGAAACCGTAGCAGGAAGCGAGCTCTGGAGAAAAGTCCTCGAGCATTTGCGTCAGGATGTCGATCCCGACAGTCTGACAACATGGTTTCTCCCCTTACGCTGCCAAAGCTTTGACAAGCAAAAACTCACCCTGGTGGCACCGAATGATTATTACCGGGTGTGGATTCTCTCGAACTATCGTGAGGAACTGAACAGAGCCCTGCGCCAGATCCTCGACGCAGAGGTTCATCTGGAATTTGTGACGCAGCCAGCAACAGCCACCGATCGGCTTGCGGAACCCACTCCCACAATGGGACTCCTACCGGCGGATGGCGTGGCCGTTACGGCAATGCCGACATCGGCACCGAGTTTTCTGCGGCCCTCTCGGCTCAACCCTAAATATACTTTCGAGCAATACGTCGTCGGTGAAAACAACCGCTTTGCTCACGCGGCATGCCGTCAGGTGGCTGATCCATCTTCCAAGGCATTTAATCCGTTATTTCTCTATGGTGGAACCGGACTTGGCAAAACCCACCTGCTCCACGCGATTGGACACCAGATACTCAAGGTGAGTCCTCATCTCCACGTCCGTTACGTCACAAGCGAAGAATTCATGAACCATTTTATTGAAGCCATTTCGCTGGGACAGCAGGCAGAGTTTCGCGAATACTACCGAAAATCAGACCTTCTCATGATCGATGATGTGCAGTTTTTTAGCGGAAAAGAACGCACCCAGGTAGAGTTCTTTCATACGTTCAATGCGCTGTACAATGAGGGTAAGAAAATCGTGATTTCCAGCGACCGCCCCCCCCATGAGTTGCACGAACTGGCGGAGCGCCTGCGGAACCGCTTCGCCTGGGGACTTGTTGTCGACATCCAGCCTCCCGACCTCGAGACGCGAATCGCCATCCTGAAGAAAAAAGCGTCCAGCCTCGCGGATTGCGAGCTCCCGACAGACGTTGCACTCTTCATTGCGGAAAGGGTTCAATCGAACATCCGCGAGCTCGAGGGATTGTTGCTGAGGTTGCGGACGTATGCGCATGTCATGAAGTTGCCCATCACGTTAGAGCTCGCTAAAGCTGCTTTGGCCGACATGATTCCTCCACCGCCGAAGCAGATGGTCAACGTGGAGCACATTATCCAGCTGGTTTGTGATTACTTTGAGATCAAGCGCGAGGATCTTCTCGGAAAGAGCCGCCAAAAGCGTTTTGTCAAACCGCGGCATATTGCCCAGTATTTGACACGCAAATTCACAAATCTTTCGTTGCCAGAAATTGGAAAGAAAATCGGTGGCGTCGACCATACTTCAGTGCTGCATGCTTGCCGACGTATTACCGAAGACATGGAAAAAGACGAAAATTTGCGGAGTCTGATCTCGTACATCAGCCGTCAGCTCACTGAGAGAAATCAGGAAAAATAGGCTAGACGACTCGATGGAATGACTTTTGCATATTCGCTATTGCCCATTTCCAACTTGAGCGAGTTTACCGCGTTGCGAAAGGAAGGATCATGACTCGTAAAACTCTACGCCTCGCCAGCAAACGCGCTTTTACATTCATCGAGATCATGCTCGTGGTGCTCATAATCGGTATTTTGATGGGCATTGTGGTTCCGCGCATGGTCGGTCAAACAAAAGGAGCTAAAGTTAAGGCCTGCAAAGCTTCGATTAGAAACATTGGCGTTGCGTTGAGTGCCTTTGAGGTTCGAGCAGGAAGATTTCCAACGACCCAAGAGGGTCTTCAAGCCCTCGTGACGAAGCCAAGCGGCCTCTCGGATGATGAGTGGGACGGCCCTTATCTCAGCGAATTGCCCAAAGACCCTTGGGGGCAGGATTTCATCTATCGTAGTCCGGGCGAACACAACGCTGACTACGACCTTATCTCAAAGGGACCGGACAAGCAGGAGAACACGGCCGACGATATTGCGAACTTCTCCCTTGGCGAATCTACGCGTTGAGCAAGCTGAGGCATAGGCCTCGCACGAAATCGTTCCATACCTCGAAACTTGATGAATAAGGTGACCGGCAGTGCCTCGAATCCATCCTACGGCGATTATTGATCCGCAAGCAGAGATCGACGAGACAGTCGAGATCGGCCCTTACGTTATCATTGAAGGGCCAGTAAAGATTGGCCCTGGGTGCAAAATCATGGCCCATGCTTATCTAAGCGGCGACACCATCCTTGGCGCCAACAATCAGGTGCACATGGGCTGCGTCATTGGCCACGTGCCCCAACACCTTTCCTATAACGGCGCCCCATCAGGCGTGCGAATTGGCGACGAAAACGTTTTCCGTGAGTATGTCACCGTGCACCGGGCAGCCGAAGCAGATCATTTCACCGTCATCGGCAATCGCTGCTTCTTTATGGCCTGTTCCCATATAGCTCACGATGTCGTGGTAGGCGATGAGGTTATTCTCGCCAACGGGGCACTTCTGGCTGGCCATGTGACAGTTGGCAACAAGACCTTCATTTCTGGCAATGTTGGGGTACATCAGTTCTGCTCCATAGGTGAGTTGGCCATGATCGGAGGACTTGCAAAAATCGTCAAGGACGTGCCTCCTTACATGCTTGTCGATGGCCAATCAGAAGTCTCCGGAATCAACGTCGTCGGATTGCGCCGCGCAGGATTTGACTCTGCCACCAGAGAGAAGATACGGCGTGCCTACAAGATCCTTTATCGCTCTGGGCTCAACACCAGTCAAGCAGTGGCCCGCATAGAAGCCGAGCTTGGCGACTGCGAGCCAGTACGACGCATGATTGAATTTATCCGAGCTTCAAAACGCGGCATCGCCGACCACTCTCCCATCACGACTGAGCAATGAAAATGTTTCAGCCCCGCGTCGCCGTCGTTATCGTCAACTATAACGGCAGCGAAGTGCTCTGCGATTGCCTTACGAGCGTCCTGGCAAGCTCATATCCGGCGTTGGACGTGCTCGTCGTGGATAATGCAAGCACCGACGATTCTCTTGCTGTGGTGCGCCGTGATTTTCCCTCGGTCCATCTTATTGCGTGCACCGAAAACCTGGGATTTGCTGGTGGCAACAATGTTGGGATTCGCACGGCACTCCAGGCTGGTGCTCAGTACGTTTTAGTTCTCAATAACGATACTATCATTGCCCCAGACTGCATTGAGTGGCTCGTCCGAAGAGCCCGCGCAGACAGTCGCATTGGCGCAGTATCGCCGATGATTCTCTTCTGTGACCCCAAAGACCGAATTTGGTCAGCGGGCGGGGAATACAACCTTTGGCGTGGTGTGGCGCGCCATGCCGGGCTGCGTAGGCGCATGAGCGAGAAGCGGTGGAATCAGCCCCGGAGAATAACCTTTGCCACGGGGTGCGCAGTCTTGCTCTCCGCTGCGGCTCTCCAAGAGGCAGGTGGCTTCGACGAACGGCTATTCATGTACAACGAAGATGGCGATCTCTCACTGCGGTTAAGAAAGGCGGGCTGGCTTCTCTACTACGAACCGCGCGCGGTAGTGTGGCACCGCGAAGCTTGGACGACAAGTCGTACGATCGGCAAAAGATGGGGGATCCGCCTCTGTGTGCGGAACATCCTCCACGTTCACAAAAAACATGCTTCGTGGTATCACAAATTAACTTTTTTCCCTTATTTTGCATGGCGCTGGATTTTGCTCGCAGGCGGTAATGCCATGGTGCACGGCCGTTGGGAAATCCTTCAGGGGATCTTCGAAGGAATTGCAGCGTATCGTCGCGGTGAATGGGGGAAGCCGCAATGAACCGCATACAGCAGGATACTGCTGGAGGTGGCCGCGTTATTGTCGAGCACATGAGCTTTCTCCTCACAAATGAGCGCATATCTCACATTTTCCTCCTCGGTTGGATTCTCCTACTTTTTGCACCGGCGCTGCAGGATTTCTCACAGGATTATCTCGGCAGCGCACACTGCGACATGAATATCGCCTACCGTCATTACCTGACTTTTGCAAAACGGTGGATTGGCATGGGAGTGATGCCGCAGTGGAATCCTCACATTTTCTGCGGGACACCTTTTTTGCCAAGCACATGCGCAACACTGCATCATCCCTTGAACCTCGTTCTGCTCTACCTGCTTCCTCTGCCCCTTGCAGCTAATGTTATTATTTTAGCGCATACGCTCATCTTTTCTTTTGGAATCAAGCGCTGGGCGAAATCCATAGGATTGAGGCCAGCGTTCGCACTTTTCGCAGCCATGGTGGCCACGGCATCCAGCGTCTTATCACCTCGGATTTTTGCAGGCCATTTCACTATGGTTTCGACCTTCTCCGCTGTGCCCTGGTTTTTGGCCGCTCTTCAGATGGCACTTCAGCGTGGACAGGGATGGCTGCAAGCTGGAGTATGGGGCGGCCTTGTCCTTCTCGGCGGTCACCTTCAACTTGGATACTACACATTTCTTCTGGGATCGTTGCTTGTCCTCGCGTGGCTCATCTTCGGGAGGCGCTGTCAAAGCACTTCGGTATGGAAGTGCTCGGTCGGCGGCTTTCTCGCCGTGGTGGGCTTATCGGCAATGCTGGCCGCGATTGAGCTCTTGCCCGCGGCCGACGTTCTTCGCGATTCCGCAAGGATCGCTGCACCAGACATCGAGTGGACTCGTCGCTTTTCGTTTCCCCCAGAAAATCTTCTGCTGCTGGTATTCCCCAACGCTCTCGGGTCGCCCTTGCAATATATGGGCAGGTGGTTTTGGTGGGAAGTTTCGCCGTTTCTTGGGGTAACGCCCCTGATGTTGATCAGCGTTGTTTTTGCTCGTAAGTCGCGGGAGATCTCCCCATCGATCCTCCTTACAATCACGGTTTTCATCGCATCGCTCACACTTGCATGTGCGCCAAACCTTCCTCTTCTCGATCGTCTCGTCGGAGCCATCCCAGGCTGGAGTGCCCTGCGAGGCCATGCGAAGATTTTCGGCTTTGCCCTCCTCAGTGCTGCCCTTTTGGCTGGGATCAGCCTCCAGACTCTTCATGATAAGAAAGACACCTATCGCACGCTTGCCATCCTCGCTGGGTGCGGAGCTTTCGCAGCATTACTCGTCGTAGCTGGGGTTTTCGATGGACTGGCGCTCAAATATGCCGGAAGCGAATCTGTGCTCCGCGACCGTCTTTATGGGCCGGATCCATACTCTCGAGAGGGCCAGACCATTCTGCGATCGACTCTCTTGCGATCAGGATTTCACACTTTCCTCGTCTGTGGTATCGCTGGCCTCGTGGCACTCGCCGCCCGCCGGATCAGCACTTCATTGTCAACTATCGGTTTGGCAAGCATCTCACTCCTCGAACTCGCCTACCTCGCGCTTCCAGCACTAAGTGGCCATTTTAAGCCCAGCGAGCCGAAGGATTTAGGCATTGTCGC
>FWWL01007171.1_pt1 | contig 15441 bp, 11 predicted proteins | sample 2228331 | NCBI WGS metagenome assembly FWWL01 (sample SAMEA103939775, study PRJEB20133) | metagenome
TGTTCTGCGAACAAGCGCTGCAAAAACTTTTCCACCGCTGCCTTTTCAGGGTGTTCCGACAACGCTGCGGGCAAAGCCCACAACAGTTTGAGCATCCTCCAACGCCTCCCAAACATCAGGTTCAAAGTGGTGTTAAGGTAGCGTCGGGGCTTGTCCCCGACGGATTGTGCTAATGTCCGTCGCCCTCAAGGGACGACGCTACTATTGCTGTTCTTGGTGCTTCTACTTCGCCTTCCACAAGTTATCGCACAGCAGATGCAACAGGTGGCTCAAAGTTGGCAACGGCTTCAGTTTCCAGCCTTGCCGTTTCCTCTTGGACGCTTACCGCTTGATCCCACGCTAACCGCCAAATGCCTGCACACAGACCTGTCCAGAACCAGAAAGTCTCCGACGGACGGATTGCCAGAAGGGGAACGCCAGAAAGCCCCGCAATCAAAAACGCGATGGTGCCCGCATAACTCCCTTGCAAAATGCCCAGAAGGTAAGGGTCGTTGGTCAACACCGTCGCTTCCCGCAGCATCTTGAGCACACCGAACAAAAGCGCCACAAAGGCGAGCAACCCTAAAACGCCTTCGTGGGCGAGGGTGTTAGCGTATTGGTTCTCGTAGCGGTTGAAACCCGCAAAACCTAACCCGCGCCCCGTCAAGGGGTTGCGAGAGAAAGTCTCCCGCACCGACGCAATGTAGCCACCCAAGCGCTCCACTTTGAACCGTTCCCATGACAACTCACTCAACCGCCGCTGGACGACAGAAGGGACGACAGCAGGGATAAGGAAATAGGCGACAAGGAGCAACGGTAGCCATCGCCGGTGGAACACCCCGACCAGTGCTACCGTGCCCAGCCCGAAAGCAGCCATCGCTGAGCGAGAGAAGGAAAACAGCACAGGCACAACCATGATGCCTGTTAAGGCGAAAGGAAGCCACGAGGCAGATGACGGATACAGGCTAAAGCCCAGCGCCAACCCGACAAGGGTGTTGAACACGAGATACTGGGCATAGACATTGCTCTTCTCGCCCGGCGGTCCGCCAACTTTGTAAGCGTTCCAATGGACATCCTCGCGGGGTGGGTTCATCCACTTTTGGTGCCAACCGATGTAACTGCTGAGCAAGGCACCGACGAGCCCAGCGGTTGCCAGAAAGCGGACATCTTTGAGGGATCGGACGCTATCCGCCACAACCCAAAAGAGCAGCGCCAACTCCAAGCGCTTAAGCCAGTGAAAGGCGCTGGTCTTGACCGAAGGCACTGTTCCCAGAAGAATGCCAAACACGATTGATAAAGCCCCTGCGACCAACCACCAACTCCAGAGCCTGTTCAGGGGCGTTTCTGGGATGAGGCGTTCGCCCGTGCTCACTTTTCGCAGGAACCAAGAGAGCACGACGGCAGCAATCACGAAATCTTCCAACCGCAAATCTTTCGCCAAATCGGTGCGCAACTCAGGGGAGATGCCGATGGCGATAGCAACAGCCGCCAACCCAAATCGCACATCGCGCCAAGTCAGCAACGCCCCCAGGATGGCAATCCCATAGAGCAGCCAGTTAGGGAGAGGCATTGCTTGCATCGCTCAATCCCCCAATGGCGCCATCAGCGCCAACACCTTTCTCGCTGTTTGCTCCCAAGTGAACTCGCGCAAAACCCGTTCGCGCCCTGCCTGTCCCAACCGCTGCGCTAAGGATGGATCGTTGAGCAACCGCAAGATAGCCTGCGCGATGGCTTGCGGATTGAGGGGGTCAACGAACAATCCTGTTGCCTCATGGACAACGGTGTCGGCTGCGCCCCCGACAGCGCTGGCGATCACGGGCTTCCCGCAAGCAGCGGCTTCCAGATAGACCAACCCCAACCCTTCCATGTCCCCTCGCCCTTCTTCCCGTGCGGGCATCACGAAGATGTCGCAAGTGTGGTAGAAGGGGCGAACATCGGGCACCCGTCCAGTGAACAAGACATGGTTAGCGACGCCCAACTGCTCTGCCAACTTCTGAAGCGTTAACCGATAGGGACCGTCGCCTACCACGACATAAAGGACTTCAGGGTGCTGGGCGATCACTGTGGGGAGCGCTTCCAACACTTTGTCCACACCCTTGCGGGACACCAGCCGTCCGACGGTCAAGAGCACTTTCCGCCCTGAGAAGGAGGTTCCATTCCAATTGCTCAAGGGGGGCAGGGGAGCAAACACATCCTCGTTGACACCTAACCACACTGTGTGCACTTTCTCTGCGGGAATGCCGCGCTGGGTGAGCAGTGCCTTTGTTGCGCCGCTAATAGCAGCCACCGCTTGCGCCTGGTCATACACCCACCGACAAACCCGCCAACCCAACGAGCGGGGAGGGAACCGCAAAAACTCCAACGCATGGGCAAAGACAATGAACGGCGTCTTCAAAAGGCTTTTCATCGCGGCTGCGGGGATGCCTTCGCGGGTCACGCGCATGGCGATCACACTGTCGGGGCGCTCCCTCGCTGCGATCGCTAACAGCACGGGCGTCATCGGCACCATCCGCACATACCGCAACCGCAAGAGTGGGAGGCGCACTAAGCGGTAGGGTTGCTGACGATCCCAAGTAAGGTCTTGCCCCTTGTATCGGGGAGCGATGACTGTCACGGAGCAACCCTGTCGGGACAAAGCCCTTGCCAAGTTCGCCGCCGCAATGGCAATCCCGCCCGCAAAAGGAGGGAACTCACCTGAGAGAATCAGAACTTTGCGCATCGTCGCCACTCTCTCCAAGTTAACCGCAGGTTAACCGAAAGGTTAACCCATCGCTCCAAAATATACAACACCAAAATCAGTTGTCATTATCATCCAAAATTTTACGCAAATGCGTTGCCCTTTCCTTTTCCGCTGTTTGATGGGAGGTTTTCCCCTCGTCCCCTGTGTCGGCATTGGTAAATTGCACCCCATTCTTTGCATCGTTGAAAAGTTTCGCTGACAGAAGCGGTGCAGGCTATAGGTCATCAGGCTAAAAAGAGAGGGGCATACCGACTTAAGTTGCTTTGATGAGGGAATTAACCGCAATGGGTTACACCATATGGGTGCTCGCTGGGTGGACACCCTCCCTACCCTTGTGGGTAAACCTCGCTTTCGCTTCGTCTCTCGCTGCGACCCCGTTTCGGTGCGCGATTGAACGGCTGTCGTTTGAACGCATCTTCTTATGCCCCAATTTTTTCTTACGACTTCGGGGCGCAAATGATAACCGATGATGGCAGCATAGGGCGCAGAGCATGGAGCAAGGAGTGAAGAGCATAGAGCCTATAGCGCAGAGTGAAGAAATTGCGGTGCTTAAGAAGACGCGCCGTCCAGTGGTCAAGCAACCGTTTTGGTCGCGTCAGGGATTGTTTCTGAAAGCACAGAGCGAAGAGCAGGAGCATGGCGTCGGCTCCCACAACGGCGGGAGTAGCGGGAAGCAAAAATGCGTAAAGGTTTCTGCTCCTTGCCCCTTGTTCTACGCTCTATGCCCTTCGCCCTTTGCTCTCCCCCCTACTCCACTTGTCAGACAGCAAGCAGGCACTTATGGGATGGCACCAGCCACTTTTGCCCGATACATTTCCACTTCTCGCTGCCACTGAGGCAACGCTTGCGCCCAGCGGTTGTTGGGTGGATAGACAGTGTTTGCAACAGCGACCAGTTGCTCCCACGCCCTCACTGCTTTGACAAGGTGGCGCAAGCACTCTTCTCCAGCGTCTCGTTCGCCTTCGGCAAAGCGTGCCCAGGCAAGGGACGCGTCAATTTTGTGGGCGTAGTGCTGCCCCAACCACGCATTCATCGTTGCCACTCGCTTTGCCCTTTGCCAATCTGTGGTGGCAGGTTCAGGCAGTTGAGCAAAAGACGCCCACGCTTCCTGAGCCCGTTGCTCCAACCGCCGTGCCATATCGCGCATGGTCAGCACCGATGGGTCACGAGCATTTTCATCAGCCTGCAAGGTTTCAGCGACGCTGAGCACCCGAATGCCCCACTCTCTCCCCCATGTGCTCCCGATAGGCGCAGCGGCGAGGAGCGTTGGGAGCGGAACGCCCCACTGCGGCGCTTCGGAAACGCCCAACCAAATCAGTTCGGGGATGATGCGGCTGGCTTCTCGGAACGCGCGCAACCACAATCCTGCGTGAGTGTTGGGGAGTCCTTGTTTCACCCATCGCTGAAGCCACAAAGCCTCGGCATTCGCATCGGGGTTCTTGAAGGCTTCTGCGAAAGCCACCAGCGTCCACGAAGACGGGTTGGTGCTCACACAGAGCCAAAGCCCGCCCGCTTTCATCTCTTTCGCTGTCCGAACCAACTGGTGCGCCCATGCAGGGTCAAACCAGAACATATCCCGATAAGCCCCATCCAGTTCCACCAACACGAGCAAGTTTTCGCGGCGTTGCAACCGCAAAAGGTCTGACGGCAGCGTCGGCGCCAAAAGTGGGGAGCGATAGCCAATGACCTTGCCGCGTTCCAAGTAAGTGGGAAGCATGGCGAGCGAGGGAGCGAAAGCAATTACCCTTGACTGAGGCAAACTGGCGGCACTTACAATGGTTCCGCCTTGCTCAACCCAATTGCGGACAGCGGGGCTCATCGTCGCTGACCAAACCACGATTTTCACACCGTAATCGGGCGCCATGCGGCGCAGCAGCGGCAGAACAGAACCTAACCCTCTTTCTCGCCCGTCGCACCGAAGCACCCAAGTGTTGAACCGCTCCCACGCCAATTCTCGCAAGCGTTTGCGCAGAAGGCTGCGCAACGCGGCTGAAGAGCGGGGCGGACGGCGCAACCAATCGGGGCTGTCAGTAACCAACCCACGCTCTGCAATAGGTGGCACCCAGCGCCATTGCGCGGGCAAAGGCTCCTTTGCGGAAAGGCGTTGGGCTAAATCCAAAAGCCCGTAGAGCCAACCAACAGGAGTGCGGGCTGCGAGAGTAACCTGCCCATTCGGCTCCATTGTTACAGCAAAGCCTTCATCTCCCAACCACGCAGCATCACTTTTTGTCAAGCGAATTTGCCAGCGGGGTTGATAGGCTTCCACCAGCGCCCGCGCCCAATCCAACGCTTCGTTGGAGGGAACTTGCGGCAACGGTTCAGGGACAAATCGGGGCGCTGCGGGTGCAGGAGGAACAGCCGCGCCCAACGACGGAACTGCTGAAGGTGCTGGAGGTATCGGAGGGGAAGAAACAACGGTCGGAGCAGTGGGAGCAGAGGGCGGTGGGGAAGGAATCGCTACACCACTCGGCACTATTGATGGCACATTGGGAGGCGGGATGGTCGGCGCGACCAAAGCAGGGGGGCTTACAGGTGCCGCCGTCTGCGTCGGTGCGGGAGGGGCTAACGGACTTACGCTCGGTTTTGTCACGCCCGGCGCTTCCACCGATGGTGGGGGCGCTGAAGGGGGCGAGGAAATGTGAAGCGCCACGCCAACCAACAACAGCAAGAGCACCAAACCTATCCCGAACAAAGCCAACGCCGTCTCGCGTTGCATCGTTACTCACCTGCCCCGTCCTTTGATCAACGCCACGCTTATCATGCCACATTCCTCGCACCCTTTCCAACCCAAGTGGCAAGGGCGAAAGAATGCGATAGAGTTCTCTGCGGCATGCGGCAGCGGATTGAGATGCAGCGAGGTGAACGCACTATGAGGCTGTGGTGCTTGGCAATTTTGACGAGCCTATTGGCTTTGGGGGGTGTTCCAATGGCGCTGCAACCCTCGCAAGTCGCTTTGTCGTCCAACCCATACGCCCGTTGGCGATTCGGTCCGCCCAAAGACCCGCGCTTCTTCCCCATCGGTGTTTGGCTGCAGCATCCTAAAAACGCCCCACGCTACAAAGCAGCGGGCTTTAACTTGTTCGTCGGCTTGTGGAAGGGACCGACGGAAGAGCAACTGCAACTTTTGCGAGAAGCCGAAATGCTCGTCATCTGTGATCAGAACGAGGTAGGGTTGAAGCACCGCAACGACCCCATTATCGTTGGTTGGATGCACCAAGACGAACCCGACAACGCTCAACTCATCAGCGAGGACCCAGCGACGGGGCGAAAAGTTTACGGGGGTCCTGTGCCACCAGCGGAAATCGTTAAGCGTTATCGGCAGATGAAAGCGAACGACCCTGACCGCCCTGTTCTGCTGAACTTGGGGCAAGGGGTTGCCAACGATTTGTGGAAAGGACGAGGCGTCGGTGCCCATCCCGACGATTACTTCACTTATGTCAAGGGCTGCGACATCGTCTCCTTTGATGTCTACCCCGTCGCGGGGCTCAACGATGAAAACTTGCTGTGGTATGTTGCCAAAGGAGTAGCGCGGCTTGTCTTCTGGGTCAACTGGAACAGGTCCACGGATGGCGAGAAAATCGTCTGGCACTTTGTGGAATGCACCCGCATCAGCAACTTGGAGCGAAAGCCCACACCGCACCATGTCCGCGCTGAAGTGTGGATGGGACTCGTTCATGGCTCCCAAGGCGTCTGCTACTTTGTGCACCAGTTTCAACCCAAATTCGTTGAGGCAGCGTTGCTGGAGGACGCCGAGATGCTGAAAGCGGTCACCACCATCAACCAGCAAATTCACGAGTTAGCCCCTGTGCTCAACAGCCCAACGGTTGTCAACGGTGCGGAAGTGACTTCCACTAACCCTGAAGTGCCCGTGCACTTCATGGTCAAACGCTATGGTGATGCTGTTTACCTGTTTGCTGTCGGGATGCGCAACGCGCCGACGACAGCGATTTTCCGCATCAGTGGGGTGCCCGCGAAAGCGACAGCGGAAGTGCTCGGTGAAAACCGACGCATCCCTGTTGTCAACGGTCGCTTTGAAGATGCTTTTCAACCCTACGATGTGCACCTCTACCGAATTTCACCTGCAAAGGCTGTGCGTTGAACGTTCAAACAGTCCGCACTTGCGCTCAAGTGGACAGGAAGTCTCCCCATCGCTGCCCAAGTCTTGCGTTTTTCGCTCCCTTGCGCCAAAATAATGACCGCCGTTCCTTCCTGCCACGATGGGCATCCGTCACTTTGCATCATACACCTTGCAACTCGCAACTTTGCCTGCCGTGCACTCGCTTTCTGACGGACGAACAGGGTTGGGCGTTTGAGGCAAAGCCTTTGGTTTTAGTGCCTTTGGGGCAGTAGCGAGAGGGTTTCGTTTGTAGGAACGGTTAGCGCTCGGGTCGTGCGGTGGGGCTTGCTCCAAGAAACTTCGGCGAAGGGAGGTGTCTGCGATGGAGCGGTTGCAGCAAAAGCAGCGCGTGGTGCAACCGGTTTTCCGCGCTCCCAACATCGGCTACATCGGCACCTATGTCCCGCGCGAGTGCGGGATTGCCACTTTCACCGCTGACCTCGTCAACGCTGTGCACGCTTCACCGTTGGTGGGAAAACCGTTCGTAGCAGCCCTTGTGAAACCCGACGAAGACCGCTCACAATATCGGTTGCCCGTTTGCTTCTTCGCTTCCGAAAGCAGTTACGGTGACCACTTGCGCATCGCCACTTTCTTTAACGAGGCACCGGTGGATGTGGTGAATCTGCAGCACGAGTTTGGCATCTTTGGTGGCTTGGGTGGCGAATACATTTGCGCTACGGTAGACTGGCTCCACAAACCGTTGGTCACCACTTTGCACACTATCATGCCGAAACCCAAACCGCACTTCCGGGAAATCACTCGCCATCTGGTAGCGCGTTCCGACAAAGTGGTGGTGATGAACCCGCTGGCTATCCGAATTTTAGCCGACGACTACGGCGTTGACACGAGCAAGGTGGTGCTCATTCACCACGGTGCACCAGATGTGCCTTTTGGTGACCGAGAACTTGTCAAGGCACAGTTGGGACTTTCAGGACGCATGGTCATCAGCACCTTCGGGCTCATCAGCCGAGGCAAAGGGTTGGAATATGCCATCCAAGCCTTACCTGCCGTTGTGGAGCGACATCCGAATGTGCTCTACCTGATTTTGGGCGAGACGCACCCGAATGTTCGTCGGAACGAAGGCGAAAGTTACCGTGAGGAGTTGGAAACCCTCGTCCGCTCCTTGAGGTTGGAGCGCCATGTTCGGTTTGTGAACAAATACCTGACGAAGGCGGAACTCATCCGCTACTTGCGCGCCACCGACATTTACCTGACCCCTTACTTGAACCCCAACCAAATCGTCAGCGGGACGCTGGCATATGCGATGGCTTGTGGCAAAGCCATCGTGTCCACGCCTTACCTTTACGCCAAAGCCTTGTGCGCCGATGGGCGTGGGCTATTGGTCAACTTCCGCGACCCGCAATCCATCGCCGAAGCCCTTCTCTTCCTGCTGGATAATCCCGACCTGCGCGCAGAGATGGAGCGCAAAGCCTATGTGTTCGGTCGGCAAATGATTTGGTCGGCGGTGGGCAAGCGCTACGCAGAACTGTTCGTCGCTTTAGCAGAAGCCAAAAGACCCCGCCAGTTCTTCATCCCTCGCACCCTGTAGGCAAACTGTCCCGCAGTGACACTGTTTTCAGAACGCTGAAGGAGGTGATGTGCGGTGAGCATTGTTGCTGCCCCTGAGCGCGTCGCAGCCTTGGTCAACCTATCCCACTTGCGAGCCATCAGTGACGATACGGGCGTTTTGCAGTTCACCACTTTCGGTGTTCCCAACCCCCGTTCAGGCTACACAACGGATGACAACGCTCGCGCGCTGATTGTTGCCACGCTGCATTACGAGTTAACGCAAGATGAGGATGCGTTGGAACTGGTGAGGCGATACTTAGCGTTCCTGCTTTACGCGCAACGCAGTGATGGCTGGTTCCACAACCTTGTCCGCTACGACCGCCACTTTGGGGATGAGATAGGCAGTGAGGATTGCTTTGGGCGTAGCCTTTGGGCGTTGGGGACAGTGCTGCGCAGCACACTCCCCGAACCGCTTCGCAAAGCCGCCTTGACAATGTGGGAACGAAGTTTGCCCAATGTAGCCCAATTGCGCTTTCTCCGCCCCAAAGCCTTTGTCCTTGTTGGGCTCCACGAAGCCGCACAAGGGTTAGGGGCGAATTGCCCGTCCCTTACAGGTCTGGCGCGCTCGTTAGCCGACGATTTGTGCCACCACTATTTCGTTCACGCCGAACGCAACTGGCATTGGTTTGAGGACATGTTGACTTACGCCAATGGCGTCCTTTGCGAAGGCTTGCTGCGCGCTTTCCTGCTGACAAGAGAGCACCGCTACCGAATCATCGGGTTGGAAGCGCTGCGGTTCCTCAACGAAGTTTGCTGGGACGAAACTCACGAATGCGTGAGCCTTGTGGGCAATCAGGGATGGTATCGCAAAGGCGGCGAACGCCCCCTTTTCGCACAGCAACCCATAGATGCGATGTGGTTGGCGTGGGCAAACCAAACCGCTTGGGAGATCACGGGCGAATCGGAATTTCAGGAGAAGGCGCGTGCAGCGGTTGAGTGGTTCTTCGGGCGCAACATCCTCGGTGTTTCACTTTACGACCCTGATACGGGCGCTTGCCATGATGGGATTGAAGCCACTGGCGTCAACGAAAACTGCGGGGCAGAGTCAACGATTTGCGCTTTGCTTACCCTTCTTCGCTTGGGGCGAGGGACGGGAGACGCGGGGCGAGGAAGCGATTTTCTGCGACAACCTTAGCGAGTCACTGCTTCCGCTCGCCCTGCGAATTTGTCAGCGAAGGAAGCAGCGATCAGTCCCAACGCGATGCTGCCGAGGATGAACCAACTGAGGGCTTCTTGCCAAATGGTGGGCAACATTTGCCTGCCCATGAACAGAGCGATGATGGAGAACTCGCCTCGCACCCAAAGGCTGAAAAGCAGGCGGCGTCGGGCGCGCGGTCCCAGTTTGTCCAACTTTCCCGCTCCCCAAGCCGTGAGGGTTTTAGTGACAACACCCGTTAGCAACAATCCCGCACCCAACAAAACGCTATCGGCAGAAAGGCGGAGTGGCGCTTGCAACCCAAAAGCGAAAAAGAAGGCAGCGGTGCCCAACTCCCGCAAAATGTGTAAGCGCTGCTCTAACTCCTCCCGCTCGCGAACGCCGTTGAACAATAACCCTGCCAAGAACGCACCCAACGCTTCCGAGAGGTGAAAAGTGTGGGCTATTGCGCTGATGAGGATGATGGCGCTCAGCATCGTCAAGTTGTCCAACTCTGCTGGCACGCGAGCGAACAACCACTCCAACGGTCGGGTCAACGCCACCGCTGCCAGGAGCATCACGGTTATGAACCCGAAGGCGCTCAGGACGGTGGACCAACTGGTTTCCCCACCCGTTATGCCTGAGGCGAAAGCGAGGAGCAAAATGACGGCTAAGTCTTCGCCCACCAGAACCCAAACAACTGTTTCCGTTTCAGGGTTTGCCAGCCGGCGCAGTTGCAAAAGGAAACTCACCGTGATGGCGGAACTGGTAGGGTAAAACGCCATCGCCACCAGGAAAGCCAAAGTCATCGGCAAACCCAACGCTTGCAGCGTGAGGAAGGGAAGCAGGAAGTTGAGAGCAAGGTCCAAAGCGGAGATGAGCAATCGCTGTGGCGCTGAGAGCAGCCGACGCCACTCAAACTCCATGCCCAGAAAGAACAGCAGCAAAATCACACCCACACTGCTGAGCAAGAGCAGCGATGGGAACGGACGCAGAAGGGCTTGAGCAATAAGCCCCGCTGTCAAGTAGCCTAACAGCAAGGGGAGGCGAAGGAGGCGCGTCAACAATCCTCCGAGGAGCATCAGCAGGAGAGCGAAAGCGAAGCCGAACAACTCCTGCTCCAAAACCCCTTGCCCGTTCATTGCGCTGGTGCCACCCCGAAAGTGGTTTGGAAGCAGCGGACTTGTTCACCTGTCCCCACCAACAGCAACAAGTCGCCCACTTCCATGCGCTCGTTTGGGTCAGGGTTAGGGATAATGCGGTCGCCCCGCTTGATGGCGATGACAGAAACGCCTGTGCGCTTGCGGATTTGCAGTTCAGCGATAGTGTGGGTTGCAAGGGGCGAGTTTTCCGCCACCGTTAGCCACTCCAACACCAGCCCCTTCAATACCAGTTCGGCTTGGTGGAGGGGCGTCGGTTCGTAAGCAGCGCCACCCAAAATCATCGCGATTTCCCGCGCCTCTGCGTCGGAGAGTTCAATCTCAAAGCATGGCTCTTCCGTCCCCCGCCGAAACAAAAACAACTCCCGCTCACCTGTGGTGTGGACAAGGATGACCAGTTCGTCGCCTGTGTGGAGCGTGATGGCAAACTTTTTGCCGACACCCGGCAGCGTGGTTTCGCGCACCTTCATAGCAACGCACCTCCAAGTGGTGAGAGTTTGCCCTTGCCCGCCACAATGGTAACGCACTCTCGCTGCCTTTTGGGAAAGAGCGTTACCTTTTGCAGAAGGGTGCATCAAATTTGTAGTGCAGTGCGGTGGACAAAAGTTCACCGTTAAGCGAAAACCCGAAGGAGGGATGTCGCATGCCGTTCCGACCGTTGCAAGCCAAAGACTGGGCGAAAATCAAGCCGTCGCTGCATACGATGGAAGGCATCTCGGAGCGCACCATGACGGAGCACTACAAACTCTACCAAGGCTATGTCGCCAAATACAACGAAATCATGGGGTTGATTGAACAGTTGCCCCCTGAGGAGTTAACCCCACCCAAACCCAACCCCACTTACAGCCTGATTCGCTCCCTCAAAGTGGAACTGACCCGCGCCATCGGCGGTGTCAAAAACCACGAACTTTACTTCAGCAACCTTGGTGGCAAAGGTGGCGAGCCGACAGGTGAACTGCGCCAGCAGATTGAGAAGGACTTCGGCTCCTACGAACGGTTCGTGCAGGAGTTCCGAGCCACCGCTATCGCGGCGCGGGGCTGGGCGTGGTTGGCGTGGGATTACGACTTTGAGCGACTGATGATTTACATCGGCGACGAGCAGAACACCTTCCCCGTCTGGAACGCGGTGCCTATTCTGGCATGCGACATGTTCGAGCACGCCTTCGTCATTGACCACGGCGCTAACCGCATTGCCTACTTGGACGCGTTCTTCAAAAACTTGGACTGGGACGATGTGGCAGCACGCTTTGAGGAAGTGCGCCGCATCGCACCCAACGCGCCCCGCTTCCGCGTCCAGTTCGCTCCGTAGCACTTGATGACAACGGCGCCGGGGGAAACACCCCCCGGCGCTTTTGCTTTAGGACATCTTGCAAAGCAACAGCATGAGCGCAGCGGCGCAAAAAGGTGACGCTCGCAATGGATTGGCAGAAGTGTCAAGAGGCGGTGGTGCGGTTCGGTGTGGACGGGTGGCTGCTGTTCGGGCAAGGGGAGCGCAACCCCGTTGCCAACGCTTTGGTTGATTTGCCCCACTTGCCCACGCGACGCTGGTTTTGCCTTATCCCCGCCGAAGGCGAACCTCATTGGCTCGTTCCCCGCTTGGAACGCTCCTTCTTCGTTGACCAACCAGGCGCTCTTTCCGATTATGGTTCTCGGCAAGAGTTGGTGGACGGGTTGCAAAAGTTGCTGCATGGGTTGCGCACTGTTGCGATGGAATATTCGCCCGAAGGGGCGTTGCCTTCCGTCTCCTTCGTTGATGCGGGCACCTTTGAGTTGGTGCGTCGCTGCGGTGTAGAAGTTGTCTCTTCGGCAGATTTGGTGCATTGGACGCTGGGACGCGTAGACGAGGAAGGGTTGGCGTTACACCGCCAAGCCGCTCAAAAGTTGCTGCAACTGAAAGACGAAGCCTTTGCCTTCATCACCAACGCATTGCTGGAAGGGCGCTTTGTGACCGAATGGGAGGTGCAGCAGTTTTTGCTGCGGCGCTTTGCTGAAGAAGGGCTGACAACGCGTCACCCACCCATTGTGGCAGTGATGGGCAACAGTGCTAACCCGCACTACTTTCCCACGCCCGAAAAAACGAGCCCTATCGGTTGGGGCGATTTTGTGCTATTGGACATTTTCGCCAAAGTGGCAAACCATCCCAAAGCCGTTTACGCCGACATCACTTGGTGCGCTTACACAGGCAGCACCGTCCCGCCTCGGTTTGAAGCGCAATTCGCCATCGTTTGCGAAGCCCGCGACGCGGCGTTGGCGCTTCTGCGAGAGCGAGTGGAAAAGGGGGAACCTGTGCGCGGGTGCGAAGTGGACGCTGTCGTTCGCCAACTTATCGCTCAACACGGGCGCGCGCAAGACTTCGTGCACCGCACGGGGCACAGTTTGGGCACGGAAGTGCACGGGTGGGGCGTCAACTTGGACGATTACGAAACCTGCGACACCCGCCTTATCACGCCCGGTTCCCTCTTCACCATTGAGCCAGGGCTTTACGGTCCCGAAGTTGGCACCCGCACGGAAATCAATGTGGCTGTCCACGACCGCACCGTAGAAGTCACCACCTTGCCCCTGCAAACCCACATCCTTCCGCTGCTGTGATGAAAAATGTGGCGCTAACGGGAGTGACAAAAAGATGAACGGTAAGTTGGCAGGGTTGGTCATCGTTCTGTTGGGAGCGAGTCTCATGCCCGCTGTTAGTCAACCTGTTGCGCTGGTTCAGAAAGGGAAAGCCGTCAGCGCCATCTTGCTCCCCGCTGACGCTACCGAAGGGTTGCGAGCGTCCGCACAGGAGTTGCAAAGTTGGCTGCGAGAGATGACAGGGGCAAATTTGCCCATCGCTTCGTGGCAGCCACAACTTCAAGGCGTTGTGCTGGCACCAGCAACCGCTTTTCCCCAACAAGCGAAGCGGATGCGGTTAGCGGAATTGGGCAACGAAGGATTTGCGATTGTTAGCGACGGGCGACAAGTCTGGCTGTTGGGCAACACGGACTTAGCAGTGCAACACGCTGTGTTCGCTTTCTTGGAAGCGTTGGGGTGCCGTTGGTTTTTCCCTGACCCTGTCTGGACGGTGGTGCCTCGCCGCACCGATTTGATGGTCAACTTGACCTTACGCCAACGCCCTGCGTTCCGCTGGCGGCGCATCTGGTATGGTTGGGGACCGCGCACGCCCAAGTTGCACGCGGACTACGACGCATGGATGAAACGCAACCGCCAATACGGCGATTTCCCCGTTGACTGCGGGCACGCTTACGAGCGCTACATTCCCCATCGGGAGTTTGAAAAGCACCCCGAATGGTTCGCCCTTGTGGGTGGCAAACGCCAGCCAACGCAACTTTGCGTCAGCAACCCTGAAGTGCAGCAACGGGTCATAGACGGCGTGTTGAATTTGTTCCGCAAAGACCCCAACCGCGTCATGGCGTCCGTAGAACCCAACGACGGCGGTGGTCATTGCGAGTGCGAAAACTGTCAAGCCATCGGCTCGGTGAGCGACCGTGTGTTTTTCTTCGCCAATCGCGTGGCGGAAGCGGTTGCGAAAGCGTTTCCGAACAAGTTCGTGGGGCTTTACGCTTACGCCTATCACAGCAACCCGCCCAAGTTTTGCTTGCTGCCCAATGTCCATGTGGAAATCACGACAGGCTTTCGCTACACCGAGTTGACTTACGAGGAGCAAGTGAGCGCCTTCAAAAAGTTGGGCGCCAGCGTGGGCGTTTACGACTACTTCAGCGTTTACCCGTGGGACTGGGATTTGCCGGGCGCGGCAAAAGCCGCCCGCGTTTATGAGTTAGCCGATGCCATCCGCCACTACCATGCGTTGGGGCAAATCAGTTACACTGCTGAATCGTCGTGCAACTGGGGACCGAACGGGTTGGGCTACTGGATGGCGGCACAGTTGATGTGGAACCCGAACCTTGACCCGAAAGCGTTGGTGCGCGACTTCTGCGAGAAAGCCTTCGGTCGTGCCGCCAAGCCGATGCAGCGGCTCTACGAACGGTGGGCGAAAGGCGAGCGCTTCTCCGAACGGCAACTGAAATTGGCGCTGCTGGATTTGCAGGAAGCGTTTCGGTTGGAAAGTGACCCAGCAGTGCAGCGACGGTTGTGTCGGGTGGCGATGTATCTGCACTGGCTGCGCTTGTGGTTGGACTATGACCGCGCTTCCCGTTGGAACCAGTGGGGCAAGTTGGTCGCGGCACCGCCAGACGAAATTCTGCGACGCGCCCGCGAGGTCATTGTGTTTTCCCGCCGCTTGATGGACACGGGGCTCATCCACACCTACCCCATGCTCTTCACCGAGTGGTTTGACCACCGCTTTGTGGCGCTGAAAAAGTTGGATGGCGTGGATTGGGCTCAGGTGGAAAAGTGGAAGACGGAACGCACCGACATCCCCTCCGACGATGAAGCGCAGCAACTGTTTGCCGAAGATTTGGAGCGACTGAAGGATGTAGTGGCGGTGGAACTTCAGGGGCGCTCTTTCTCAGGGCGACTGGTGCCACTGGTGCAAAAGGCACCCGCGTTAGTGAATGCGTGGGGTAAGATCCAACGGTCGCCTCTGTTCGTGGAAAGCGGCGAGCACTACTTCGTCGGGCGCAAGGGCGAAACCTTGACGCTGACTTACACCCCGTTTGACGCAGGGCATACCGTTGATTGCCGTTGGACGCTCAAACAGTTGGGACAGCGCGGCGAAAAAGTGATCGCAAGCGGAGTGGTGAAAGCGGAACGGGGACAACCAGCAACGGTCACGCTAACGCTTCCT
>FWWL01007174.1_pt1 | contig 15434 bp, 11 predicted proteins | sample 2228331 | NCBI WGS metagenome assembly FWWL01 (sample SAMEA103939775, study PRJEB20133) | metagenome
GAACCCGAGGGCTCCGCCCTGGAAGTCCGGTACAGGTCCCAGATGATCATTCAGTGCCCCACATGCCGGCGGAAGTATCAATTCGACGAGTCGCGGCTGGCGGGCCGCCTGGAAGTCAAGTTTCGCTGTCCGGCGTGTGGGACGGTCTTCAGTGCCAAGAATCCGACCCTCATCCCTCAGGCACCCACGGCGGTCCACACCCCGAACCCCTTCCGCCAGGAGGCCCAGGAGCCGGGGGAGGCGACCCTGCTCAGCACGGCCCAGGGCCGGGACCTGGCCCTGCCGGAGGACCGTCGTCTTGCCTTGGCCGTCCTCCGGGGCGAGGAGGTCGGCCGGGTCTACCCCATCGACCGCCCGCGCATGACGATCGGCCGGAGGGACGCCGACGTCGTGATCCCCGACCTGGAGGTCTCCCGTCTCCACGCCGTCATCGAGGTTTACAAGGACCGCGTCGTCTTGAAGGACCTGGGGAGCACGAATGGGACTTACGTCGATGAAAAGCCGATCAAGATGGCCTACCTGCAGGACCGAAGCGAGTTCCGGGTCGGGAGCACCGTCCTGATGCTGATCGTCACACCCGTCGAGGAAGTCACCGGCTGAAGCGGCGGCCGGGCGGACCTACGTCGGCCCCTGCCGGAGCTCCCGGAGCAGGCGCCGCACGATGGGGCGGGGCGCGCTGTCTTGCAAGAGCTGAAGGACCTCGGACGGCTGAAGCCGGGGGATCAACTGGGCGACGACGTGGACCGGCGTGTGGGGATGTCGCAGGAGGGCCATCCGGACGGCCGGTCGGTTGGACCACTGGGGCAAAGCCGCCAGGGTCCGGAGGAATTCGACGGGTAGCTGAGGCGCCTGGAGGAGGGCGAGCAGGTCTTCCTCGACGAGGCGGGGGTTCCGGAGCAGGTTCAGCAGGACGCCCGCCTCCTGGCGGGTATTCCGGAGGTGGACGATCAGGCCCCGAGAGGCGACCTTCGCCAGAGCCATCTTCTCGCCGACGGCCATCTCTTCTAACTTCTGGATGACCAGCCGCTCGGCCATCTGTCGGAGGCGGGGGTCGACCCGGGGATTCAGGGCGACCTGGGCCAGGTCGTACCAAAACAGCTCGTAGATGACCTGACTGCTGATGGCATAGGGCGTCGCCCGGCAGTGAACCAAGGCGACCTTGACCCGGTAGTGACGGAGCCAGCGGCTATCGGCATACACCCTTTCGGTCACGGCGGGCGTCACCCGGGGACTCCGCAGGACGGCGACCACGTGGAAGGGCTCGCAGGCGGGATTCTCCAAGACGGCCAGGAGGACCTCCTCCGTCGCCTGCTGGATGACGACCCAGAGCTTTTCGACCGGGGCCGTGCGGGCCATATGCAGAAGTCGCTGGCGGTCTTGCATTCCACCGTCCTGGAAGGACTACGGCAGGGGTCGGGGCCCCCGACGGCTCCTGCCCTCTTGCCCTACGACCTTACTGGCCTATCGCCGAACTTGGGGCCCGGCGGGGCCGGGCCTACAATCATACCACAAAGGCCGGGAGGATAGGCAGGTCGGCAGGGAGGCGCCATGGAGAAACCGGACGTTTCGATCGACGAGGTCTGCATCAACACGATCCGATTCCTGGCCGTCGATGCCGTCGAGAAGGCCCGTTCGGGTCATCCGGGCGCTCCCTTGGGGGCGGCCCCGATGGCCTACGTGCTGTGGGACCGCTTTCTGCGCCATCATCCGGCGAACCCCCTGTGGCCCGACCGGGACCGGTTCGTCCTCTCGATGGGGCATGCGTCGATGCTCCTGTATGCCCTGCTGTACCTGACGGGGTACCCCCTGTCGATGGAGGACATTCAGAATTTCCGGCAGTGGGGGAGCCGGACGCCGGGCCATCCCGAACGGGACCCCGAAGCCGGCATCGAGACGACGACGGGCCCCCTCGGGCAGGGGTTCGGGAACGCCGTCGGCATGGCCATCGCCGAGGCGTTTCTGGCCCAGCGGTACAACCGGCCGGGTTTTCCCGTCGTCGACCACTACACGTACGTGATGGCCAGCGACGGCGACATGATGGAGGGCGTCAGCCACGAGGTCGCCTCCCTGGCCGGCCACCTGCGCCTGGGGAAGCTCATCGTCTTGTACGACGACAACGGCGTGAGCATCGACGGGCCGACGGACTTGGCCTTCAGCGAGGACGTGGCCCTACGCTTTCAGGCCTACGGATGGCACGTCCAGCGGGTCGCCGACGGCAACGACCTGGGGGCCATCGAGCAGGCCCTCCGCCGGGCCCGGGCCGAGACGGACCGACCGAGCCTGATCATCGTCCGGACGCACATCGGCTACGGCAGTCCCTACCAGGACTCCGAGCGGGCCCACGGCGAGCCCCTCGGACCGGAGGCCGTCCGGGCGACGAAGGAACGGCTCGGGTGGCCCCTCGAGCCGGCCTTTTACGTCCCGCCGGCGGCCCTGGCCCACATGCGCCGGGCCGTCGAGCGGGGCCGGGCGTGGGAAATGGAATGGCGGCGGACTTACGAGGCCTGGGCCCGGGCCTATCCCGACCTGGCCGAGGAGTGGGAGATGGCCCACCAACGCCGGCTCCCTGAGGGGTGGGACGCCGACCTCCCCCGGTTTTACCCGACCGAGGCCGGCGTCGCCACGCGGGATGCCTCCAGCGAGTTCCTCAACCGGGTCGCCCGTCGGATTCCCTACCTCATCGGGGGTTCGGCCGACCTCAGTCATTCCAACAAGACCTACCTGAAGGGCCTGGGCGACTTCCTGGCCGGCCATTACGGGGGTCGAAATATCCACTTCGGCGTGCGAGAACACGCCATGGGGACGGTCCTGACGGGGATGGTCCTCCACGGGGGCCTGATCGCCTACGGGGGGACGTTCCTCATCTTCAGCGACTACATGCGGCCGACCCTCCGGCTGGCGGCGATGATGCGGGCCCCCGTCATCTACGTGTTCACCCACGACAGCATCGGCCTCGGGGAGGACGGACCCACGCATCAGCCCGTCGAGCACCTGCCCTCCCTGCGGGCGATCCCCCACATGACGGTCCTCCGGCCCGCCGACGCCAACGAGACGGTCGCCGCTTGGCACTGGGCCCTCCAGTACCGGGAAGGCCCCGTCGCCCTGGTCCTGACCCGTCAGAGGGTCCCGGTCCTCGACCCCGACCGCTATCCCACGTGGGACGGCGTGCCGCGGGGCGCTTACATCTTGCAGGAAGCGACCGGTCCTCGGCCCCGGCTCGTCTTGATCGCGACCGGTTCGGAAGTCCACCTGGCCCTGCGGGCCCAGGCCCGCCTGGAGACCGAGGGCATCCCGACGCGGGTCGTCTCCATGCCGTCCTGGGAGCTCTTCGAGCGCCAGCCGTCCGAGTACCAGCGGCACGTCCTGCCCCCGGACGTCCCGGCCCGGCTGGCCATCGAGGCGGCCTCGCCCCTCGGTTGGGAACGGTGGGTCGGCGACCACGGGGACGTCCTGGGCCTGCGACGGTTTGGGGCTTCCGCCCCCTATCCGGTCGTCTTGGAAAAGCTGGGCTTCACCGTCGAGCACGTCGTCGAACGCGCCCGACGCCTGGTCCGGGGCGGATAGGAGATACGGGATGCGGGCCGGCATGGCGCAGTTCGGGAATTCGGGAGTTCGGGAGTTCGGGAACTCGGGAGTTCGGGTCGTCTCCCCCATCGGGGTGGTGGAGGCCCATCCCCCGTGGGTGGTCGAGGTCGATGACGGGCGACGCCGGTGGACCGCCCCGTTCGCAGGCCGCGGCCGCCGGCGGGACCGTCCGGATTGGGCAGTGTCCCAGATCGCCGGAGGACCCGGGGAGCTCCGGGGGCCATCGACCCCAAGGAGGGGGACTGCCCGAACTCCCGAATTGCCGGATTCCCGAACTCCCGGGCTCCCGGACTCCCGAATTTCCAGACACCCTCTAAGGCCCCGATGGACAAACTGCCGCATCCCTGGCTTCGGCCCCTGCTGTCGGTCGCCCTCTCGGGGGTCCTGTCGGTCGTCCTGCTTGGGTGGGTCCTCCGCCAGGTCCCGGAAGACCTGGGGACGGCCTGGCGACGGGCCGCTTCCCCGTCGGCCCTGTTGACCTACGGGGCCATCAGTCTGCTGGGGACCCTCCTGCGGACGTGGCGGTACCGGCTCCTCCTGGGGCCCTGGCGACCGGAAAACGGTCCCCTCTTTTTGCTCACCCTGGTACGGAATTTCACGGTGGACATGCTCCCCTTGCGGGTCGGCGGCCTCTCCTTTCCGCTCCTCCTGCACTATCGTCTCCGGGTCCCCTGGGTCCCGACGTGGTCCTGCTTCGTGTGGGCGTTCGTGTGGGACACGGCGGCCCTGGCCGTCTTCCTGTGGGTCGCGTGGGGTCATCTGACCCGGACCGTCCCCCACACGGCGTGGCTGGTCGTCCTGCCGGCGGGCCTGACGGTGGCCGTGGCCGGTCTTTTGCTGACGCCGGCTACGGCGTGGCGGGGCCTGATGGCGTGGGCGTTCCGACGGCGGCACCGGTCGCCCCTTCGCCGGGGGCGCTGGGCCCTGATGCGGGCCCTACGGTTGGGGTGGGGCCTGGTCTCGGCCGGTTCGGTCGGGCGGACGGGGGCCTGGGGCCTGGGGGCTTTGTCGGTCGGCGTTCGACTATGCAAGTACTGGGGCCTCTATACCCTCTATCAGGCCTACAGTCACCGACTGGGGTCGGATGCGACCGTCGGGTTCTTTGTGTTCATCTGGACCATCACGATGGCCGAGATGACGGCCCTCCTTCCGGTCCAGGGCCTCATGAACGTCGGGCCCTGGGAGGCGGCTTGGACGCTGGCCCTCCGGTGGGTCCACCAGGGTCAGGCGGCCGTGGCACCCCTCCTTTCGACGTTCGTCCACTGGACGACCCAGGCCTGGGAGTACACGATCGGCGGTCTCGCCCTGGGCCTCCTGTTGTATCGGGGCCGGGGCGGGACCAAGGACCCAGACCCTGGGCCTACCTCGGCTCCCGGGGTTCCCGGGTCTTAAGCCGTTCCCCCTGCGGGGACTCGGCTCCTTATCCTGCATCCTGGATTCTGTCGGTCGCAACCTGCGACCCGATCAGCCGCCCACTCAGGCGTCCCCGTAGTCGTAGACTTCGAGGCTGATCTCCTTGACCTCTTCGCCCTCCCACTTGTAGCGGGGCTGTTTGACCCACTGACCGTCGACGAACTTGGGTTCCTTGTGGACCTTCACCTGCACGACGGCCAGGGTCCCGTCCTTGAAGGCGACCCAGAAGTCGAGGTCCCAGAGCTTCTCGGGCGGTCCGTCCTTTTCCCGGAAGTCGACGCACGCAAAGTACTGGCCCGTCTTCACGAGTTTCCGGACGGGGTCGTGGATGCGGACCATCTCGAGCTGGAGCGTCTGGCCCGTCTTGTCGTCCGCGAGGGTGAAGTAGCCGCCGTGGCCCTCGGCATTCTTCTTGCAGTCAAGCAGTGACCCGGGGCATGAGGGGTTCGGGGTCGGGCACCGCACCCCCCAGACTCGACCCCGGAAACTACGGCCGGACCAGCGAAACGGCGACGCCCAGGCCGCCGCTCACGCAGAGGGTCGCCAAGCCCCGTCGCACGCCCCGCTTTTGCATCTCATACAGGAGCGTCGTGACGATGCGGGCGCCCGTCGCCCCGATGGGATGACCCAGGGCGATGGCGCCGCCGTTGACGTTGACGACCTCCGGGTCCCATCGGAGCTCCCGCTCGACGGCCAGGACTTGGGCCGCAAAGGCCTCGTTGCATTCGATCAGCCCGAAGGCCGCTAAAGAGAGCCCCGTCTTCTCCAGGAGCCGGCGGACGGCCGGCACGGGGCCGATCCCCATGATCTCGGGCGGCACGCCGACGACCGTGTACGCCTCGACGACGGCCAGGGGGGTCCGGCCCAGCCGTTCGGCCAAGTCGGCCCGGGTCAGGACCAGGGCCGCCGCCCCGTCGGTAATTCCACAGGAATTGCCCGCCGTGACCGTGCCCTTTTCCTGGAAGACCGGCGGGAGCTTCGCCAACTGCTCCAGGGAGGTATCCGCCCGGGGATGCTCGTCTCGGTCGACCAGCAGGGGCTCGCCCCGCCGCTGGGGTACGGAGACGGGGACGATTTCGTCTCGGAAACGGCCCGTCTGGGTCGCCCGGACGGCCCGCCGGTGACTCCGCAGGGCGTAAGCGTCCTGTTCCTCCCGGGAGATGCCGTATCGCCGGGCCAGGTTCTCGGCCGTCTGACCCATCAGGAGGCCGCTCAGGGGGTCCAGGAACCCGTCCCGGTAGTTGCCGTCGATGAGGACGCCGTCGCCGAGGCGGTAGCCCTCAAACCGGGCCCGGTCCAGCATGTAAGGCACGCGACTCATCGACTCCATCCCGCCGACCAGGACGACCCGGGCGTCCCCCATCTGGATCGCGTGCACGCCCGAGATGAGGGCCTGCAAGCTCGACGCACACGCCATGTTGACGGTAAAGGCCGGTCGGTCGACGGGTACGCCGCACTGATAGGCGACCTGACGGGCCGGATTCGGGCCGCACCCGGCCTGCCGGGCGATGCCCATGACCGTGAGCTCGACGTCGGAGGGCTCCAGGCCCGCCCGGGCGATGGCCGCCCGGGCGGCCCACACCCCCAGCTCGACGGCCGTCAGGGGGAGGAACACGCCGCCGAAGTTCCCGATCGGGGTCCGAGCCGCGCTGAGGATGACGACGGGATGGGCCATGACGGGTCTCGGTCGGAAGTCCCAGGATACACGACCCGGCCGGGGAACACAAGAAGAGGTCCCAGGCCTCGGGGACCTGGGACCCAGGACCCGGAACCCGCCTCACCCCTTCCGCAGGCGGGCGTCCAGGGAAAAGGCCCCGCCGCCGTGGATGAGGAACGCCAGGGCGATGAGGGCATACATCAACGCCAGTTCATTCAACGACCCCCGGGTCGCATTTCGGTACACGGCCACGGCCATGTTGAATAGGACGAAGAAAGCCACATAACGGGTGAGCAGGCCGACGGCCAACAGGAGGCCCCCCACAAATTCCGCCAGGGTCGAGAGCATGGCAAATAGGACCGGGGCCGGAAATCCGATGTCCGCCACGGTCTCGATGAAACGCCACTCGTGACCATGGACGAAGTACCCATAAGCGGCCACGACCTTCCGCCACCCGTGCAGGAGGGCCAGGAGCAGACCGGCGCTCAGCCGGATCAGGGCCGGCCCCGCCAGGGCCGTGGAAGAATTCTGCGCCGTCATCGAAGACCTCCGGGTCTCTGCGAGCTTCGGAAAGGATTGTAGGCATTCGGATAGACTGACGCAATCCCAGGTGCCCGGGCTCCCGAAATTGGGGAGTCCGGGAATGCGGGAATCCGGGAATTCGGGAGTTCGGCAATTCGGCAGTTCGGGAGTCCGGGCAGTACGCCTCCTTGGGGTCGATGACCTCCGAAGCTCCCCGGGGCCTCCGGCGCTCTGGGACACTGCCCAATCCGGACAGTCCCGCCGGCGACCGCGGCCTTCGAGCGGGGCGGCCACCCGGCGTCGCCCGTCCTGGGCCTCGACCCCCAAAGGGGAGGTGGGCCTCCACTCCCACGCTTGGGGGAGACGACCCGCACTCCCGGACTCCCGAATTCCCGAGCTCCCGGACTCCCGAATTGTCAGACACTTAGACCCGGGTCCCGGCCGGCCCGCTTAGCGGCATAGAGGGCGTGGTCGGCGGCCGCCACGACCTCTTCAGCCGTCCGGCCGTGGTCGGGGTAAGCGGCCAGCCCGATGCTCACCGTGGGATAGACCACATGCTCAGGGCCGACCCGCAAGGGAGCGGCGGCGACGACGCGGGCGAGGCGATCGGCTACGGCCCGTGCGCTTTCCGGGGGCGTCTCCGGGAGGAGGACGAAGAATTCGTCCCCGCCGTAACGGTAGGCCACGTCGCTGGGCCGGATGTTCTCCCTGACCAGACGGGCGACCTGCTGGATCAATTCGTCGCCCTTCAGATGGCCGTATAGGTCGTTGATGGCCTTCAGGCGGTCGATGTCGACGATCAGGAGGGTGAAGGGTCGGCCGTAGCGTTCGGAGCGGTGGATTTCCTCCCGCAGGCGACGGTAGAACTCCCGGTAGTTGTAAAGTCCCGTCATGGGGTCCGTGATGGAGATCTCCAGGAGTTGACGCTGGAGCTGTTTCATGGCCCGGCGGTCCCGCCGGAGACCCTCAAAGACCACGGCCGCATAGGCCGTGATGACGAGAAAGGCACCCAGGGTGATGAGCTCAAACTCCACCGAGCCGATGCGGGCCGGGTCGGTCATCCCCAAGACGACGACCAGGTAACAGGCCGCAAACAGGAGGCTGAGGGTCAGGACGGACAGGAAGCCGGCGTAGCCGGCCGTATACAGCAGGGCGGCAAACCAGGCCATCATGAGGATGAACCGGCTCTCGGGGGCCATGTAGATGTAGCCGTTCAGCAGGCAGGCCGCCACGACCATCGGGACGTAGATGTAGTGTCGGTCCCACTTTAAGGCGGCATCCCAGCCGAAGTGGGGACCCGACCACAAGACGGCCTGGGTCCCGACCGTCCACCCGAGGGCCTCCAGCCATTGGACCGTCGAGAATCGAGCGACCCCGACCAACCGGAGAAACAGCAAAGCCGCCAAGGCCAGCAGATAGCCGGCCGTCGCCAGCAAGATGCCCCGTTTTCGAGCCTGGCGCCGCTCTTGGTCGGACACTCGATAGAGGTCGACCAGCCGCATCAGCACGATGCCCGGTTTCTACATTTCCAAAAGATGCCGTCCCGTAAGACAGACGCTCCCATACGAAGCCTGGGGGTCGGGTCCACACCCCGAGGCCCGAGGCCAAACGCCCAATCCCCGAAATTCAAATGGATTTTATCCACATGGAAGGCGACTGTCCAGTCGTCAGTACGACTGTCGGACTGACAAGTTGGGAGTGCCGATCCCCCCATGAGGCCGCCGGACGTGACGGAAGCCCCGGCCCAGACCTACAATACAGGTCTGGGACCGAACGGCGGAGGCCGGGGATGTTTCGATTTGTGGACCTGGAGGCCTTTCGCCGGGCCCCGCTCCGACGGGACCCCTTCGATTTCTTCGTCGTTTCGGGGTTTCTGCGGGACGGGGAGCGGGACTGGCTGACGGCCGACTTTCCGAAGATTCGCCGCACCGGTAGCTTCCCCGTCGAGGTCCTGACTTACGGCCCTTCCTTACGGGGCCTTGCTCGAGGAACTCCGGTCGGCCGCCTTTCGGGAGGCCGTCGCCGAGAAATTCGATCTGGACCTCTCGGGACGCCCCCTCCTGATCACCGTCCGGGGCCGGAGCGGACACCGAGACGGCCGAGTCCACACCGACGCACCTTGGAAGCTGGTCACGGTCCTGATTTACATGAATCCCGGCTTTGAAGCCGAAGGCGGTCGTCTGCGTCTGCTTCGAAGCCCCGACTTAGACGACGTCGTCGAGGAGGTACCTCCGGAATGGGGCACGTCGATTGCCTTTCGCCGCTCCGACCGGTCCTTCCATGGGTACCGGCCCTATACGGGCGAGCGGCGGGTCCTTCAGGTCAACTGGGTATCCGACGAGAGACGCTGGCGGTGGGAAATCCGGCGGCACCGCTGGTCGGCCTGGCTGAAGCTTCTGGGCGGGTTCGGGTCCTCATCGTACGCTTGAGCTCTTTCGGGAGCATCCTCCACACGGTCCCGGCCTTTTTTGTCCTGCGGCGCCTTTGTCCCGGGGCCACCGTCGACTGGCTCGTGCGGCGACCTTACGCCGGCCTCGTCCGACAGGTCCGGGGCCTTCGGACCGTATGGGAAGTCCCCGGCCTATCGGGGTGGTGGACGCTTCGGCGGCCCCTGAAGTCCATCGGCTACGACTGGGCCATCGACTTTCAGGGCCTGGGCCAAAGTGCCCTATGGACGTGGTGGAGCGGGGCCGCCCGGCGTCTGGGGTTCCGGGGCCAGGACCTGCGGGAGCCGTGGGCTCGGCCGTTTTACAACCGGTTCCCCCCGGTGGACGGGTCCGGAGACCGGGGCGTTCACGTCATCGACCGGAACGTCTCCCTGCTGAGGGGCCTCGGCTACGGGGCCGAGGAATTACGGAATGGACTGCGGGCCCTGGCAGACCCCGTCGTCCGCCGGGAGCTTTTTGCCCCGGAGCCGCCGGACGTCGAGGCCCGGGTCCGGGCGTCCCTGCCGTCGGGTCCCTTCTGGGTCCTCCAACCCGGGGCCAGCCGGGCCTGGAAGCAGTGGTCCGTAGAGGCTTATGCGGACCTCGTGCGGCGAGTCTTCGCCCGGACGGGACGGCCCGTCCTCATCCTGTGGGGACCGGGCGAGGCGGACCGGGCGCGGGCGATCGCGGCAAGCGCCGGTGAGGCCTGGGCCGCCGTGGCCCCGTCCTGGGGATGGGGCGAATGCGCTATCGTCTTCCGAGAGGCCCGGGTCGTCGTCGGACCCGATACGGGGATGCTCCATTGGGCCGACTGGGTCGGGACCCCCGTCGTCATGTGGGTCGTCCGGTCGGGCCGTTGGGTAACGGCCGAGCGCAACGGGCCGTATTTTACCCGAGCCCGGTCCCGGACCCTGGAGGTCGTCCGGGGGTCCGAACCCGTCGAGGCCGTCGCCGAGGCCGCGACGGTCTTCCTGGAAGGCCTGGCGTAGGGAAGTCCCCGAAGGTCCGGCTGGACCCTTGCGGGGCCGACCCTAAGGCCTATCTTTTTCTCGATTTCCAAGTCTGGCTCCTGGCTCTCCTGGAGGCCCTCCGATGCAGGGACGGGGCTCCCGGAAGGGGTGGCGTTCGTGCGTGCACGGGACGGCGGCCCTCCTGGCCGTCGGGATGACCCTGCGGGTCTTCCTTTTGGGGTTCGCCGTCTATGGGACGCCGGCCTATACCTGTGGGTGTAGCGACGGCGTCTGCTGTTGTCACCCGACTTCGTCGGTCCCCCGCCTCGAACCCTGCCGATGGAAGGGCTTCCCCGAGGCCGGGTTCGCCCTCCTGACCCCTTGGGCCGGGCCGTCCCCCTGGGTCGGGACGCCCGAGGCGCCGACCGCCTTCCTGGGCCGGATCGGCATCCTCAGGCCCTCCTTTGAAAGCCCGCCCGAATTACCGGACCCGCCTCCCCGGACGTTGGCCTGACCCATCCTGAATCTCCCACGTCCGGCCGTCCGGACGCTTTCGGTCCCCTGTCGGGAAATCCGGCAGACCGTGGCGTCCGTCGAGCGCCTGTGTCCTGTACGCCCCACCCCGTCTGACTAAGAGCGTTTGCCCAGACGCCCCTCGCCCTACGGCGGAGGAGAGGCCTGCGCCCTCCGATGGGGAAGGGGCTGGGAATCACCTTTTCATCGTCTGGGGAGGTCGCATATGAACCCTCGGTCGATAGGCACTATCATCGGCGGGGCCTTCCGACCGGCCCCCTTCGTGTTCGTGGGCATTCTTCTGCTCCTGACGGCGAGCCCCCGGCCGGTCCGGTCGGCCCAGTGGGGCGAACTCTTCGTACGGGTCGAGCCGCCCCTCCAAGACGTGACGATTCGGATTCGGTCGGTGGAATCCGCCGGTCCCACGCCGCCAGTGCCCACCCTTCTGGAGGCCGGGACTTGGTATGCTCCGCTTCCGCCGGACCGGTATCGGGTCGAGGTCCTGTACCTGGACCGACTCATCGAGTCGAGAGACGTCTGGGTCCGGCCCAACGAGCGGGCGACGGTCCTCGTCCGTGTCCCTCAATCGTTGATCCCCCAGGCGACGGCGACCGTCGAGGTCCGGGCCCCGCAAGGCCGAGAACAGCTCCAGGCCGCCGCGACGGCCTATGCCCTTTCCTCGACCCTGATGGGGGACGTGGCCGTAAGCCGCCGCTGGCACCTTCAGGACCTCTTGGCCGAGACGTCGCCCGGCGTCGTCCGGTCGCATAACGACATCGCCCATGTCCGGGGTGCCGAGACGGCCATCGGCTACAACATCAACGGGATGACCGTGCTGTGGACGATGAACCCCGTCTTTGGGATCGGCCCCGACCCCAGCGTGTTCCGCTGGATTCAACTCCGGACCGGCGGCTATGCGGCCGAATACGGATGGCGCTTTATGGGCGTGATGGACGCCGTCCCCCAAAGTGGCCTCGGCATCCGGGGCACGACGGGTCAGGTCGAGGTCGGCGGCGGCTCGCCGGGGACCTGGCTGGGTCGGGCCGCCCTGGGGACGGGCGGCGCCCGATGGGGCCTCTATGCAAGCCTCTCGGGTCTCCAGACCGCCGAGTACTTTCAGCCCCGGGCCCGGGAGGTCGCCCACGACCGGGGCCGGGTCTTGCGGCTCTTCGTCCGGGGGGACTACCGGTGGAGTGACCGATGGCTGTCGGCGTGGACCCTTATGGGGAACGGGGGGCACTTGCAAGTCCCCCTGGACCCGGCGTCCCCCGAACGGCTGGAACAGGAGATCCGTCTGACGGAGGTCGCCGGCCTCTTCGAGACGGATTACGTCGGCCATCGCTGGCGGGTGGCGATTCGCGCCGGCTGGTTTTTCCAAGCCCAGCGGCTGGAGGCTTTCCATGACGGTCCCCACCTTTGGGCTCAGGGCCGGCGCCGGGACGGGGTCGGCCACCTGGACGGGGTCGTCAGCTACACGTGGCGGCCCGAGTGGACCCTCCGGGGCGGCGTCCAGCTCCGGCGTCTGAACTGGGACGAGTCGCTGAATGTCCCGCTGGAGGGCCGGTCCGAGGCGCTCCATCCCCATGAGGAAGGGACGATTCTGCATCCTACCGATTGGGAGGCCCTCCATGTCCGGGGCGGCCACGGGGTGGACCACCCCTCGACGTGGGGCGCCCGAGACACCGGGTGGCTGGTCGGACTGTTCGTCGAGCACCACTGGGCGCTCGCCCGATGGGTCCGGGGGAATGTCGGTCTGCGATGGGACCGATTCGAGGGCCTGGAGTCCGTCGGCTACGGGTCACCGCGGCTCAACGTGACGGTGGGTCCGCCCGACGGTCCTTATGCGGTCCTGCTCAGCTATGGCCGCCTGGTATGGTCGCCGCCGGTCGAAAACTACTTACTCAGCTCGGTCACACCGGACTCGGCGCCCCTGCGGCCCACCGTCGCCGACGCGTGGGAGGTCGGACTCCGGTGGGTTCGGGGACCCTGGACGCTCCAGGCGACCGGCTTCTACCGGTCCGGTCGGGACGTGTATCACACGGTGGCTGAGTTAGCGGTCGGGGAGTTTCCCCTCGAGTGGTTCCCTTACGTGAACTTCCGGGCCGAGCGGGTCCGGGGTCTGGAGACGCAGGTCCGCTTCGAAAGCCCGTCCGTCCCGGTGCACTTCATCCTGAACTACACGCTGGCGCGGCACGACTTTTATGGACCCGTGACGGGCGGCTGGGGAGCCCGGTCGGAAGGGACGCCCTTCGAGACCGGTCGGTTCCCCGCCCCGATGGACCAGCGGCACACGGTCACGGGTATCGTCACGGCGGCGCCCCGGCCGTGGCTTCGGGCGTCGTTGTCGGGGACCTGGGCCAGTGGCCTGCCGGCTCATGAACAGGCTCCGGCCGAGGCCGGACATGCCGAGTCCCCCACGACCGACCGAATGCCCTCGTACCTGTACCTCAACGGGCAGGTCGCCGTGCGGTTTGACTCGAGACCGGACCTATGGCTGACCCTCAGCGGGGAGAACCTCACGAACCGGCGGGTGCCGATCACGACGGCGACGGCCTTCAACCCGGCCCAGTACTTGCCAAAACGGAAGGTCTTGCTGACCCTACGGGCGGCCTGGTAACCCCAGGGCGGGGCGCAGGCTCCGTCCTGCGCCGATGTAGGGCACAGACCCCGTCCTGGGCCGATGGCCCGGTAAGGGACGGGCCCGTGCCCTCCCCCGGGGGTGACAGACGAGGCCGAGGCCGGTATGATCAGACCGTTGAAGCCTGGGGGTCTTCATCGCCGCCTCACCTCGATGCGGGTAAGTACGTGCCCAGACGACAGAGGCCGCCGGCGTATCCGATGGGGTGACGTCCCTGTCGGCCTCGGCTTTCCCTGGGTCGGCGGCTCGTGGGGGAAGGCGTCCAGACCCCCCCGAGGATGGCTCGGGTATGAGGCCGAGAACCCCGCGGCCCGTCCGTGCGGTCAGCAAGCTTCTCTTGCGGCTGGGGGTCACGTCGGTCCTGATCGCCTGGCTATTCCACCGGATGGACTGGAATCATTTCCGGGACGTGGTCCACTCGGGACGGCCGGCGTGGCTGGTCTTGGCCTTCGGGACCCATTTTATCGGGACGGGCCTGAGTGTCGTGCGGTGGCGGCTCTTACTGCAGTCCCTGGCGATTCCGCTTCCCTGGCCGGCGGCCCTGTGGGCGTTGATGAAGGGGGCCTTTTACAACACGTTCCTGCCGACGGCCATCGGGGGCGACGTCGTCCGCATTCACCAAGTCAGTCAGTGGACCCGGCGCCTGGGCGTCACGGCGACGACCGTCGTCGTCGAGCGGTGGATGGGCCTCGTGGCCATGCTCCTGCTGTTGGGGCTGGGCCTCTTTTCCGCCATCGGTCCCGTCATCCTACCGATCTTTCTCCTCTCGCTGGCTTCCGTGACGCTCCCCGTCGCCGGTTACGCGGCCGTCTACAAGTTGGGGCAACGCTTGCGGCGTCACGCCCCATGGGACCGTCTGTTTCGTAGGCTCCAGACGGTCCACGACGCCCTGATGACGTACCGACGGGACCGTCGGACGATGGTCCGGGCCTTGGCCTGGTCGCTCGTCATCCAATTAGACGTGGTCCTGTACTACTGGCTCATCGGTCAGGCCTTCCAGGTGCCCACGTCCTTGCTGGGGTTTGCCGTGTTGGTCCCGCTGGTGCAGGTCGCCAGCTTGGTCCCGGTCAGTCTATGGGGCCTGGGCGTTCGAGAGGCCGTGTTCTTTCAGGTAGCCCCCTTCTTTGGGATGCTGTCGGAACAAGGCTTCATCGTGTCCCTGGTGGCGTCCGTGATGGGGATGTTGTTCAACATGCTGGGTTTGCCGATGGCCCTGGGGTCCTACCCGTCGTCGGAGGCCCTCCCGGCGGCGGGCGCCGTCCGTCCTCGCCCGTGGGCCCTCGAGTCGGCGGAGAAAGGAGACGGCGGGGTGGAGTGAGGAAGGCAGGCCGGGTCAGGAAGCTTCCCGACTCCCAGGGGCTTTTCGGAACGCATCTCAAACCGTTCCGTGACTCATCGTCATCCATTTCATCCCTGCCTGCCGCGACTGCGGCGCAGGCAGGCGTTCGGGCCCGTCCGGTGGGCCAGCCCGGGGCTTCCGGCTGGGTCGTCGCCGGCGGCGAAGGTCATTTTACCCGATTTTCAGGACCAAGCAAAGGGCCATGGGGGCTGACCGCTTATCACTTTTGGGGGCAGACAAAGGGCACACAAGTCATCTATGGTTGGGAGAGGTAAGAACCTCTTCCAGCGGAGGTGAGGCCGATGGGCCCCATGACACGGTACCCCGTGTTGCGGAGTTTGTTCAGCCCCTTTCGCCGGTCCCAGCCGAAGACCCTGGCCCGGGTCATGGC
>FWWL01007175.1_pt1 | contig 15434 bp, 11 predicted proteins | sample 2228331 | NCBI WGS metagenome assembly FWWL01 (sample SAMEA103939775, study PRJEB20133) | metagenome
TAGGAATGGGTGTTATTCTGCTTCACTTCATTGAAAGTCTCCTGGAAAGGAAAGAAGAATAAAAGTAAGGTGATGTTATTTGTTCTCAGTTCTGTTAGATTAAATTAAGTTGAGTGCTTTCATTGTCTTCTCTAATGTCTGAATTTCCTGACGGGTTAGTTCGCGATGTGGTGGACGGACATATCCTGCATCTACTCCTCTCAATTTCAGGGCTTGTTTGAAAATAGCGAGGTTCCTTCCATATTGCAAAACTTCACACAGTTTGGTCAACTGAGATTGATAAATCCATGCCTCAGGCAACTTCCGTTTCATTGCGTTTTCATAAACACCTAAATATATCTCTGGTGCAACATTTGCCGTCCCGGAAACTGCCGCCTGAACTCCCGATAAAAATGCCTGATAACCGTATTCATCTACCCCATTTATAACTGTAAACGCAGTAGGTTTCCGAATCAATAATTCGGAAAGATTCACCATATTCCCGGTGCTGTCTTTAATACCAACTATATTCTTATGTTTTTGTGCTAATTTAATAATGAGTGCATTAGATAGAAAATTCCTCGCACAGGAAGGAATGTTATAAAGCAGAATAGGACAATTGGGAAACTCCGACGCAATGGCTGAATAATATTTATACAAGGCTTCATCATCGTAATAATAATACCCAGGTGCAACAATTCCCACTCCATAAGCCCCTTTCTCTACTGCATGAGCAGTTAAATCTATTGTGGAACGAAGGTCAAATGTCCCCGTATGAGCAATTACCATTACCTTCTTATTCACACATTTCAATACGCTTTCCAGCAATTCCTTCCGTTCCTCAATTGACATTACCAGTCCTTCACCTGTAGTCCCTCCTACAAAAAGTCCATGCACTCCTTTCTCCTGCAAAAATTGAATAAGTTTATGCAGTTTCGGATGGTCAATCTCCTTACCGCCTTTCGTAAACGGTGTTAAATTTGCACAGATAATACCGCGTATGTTTTTTTGTTCCATCATTTGTTCCTTTATATTGAATTTATGGGTACCGGTCAGGTCCCCAAGGTTTTATTTCCAAATCCTGTTTTTGGATTACAAGTGAATATGGTTCAATATCGTTATTTACAATCACACCGGGACCTATACACGAATACGCACCAATTCTTACTCCGGGCATAAACATTACATTAATCCCCGTTCTGCAATAATCACCTAAATAGGTCATATTACCGTGATAAGGAGGTGTTTCTTCTCGCTGTTTGCAACGGATTTGTTTAACCTTGTTATCAAACCTCCAGGTTGCACTAATCGTTCCTGCGCCTATATCTACATGCGAGCCTATCATTCCCGATATACAACAAGTATGAACCATAAAAACAGTATCCAGTGTTAAACCGTAGAATTCCGCATCATGTAATACCAGGTTATGTTCACCAATAACAGAATTTTTATGAACCTTCGCATATTCAGAAATAACCGTACCCGCACCTATATAAATATCTTCTTCAAGAATTGCTCCATTGCTAATATGACTACCTTTCCCCAGAAACAGGTTTCCTTTAATCACAGTTCCTTTACCTATCCTTCCCCCTTCAGATACCCATAATTTCGCATTAGAAGAAATTTCCGCCCCCTCACTTATTACAACTGATTTTCCTATGATAGGTTTGTCTATCTTGTGAAATATCTCTTGCATTGCCCTCTGATTTGCCTCTATCAAATCCCACGGATGGTCAACATCAACTACAAAATCTTCTGCAAGTATGCAAGATACCTCACAATGTTTTTCCAGCATAACATCTATAGCAGAAATGAGATTCCCCTCTGGTACTGGCATTCCCCCCAGAGGAACAGAACGAACAATTCCCGGTTCAATATCAAAATATTCCTTTAACGAACTCGTTTTCCCCAAAAGCACCCCTGCAAACCAATAGGCTGGACTATCCCTATCGAATACAAGTCTTAATAATTTGTCATTTGTATCTTTTTCTACAAATACAGTATGCAAAGGAGATGGTTTTTGATTGGACACCAATATGGATATTTCACTTCCATAATCCTTATGTGTCTTTATAAAACGAGATAAATTATCCTTTGTAGTTACAATATCCCCATAAAAAATCATAGTTTCGTCGGAACAAAATGTGTTTAGAACAGAGCGGATAGCATCCGAAGAAGTTCCACCATCCTTCTGCTTTTGGAAAGTTATTCCCTCTACATCCCTTAAGGCATAACGGATACTCTGCTCATAATACCCTGTAACAACTGTTATATCCCCTATTCCTACTTCCTTCAATTGCTGAACAAGGCGCAGAATGATAGCAGTATCCAGAACAGGAAGTGCAACCTTATTCCTAACCGTAGAGAAAGGGAACATCCCTTCCCCACAACCTGCCGTAAGAACCACTGCAGAAATCATAAAACCATTTCTTTCTTGAGATTAGTGCAACCCATATAAAGTAAAATAAAACGCATTAGAATTTCAATCTGGTATCAATACTTATATATTCTTGAAGAATTCCCAGATGACTTGTGAGGCATCAGGTTCAGGAGCAGTCGGTCCCACAATGAATTTTGGATAAAAGTTTTTTGTTCCAGGCCAGGTGTGTCCCCCGCCATTTATTTTGTAAAGCAATACGGAGGAATTGCAGTCGTATTCTATAACTTCTACGGAGAAACTATCTTTAGGATTACTGTCAGGCAGTTTTCTTATTGACGGCTCACTGTTACAACCATTTTTACTTGCCCACCATTCCGCATTTTCCTCTGCGGACAAGAATACAGGGCGTCTACCAGGTCCCGCGTTTGTCTCTCCACCATCATACGGCACTACAGGGTCAGCAGTTCCATGCATAATCAACACAGGTATGGGCTTTTTAGGATTTCTTACCTCCGCATAGCCACGAGTCATACTCCCCATCACCGGTGCTATCCCGGCAAATCGGTCAGAATAGCACGCAAACGCCTGTATCATCATACCGCCAGCAGAGGCACCTGTTGCAAAAATCCTTTTAGGGTCAATAGGGTATCTGGACAATAATTCATCTATAAGCACTTCCAGAAAGCGGGTATCCTCATTAGGCAATGGGTCTGTTTTCCAAACCCTCCATTTACCCTGCGGATAGGCAACAATGAATTTTTCCTTATCTGCAAGTTCGTTAAATCTCGTTAATTTTTCCATTCCTTTAGCGGTATCGCTAAATTGATGTAAGGCAAGTAGCAATGGGACAGAATCGGACGAGTTCAGAGATGGTGGAATATGCAATCGGTAATATCGTGTTTGTCCATCTACCACGATTTTGGAATAACCAGCATAACAGGATGTAAGGGAAAATACAATCAATACAGAGAATAAAAGGACAGTTACTCCTGAAAGAATGAATAATCGCTTCTTTTTTTTCGTCATAATCTTTATTCCTTATGTGAAACATATAATTCCATTTATATGTTATAAAAAAGTATAATATATTCAAAGAAATTATTATGAAAGAAAACAAATGGAGCCGACAATATATTCAGTAAATCTGACGCAAGTAAATCAACCCGGTAAAATTTGCTTAGAATTAAAGGGGTCAATTCTCGTCATTCATAGAGAAAATTGGTTGTCTAAATATTCTCTTTTTGTTCCCATTGAATTTCTGGATATTGAAAAGGAAAACCGAAGGAATTATAGAAAGTTATGGGAAGGCATCTTAGGTCTTATGATAGCCTTTCTTTTATTTTTACCGATAAGTTTGTGGTTCATTTACAAGCCTTTATATTTCAACTATGACCTTATCTGGATGATTCCATTAATTAGTTTGTGTTTGTTCACGCTTCTTATTGGACTTCGGGGTATATTTCAATTTTCACGGTTAAGTCCCGCAATCAGCCTGATATTTAACCACCGTTCACAAGCAATGAAAATGTCATTCTGGATAAAACCGGAGATAACAACCGCTTTGGACAAGATAATCGCACACATACACGAATTGAAAATGACACTAGAAGAACAGGGTTATATCCCTCTAAAGATATGCCCTATGTGGTTTCATTCAAAACCCTACCGAAAGTCATTACTAATGGGAATGGCAATCAGTTTCGTTTTATTTTGCTTAATCACCGTGTTTCTGATTTTCCAGATAGCGGGAGATTATCAGGAGAAAATCTGGTGGACTTACTGCATTCTACCATTTCCACCGATTGTTTCTGTGTCAAGGGAATTTATAAAGAGAAAGCTTCTATGGGGGATTCCAAAGGGATTGAAGAAAGCAAGGGATGCTTTTGAAAGAGAAAACTATCCTTCTGCAATTTCCGAACTGCAACAACTGTTAAAGGAACAGCCCGATTTAGGCGTTGCCCGATTCTTTCTCATACAACTTCTCACCGAACAAGGAGATTTTGACAACGCCTTAAAACATTGCGAAGAATTCCATTCCTTAGAGCCTTCCTTAGCCACAGAACTCAAAACGACTATCTGGTGGCTCCGGTGTATACAGGAACGAATGGGTAAACCGGACTATAAACAGAACCCAGAATAGATACTCACTTCTTGTTTTCATTTGAATCTCTCAGCACTCTCTTTGTGTCATTGTAGGGGCAGGTTCTAAACCTGCCCAAATAATCTATACCATTTCTGTATATTTATTGTTTAATTCTAAAAAAAACGAACAGAGGTATTGATATTTCGTTGTTCATTTAAATCTATTTGTTGATTTTCTATATTTCATTGGGGATATGTAGGGGCAATTTATGAATTGCCCCTACAATTTTTCTTTTTTGTTTCAAATATTAAGAGAATAAGACCATTACACAACCTCTTAAATTAGAATTTCTTGTTGAATCGCTTATTCAAACTCTGATTATATAAACACCAACGGGAAATATGTAGGGGCGAAAAATTTTTCGTTCAAAAAACCGCAATGAAACGAGCATTCCCTTCCATTTGGAAATACAACACAAATTTCCGAACAGAAAGTCTAACCCGATATAAATAAAGGAAAACATTATGGATATGGGAAAATCTTGAGAATAAAAATGTAGGGGCGAAAAATCTTTCGCCCCAAAAAAAATTGATATAAATACCTATGACGATATGCATATTGGGGCGTATTGCAATACGCCCCTACATTTTTCAGAGACATAAACAGAAAACAGAAGACTCTCCCAGGAATACTGGTGTTATATCTGATATACAAGTGTTTAATTTTCATTTGGGCGAATATTTATTCGCCCCTACATGCACCAATGTACGGTAATTATCTTCCAAAAAAGGATAAAACACATTCTAAATCGGATAGAATTTTTTGATAAAAACCATCTGTAATGAGTTTATCCTGTTTCTTGAAAGGAATCAGAATAATATTGTAGGGACGTATTGTCATACGCCCTCATAAACCCGCAACAAAATGGAATTCCCCTCCTCCAACTGGAAATACAACATAGATTTCCGAACAGACAATCCTAACCCGATATGGATACAGGGAAACATTATGGATGTGATAAAAAATCATTAGAATTGGAAATGTAGGGGCGAAAAATCTTTCGCCCAATATCCTTACATGTTGATTAACTAAAGACGAACATGCTAAAACAGAACAAGGTATCCTAATCCCTCTGTGGCTCTCCGTGTTATCTCCGTGTCCTCTGTGGTGAGTAAGAAAAGACTACGGAATATCGCAAAATGAAAGATTTGCGTAGTAGAACAAAATAAAACAGGGTAAAAGTAAAAAAAGATTCAATCTATCATTTCAATAGGTTGTGGAATAATCTTATTTTAATACGGGAATAACACCGTAATTATTCAGAGGTCTCAACAGTCTAAAGTGATTATACAATAACATAATTAATTAAAACTCGTTTTTGAGTTTGACTGTCTGATATGATAAAAATATCTCTCTCTTTTTTTGTAGTAAAACCATAATTTATGGAGGAAACTTTGTTATGAGACGGAAAAAACAAAAAAAGGAAGTCCTGAATCGCAGAGATTTTTTAAAGAGAACAGGACTCGTGTCATTAGCCACAGTAGCATTCCCATACATAATCCCCGGAAAGGCTTTAGGGCTTGATGGAGCCGTTCCTCCCAGCGAACGAATCACCATCGGTTGCATTGGTGTCGGTGGGATGGGGACTTCCAATATGGAAGCGTTTTTGAACTTACCTATGGCACAAGTAGTGGCTGTCTGTGATGTAGATGAACATCATTTAGAGGATGCAAAAAAGAAAGTCAATGACCGATACGGAAATCAGGATTGTTCTGGGTATAAAGATTTCCGGGAAGTAATTGCTCGGGAAGATATTGATGCGGTTTCCCTGGCTCTACCTGACCAGTGGCATGCTATTCCAGCAATTCTTGCCGCAAGGGCAGGAAAAGACATTTACGGTGAGAAGCCATTAGCAGGTTCTATTAGAGAAGGTAGAGCCATTGTAGATGCAGTGGAACAAAATGGCGTTATCTGGCAAACGGGCAGTTGGCAGAGGTCACAGGAACATTTTCGTCAGGCATGCGAACTCGTTCGTAACGGATACATTGGTGAAGTAAAACAGGTTATAGTCGGTTTGCCATCTAAAAATTCCATCCAGAAACGAGATACAAAACCTTCTGACCCACCTCCATGGTTTGACTATGAGATGTGGTTAGGACCCGCTCCATATGCTCCTTATTGCGAAGCACGCTGTCACTGGAATTTCCGCTGGATTAGCGATTATGCCGGTGGTCAGTTAACAGACTGGGCAGGACACCACTGCGACATAGCACAATGGGGAATGGGAACAGAATTATCTGCCCCTGTGGAAATTATCCCAAGAGGTGGCAACTGGCCTAAAGCAGAAGATGGATTGTTTGACACCGTAGAAGACTATGAATTCTTATGCATCTATAAAGAAGGTTTTGAAATGTTAGTCACAGCCAGACAAAAAGGCGGAGTGTTATTCAAAGGCTCGGAAGGCTGGATACATGTTGACCGTGGTGCCTTTGAGGCTCATCCTCGTTCTCTTGTCCAGACAGAAATTAAACCCCATGAAATCCATTTATATCGTTCTACAAATCACTATGCAAACTTCTTAGAATGTGTCCGCACTCGTAAAAAGACCATCACTCCCGCAGAAGTAGCACATCATTCTATTATGATTGGGCACTTAGGCTGGATATCTCTTAAATTAGGTAGACCATTAAAATTTGACCCCGAAACCGAGACCTTTATTAATGACACGGAAGCCAACCGTATGCTGTGTAGACCAATGCGTGAACCATGGCACCTATATATATAAGTAACGAATAAACTTATTTAATATAAAAGGAGAAATATTATGAACTACTGGACACAAAAAATGATTTTCCCGATAGTCATAATAGCACTTACAATTGCTATTATTCCTATTCTCCATGCGGAGCCTACCATAAATGCATTAATTATCACAGGTCAAAACAATCATCGCTGGGATATAAGCACGCCTATTCTAAAAGATGCGATGGAAAAATCAGGACTTTTCAAAGTAGATGTGCTTCAATCGCCTGGTCAGGGTGAAGATTTTTCATCCTTCAATCCCGAGTTCCAAAAATATCAGGTAGTAGTATTGGACTACAACGGCGACCCCTGGCCTGATAATGTTAAGCATGCGTTTGTCTCGTATGTAGAGAATGGCGGTGGAGTCGTTGTTTACCACGCTGCAAATAATGCCTTCCCGGAGTGGCAGGAATTTAACAAGATTATTGGACTTGGTGGATGGGGAAATCGTGATGAAAGATGGGGACCTTATGTCCGCTGGAGAGATGGTAAGGTCGTAAAAGAAAATATCCCGGGACCCGGCGGTGCGCATGGGACACAACATGCTTTTCAAGTAGTCATTCGCGATGCAAATCATCCTATTACAAAAGGACTGCCCAAAGTCTGGCTACATGCCAAAGATGAGTTATATAGCCATCTTCGCGGACCCGCTGAGAACTTAACGGTACTCGCTACAGCCTATTCCGACCCTGCAGAAAAAGGCAGTGGTGAACATGAACCCATCTTATTTACAATCCAGTATGGAAAAGGACGCATTTTCCAGACAGCACTCGGACATCCACAAGATGATACCCCTGTTGCTTTACAATGTGCAGGCTTCTTAACGACTTTCCTACGCGGAGCGGAATGGTGTGCCACGGGGAATGTAACTCAACCCGTCCCAGAAGATTTCCCCGGACCACATGAGACTCGTATATGGGAAGAGAACAGGCACATACCGTTTACCGAACTTTTGGAGCGTATCAAAAACTATAAAGAATTAGATAGCCTTGTTACTATAACGCAAATCAATGAATATTTGCGTGTAATGACCTCTGATAATAGGTCGCTGGAAAACTGTGAAAAGGAAATGATTAAGTTTCTTCTCTCCGATGCAACGAACGATGCAAAAAAATACATTTGCTCTAAATTGGGCGAATTAGGCTCTCAAAATGCTGTACCGGTTTTATCAGATTTACTAAAAAATCCTGATTTATTTGACCCTGCCCTTTTCGCACTCAAAAGAATACCGGGCGAAGTTTCTGCTCGTTCTTTACGAGATGCACTCCAAACAGTGGAAGGGAAAAAACGAATTGGTATCATCACGGCACTTGGATTGCGAAAGGATGTCAAATCTATTCCTTCAATTGCCCTATTCCTGAAAGATGACGACCCGGAGATAGCCATTTCTGCTGGTTCCGCACTAAGTCTTATGGAAGAAGAAAGTGCCCTTTCCGCTTTATGGACTGCTCGCTCCCAATTATCCGAGCCTGTAAAACTCAAAATAACCGAACATACTCTCAATTGTGCTGACAAAGTTCTGAGTAAGAAAAAATCCCCGGATGCGTTATCAATTGTCAGAACTATATCCACGGATAATGCTCTTCCCTCAACTCTTCGTATTGCCTCGTTACGAACTTTATTGAAATATTCCGAGAAAGAAGGCGCGGAAATCGTAATAAAATCTTTGAGAGACCCTGACCCAAACTATGTGAGTCGGATAATAGGGACTACTCCTTTAATCAAGAATAAGCAAATATTGTTAAACTCTGTCTGCAAAGAAATCGCCTCCTTAGCGCCTGAATATCAAGTCCAGTTTATAGAACTGTTCGCGTCACAAAAGAGGGATGATATTCTACCTTTCATCACAAACTCTATAAACAGCGAGAACTCAATGATTCGCGAAGCATGTATAAAGGCATTAGGTATTCTGGGAAAGAAGTCGGAAGTAGAATTGCTTATACCCATTGCCCTCGGTGAAGGAAATGAAGCGGAATTAGCAAAAGCAAGTCTTGCATCTTTACAGGGAGAAGATGTGGGCAAAAAAATGCTGGAAATCTTGAAAAAACCGGAGATAGAACCCAACATTAAGAAACTACTTCTACCCTTAGTAGCAGATAGAAAAGTCCCCGGAAGTGAACCTGTAATATTAAAATCCGCAGGCGATGCTGACCCTGAGTGCAGAATTTCCGCACTAAAAAGCCTCATAGAACAACCCAATGCTGAAATGTTAGACACTGTGCTTCAAATATTACCTGGAGTCGGTTCCGATGAAGAGAAAGAATTATTTGAAGAACTAATTTTGAAAATCGTATCACTCAATCCCGACGATACAGAAAAACAATTAGGTAAAATTGCTACATTATTAGACAGCAATCCAACACCAGTCACACAGTCCGTCCTACTTGGCGTTCTTGCCAAATCGGGACACGCAAAAGGATGGGAGAAACTCAATTCGTATATTACACCTAATACCCCAGCGGAAAAGCTGGAAATGGTCCTTAAAGCCCTAAACAACTGGCCTGACGACACTCCCGTCCCCGCTCTGATTGATTTTACACGCCAGAATCCCAACTTACCACAGCGCGATTTACTGCTTGAAATTGCCTCCAATCTCATTCAAAAAGCAGAGATTTCAGAAGAAGAGATGATTCAAGGAATGACCACCATTTTAGAATTGAACCCCTCTACACCAGTCAAGAAAACCGCATTAGAAAAGATAGCCCTACGGAAAGTAGATAGTTCGCTTCCATTACTAATTAAATATCTTCACGAATCTGAGGATACGATTAAGGAAACATTAATCCGTTCCCTCTCCAACTGGAAAAATGCAGAACCTCTGTCCGCGTTAATGGAAGTAGCACGAACCACAGAGAACGATGCTATAAGAAGACAAGCACTTGCAGGTGTTGTCCAGTTATCTGACAATATCTCAAATATGAGTTCTGAACAACGGACAAAGTTATTCAACGATGTGTTGGCTCTAAGCACAAAACCTGAAGTGCTCAAAGGCGTAATAGGTGCCTTACAAAATACATCCTATCCGGAGGCATTAACAATTGTATCTCAATTTATGGATAATGACCAGGTAAAAGGTGAAGCAGAGGTCGCCATAGTTAAACTTTCTAAAACCCTCGTAGGGATTGCTCCTGACCTGGTTACTTCCGCTCTGGAAAAGGTCATTGCACAAGGACAACTGGAACTAATCAAACAGGAAGCACAAAAAACGCTGGAAATAATCCCCAAATTTGAGGACTTTATCACAACCTGGATGGTATCCGGTCCTTATGTGAATGACGAAATTAACACCAATATGCTGTATGAATTTGTATTCCCTCCTGAAAAACCAGAGGAGGCTGATAAAGTTGTATGGAAACCTGCTTCTCCCGGAACTAACCCGAACAAACCAATGGTAGTAGAACTCCACAAAATCTTAGGCGGAGATAACCGTGTGGCTTATCTGAGAACATACATCTGGAGTGATTCAGAGCAGGATGCTCTGCTACTAATTGGTAGCGATGATGGAGTGCGAATCTGGCTAAACAATGAAAGAGTATTCGGCAAAAATGTTAATCGTGCATGTGTCCCAGATGAAAATTCAATAAATATACACTTAAGACAGGGATGGAATACTGTCCTTGCAAAAATCCGTCAGGGTAATGGACAGTGGGAATTTTGTGCGCGTATTCGCAAACCTGACGGCTCACCATTTGAACCTAAGTTAAAGACTTCCATTTTACCTCAATAAAATTACGAAAAATATTTGAGAACAGCTCCCAACATGTTAAATGTTGGGAGTTGTTCTTTAAATTGCTTGACTTTTTTTGTTTAATGATGTAAAATAAATTTAGAGTGATATTATAAAATATCACTATTTTCAAATTTTAACATTAATGTAAAGGAGATTATTATGAAAAAGCAAGGTTTTACACTCATTGAACTATTAGTCGTCATAGCCATTATCGGTATCCTTGCTGCCATTCTCCTCCCAGCACTTGCTCGTGCCCGTGAAGCAGCACGCCGTTCCAGTTGTCAGAACAACTTAAAACAAATCGGTCTCACATGCAAAATGTATGCAAACGAAGCAAAAGGTGAACGATTTCCTCCATCAAAATTATACAATTGCACAGGTCTAAGTGGAGAATTTGTTCTGGATTGTATGGCAGTATATCCTGAGTATCTAAATGACCCAGCAGTTTTGTTATGCCCTTCTGCTACAACAGGCAATGACCCTGTAAAGGTATTTAACAAAGCAGATAATCTTGCTCAAGTTATTGGCGACCGCGCAGGAAATCTCGTTCCAACTGCGGGCATTCCCAATCAAGAATTTTACCCTTGTGAGGTAGATGATAGTGGATGTTCATACTTATACCTTGCATGGAATACCTGGTTCCCGGGTATCATTGACCGTCCCGACCCACCTGAAAATCCGGATGTAGATGTGATGATAGATTGGCTTATGGCAAACAATCCACAGGTAGTAATTATGTTAGGGAATCTATATCCCCGTTTAGGTGACCCTGCTACTAATGATGAAGATTTCTCCTTCTTTGATGGTACCCAGAATTTAACTATGTACCGCCTGAGAGAAGGTATAGAGCGGTTTATGATAACGGATATTAACAATCCAGCCGCAACTGCTAAGGCACAAAGCGAAATCCCCGTCTCCGGCGACTGGGTCAGCACGGATATAGGACAGGAATTCAACCATGTCCCCGGCGGTTGCAATTTCCTATATATGGATGGTCATGTTGAATTTCTCCGCTATCCAAGCAAATGGCCTGTTAATCGGACTATGGCAGTCCTTCAGAGCGAAGAAATCATGGATAGGTTCTAACCATTATTTGGAATACTAATTTTTAAATCTATAAATGATGGTGTTCGCAAGAAAGATTGTCTTCATTCTGTAAAGTGCCTTGAAGAAATAAAGATAGAACTTTCTTGATATCCTTCTCCGAAGTAAATATGGTTTGAATCCCAGCAGAGTCCAATCTACCTTTCATACCATAGCCCATACCACCGGAAATGACAACATCAATGTCAGAAAATCTTTGAACAACGCGTTCATGCACATCTAAAGAGTGTGTATGTCTGTGCGAATGTTCTACGCTTTCATTGTCCGAGTGTTGAGCATGACCGGTAATAGTGTTGGGAATATACTCCTCACTTTTAACCTTATCACCTTCTACTTCAACTAACAAAAAACCTTTTGCTCGCCCAAAATGTGAAGAGATTGTTTTACCGTTATCTGATGGAATTGCTATTTTCATACTTCCTTTCCTTTATTCTTTTTTGCAAGTTGTTTTAAAATTTATTGTCTTTCAAATTTCACTCTGGATGCGTGGACAATTTCACCTTTCGGTCCACGATAAAAAGCATGAGGTCCCCTGCCACAAACACAGGGTCCGATATACTCCCAGTCAGAAGTAGATTCCTTTTCCCCTTCCGTTTTGCTCTCAGAGGAAATGGCTAGGGGAATATTATATTCTGTCCATCCCCTTCTGTTGAAACCTCTTCTGTTCCAGCGGGATTGTCCCCAACGATTACCCATACCTGAATATCCTGGTGCTCTCCTCATAGTATACTCCTTCTAATTAGAGTTTATTGTTTATCGTTATATATCCCATTATCATCACACTGGTATTTTCTTCTGCAGTTCCTATGGCAATGTCTTCCCCTGCCCCGTAACCTTCGCTGGCACACAAAATTCACAGGGCCTCCATTGATATAAATGGGTCTCCCCTCAACAATCGCAGTAGAAACCTTCTTGCGAGCCTGTTCTATAATCCGTGAAAAAGTTGGTCGTGAGACTCCCATTTCCTGTCCCGCTTCTTCATGATACATACCTAAATAGTCTGCCAGACGAAGTGATTCAAACTCATCTAAAGTTAGCATAACAGGTTCTATATTATTTTCTTTATCCTGAGTAACAGGAACAAATTGTTCAACAGGCGGACATGCATTTAATCTTCTATGACAAAATGGTCTCGGCATTTTTTAATTCCTTCAAAATTAATTATGAACCAATGTTCATAATTATAACGCAAAAAGGTCATATAAGTAAACAAACTTTATTCCCATTCCTATCCATTTCCAATCTTGATTCCATTATTCATCAATATTTCTTGTATAAAAATATTTCTTGTGTATAAAATAAAAGCAAAAGAAAAATTGTTTATTTTTGTGATAAACAATTGACAGATAAAATTAAAACAACAGGGGACTGCATAATGAATAATTCAGAAATGGACGATAGAATAGAAGCAGAAGTAAACAAACTTTCTTTTCCTGATGAGGAATGGATTGACGCACTTAAAGCCTATTTAGAAGAAAGAGGACCTCAATCTACTGCAAATTTAATTCGGAGATTGATGGATTATTCATATTTGTTAGGAATTCGTAAGCCCTGTCCTGCTACTACTCCGTATGTAAACACCATTCCAGTATCAGAGGAACCGGAATATCCGGGGAACCGCGAATTAGAACGGATTATCAAATCCTATATCCGCTGGAACGCAATGGCAATGGTAGTCAGAGCCAATCGTGAGGCGGACGGCATCGGCGGACATATTTCTACTTATATGTCAGCGGCAACTTTATATGAAGTGGGATTTAACCATTTTTTCCGGGCTCGTTCGGAAGATTACGGAGGGGATTTAATCTACTTTCAGGGACACGCTTCCCCTGGAATCTACGCCAGAGCCTATATGGAAGGTAGGCTAACTGAAGAGGATTTAAAAAACTTTCGGCGAGAACTCAGTAAGGGAGGTGGGCTCCCCTCTTATCCACATCCCAGACTTATGCCAGGATTCTGGCAATTCCCGACCGTTTCTATGGGCTTGGGACCAATTATGGCAATATACCAGGCACGGTTTAATAAATATTTAGAGAACCGGGGTTTAAAACCGAAAAACGGTGGCTATGTCTGGGCATTTTTAGGCGATGGTGAAACAGACGAACCGGAAACACTCGGGGCTATTAGTTTAGCCAGTCGGGAACAATTGGATAATCTAATTTTCGTAATCAATTGCAACTTACAGCGTTTAGATGGACCTGTTCGTGGGAATGGCAAAATCATTCAGGAATTGGAAGCAATATTCCGGGGAGCAGGCTGGAATGTAATCAAAGTTATTTGGGGGAGTGATTGGGACCCGCTATTTGAACAGGATGAACATGGATTACTTGTAAATGCTTTAGGTGATATTGTTGACGGTGAATACCAGAAGTTTTCTGTTGCCACGGGTGAATACATCCGAAAAAAAATAATTGAGCATGAACCGCGTCTTGCCCCGTATCTGGAGAAAATCTCGGATACGCAATTACGGCAACTCCGCAGAGGAGGACACGACCCGGTTAAAGTCTATTCCGCTTATTATCACGCCTTACAAAATAAAGGGGCACCAACAGTAATATTAGCCAAAACTATTAAAGGTTACGGTTTAGGTGAAAGTGGCGAAGGAAAGAATATTACCCATCAGCAGAAGAAACTCAATGAGGACGAACTGCGTGAATTTCGGGCACGATTTGGCATTCCTGTTTCTGATGATGAAATAGCCTTCGCTCCATTCTGCAAACCTCCGGATGACCATCCCGCTATGATATACCTACATGAGCGAAGAAAAGCATTAGGGGGATACCTGCCTAAACGGGAAGTATTAGCACCCCCATTAAAAGCGCCAGAAAATACAATCTTTGATGAGTTCTATAAAGGAACTCCTCGTCCCGTATCAACTACAATGGCTTTCGTTTCTATATTGCGGAAACTTCTTCAATATGAACCTATTGGAAAACTTATAGTCCCAATTGTCCCAGATGAGGCACGCACATTTGGAATGGAAGGCTTATTCCGTCAAGTGGGTATATACTCCTCCCAGGGACAGAAATACGAGCCAGTGGACTCCGAATCTGTCCTTTACTATAAAGAAGCCACCGATGGACAGATTTTAGAAGAAGGTATTTCCGAAGCGGGAGCAATGTCTTCGTTTATCTCCGCAGGAACGGCTTATGCCACGCACGGGATTAATACGATTCCATTTTTCATTTTTTATTCTATGTTTGGTTTCCAGCGCATTGGTGATTTAATCTGGGCATCTGCAGATATGCAGGTGCGAGGCTTTCTCGTAGGAGGAACTGCAGGTAGAACCACACTCGCAGGCGAAGGATTACAACATCAGGATGGGCATAGTCATCTTTTCGCAATGGCTGTCCCAT
>FWWL01007176.1_pt1 | contig 15432 bp, 19 predicted proteins | sample 2228331 | NCBI WGS metagenome assembly FWWL01 (sample SAMEA103939775, study PRJEB20133) | metagenome
GTAGCCTACACCCCGGATAAAGAAAGTCTTGAAATCGAAGCTGAGTTGAGAGAACCGGCTGAAAAGAAGCTTCTGGTAATAATTTACCCCGAGGAGCTGAAGCAGATATTTGAGCTCAAAGATGGAATTTATCATATCGGCAGAAACCCGGACAGCGACATATTTCTCAACGATGCAACTGTATCCAGAGATCACGGAGAACTTATAGTTGCAGGAGAAAAAGCAATAATAAGAGATCGCGGAAGCCTCAACGGAACCTTTGTAAATGAAAAACTGCTTGATTATGATGAAGAACTTTCAGATGGTGACATTATCCAGATCGGGAGGTTCAAACTCCTCTTCAGATCAGGAGAGGTGAGAGACGATGACTGATAAGTACTACTCAATAAGCAAGGTGGTAGAAATTCTGAAAGAAGAATTTCCGGATGTCAGCGTTTCAAAAATAAGATTTCTTGAATCAAAGGGCATCATAAAACCGCAGAGAAGAGATTCGGGATACCGTCTTTTCACGGATGAAGATATAAACCTGTTAAAGAAAGTACTTGTGCTGCAGAGAGATTATTTCATGCCATTAAAAGTAATTAAAGAAAAAATTCAGTCGGGAAATTTACCTGAGCTGACAATTGAAGTAGAGGGAAAAACCGCCGAATCAATGAAAATTGATGAGGTAATGAAGAGATTTGGGGTCAACCACGAATTCTTTGACGAGCTCGAAAAGTTTGGGCTGATTCAGCCGTTAATCACACCTGAAGGCAAAATGCTCTCTCGTGACGACGTAAAAATCGTCGAACTTGCAGTAAACTTCAGAGCTTTCGGTCTCGAACCCAGACATCTGAGAGTTATTGAAAACCTGGCATCGAAAGAGACCCTTTCTTTCGAACAAATCCTTTTTCCGCTGATAAGGCAGAAAACTGAAGAAGGAATAGAAAACGCAAGAAAGACAAAAGATACCCTGCTTGATCTATCCACAAAACTGCACAAAACTCTCATAGTCAAATATCTCAAACAGAAATTTCCAGAGATTTTTGATCGAGATTAATCGATAATTTTTTGCAATGAACAAAGAAAGATATCCGCGACTTCTTGTTGACTTCATGCTCGGTCGTCTCGCAAAAAAACTCAGACTTGCAGGGTTTGACGCCGAATATCACTCCGGTGATGACGAAAGCTTTATCCACAGAGCCCTCTCAGAGAGAAGAATTCCTGTGACGCGTGATCGGGCGCTGGCAAAGAGAAGGGTTTTCAGGCGAGAGGGTATTGCAGTTATCGTTCCGGACTCTAACGACTACCACAGGCAGTTTGAATTTGTATTAAAAGAACTAAAGAAGCTCGGCTATAAGACTCCAGTGCCTTTTTCGAGGTGCCCGCTGTGCAATTCTGACCTGCTTAAGCTGAAAAAATTTTCAGCCTGCACATTTGTGCCGGCATATGTCTTTCTCACAACTGACAATTTCAAGATATGTCCGCACTGCAGAAGAATATTCTGGCGCGGAACACATTTTAAAAACTTCACAGAAGATTTAAATCTCAAATATAGTCATGAAAAGAAGTAAAGAAGGCATTTCCAATCATTGTATTTAACAGCCCGAGAATGCCAAGAATAATAAGCATCCAGGCAAGCCTCGAGTAACTTTTTTCGTTCTTTATATTACCTGAGAAAGGAATGCTGCTTGCGTAAACAAACAGCAGAAACGAGCTTATTGCCTTCGGATTGGACACTCCTGCTTTCATGCTTCCAAGAATAATTGTGATCAACAGCAGTATGGTTCCAACAGCAGAATAAGCGACTCCAAATTTCAACCGAATCTCAATGGCTTTATACAGCGGATGATCTTTTCCGATCTTTTTTATAATAAGCAGAGCTGTAAGTCCTGAAGCAGCAGAAAGAAGAAAGAACAGAACTGAAAAAACACCTGTTAGCGAGTGAATAAAGCAGGTTTTTAAAGCCTCTTCCATCATCTGACTTCAACCACCCCTTCGAAGAATTTGCCATCTCTGAAATATTTAACTCGATAGCTCTTCTTATTCTGCTCAGCAATAATTCGACTCAAATCAGATAAGGACCTAACCCGAACTCCATCAACCTCAACGATTATATCACCAAGAATAAAAGTCGAATCCCCGGGCAGCCCCTGTGTTGGCCTAAGCCCTGCTTTTGAAAGCGGACTTTCAGGATAAAGACACATGATAAGAACCCCGTCAACAGGCAGATTGAATGAATTGGCAACGGACTTATCGAAATCAGCACAGCTAATACCAAAAATCCTGGTTACAATTTCGCCCTCTGAAATTATTCTATCGGCTATCCTTTCGGCTTCATCAGCAGGAATAGCAAATCCTATTCCCTGAAAAGCGCCATTCAAAGAAAAGATAGCAGTATTTACCCCCACAACTCTTCCTTTTAAGTCGAGCAACGGGCCGCCGCTGTTTCCCTGGTTGATAGGAGCATCCGTCTGAATAACACCTTCAATTTCATACCCGAATCTGGTTGAAAGCCTGCGCCCGGTAGCAGAAATTATCCCGAATGTAACTGTGTTCATAAAAGCATACGGACTGCCGGCAGCAATCACAAAAGTTCCCTGTTCGTAGGGGCCACGAGCGATTTTAAGCGGTCGGTAACCGTAAATATTGGCAGCTTTGAGAACAGCAATGTCTTTGAGCGGATCAGAACCAATGATCTGTGCTGCGATTCTTCTATTCTGTCCATCAATTATTATGACAGAATCTGCACTCTCGATTACATGAAAATTGGTGATCAGATAAATATCCTTTCCTTTCTCTTTAAAAATGAACGCAGAACCGCTCATTCTACCATGCGGTGATTCTGTGCTTGCGCCTGAAGCAAGAACCGTAAATACTGAAGGCACAGATTCTCTGATAACTTTCTTAATATCCTGCTCGAGCCGGACACTGCCTGCAGCTGCACCGGCAGTTATATTCGAACTGTAAATACTGAATGCATAGATCCCAACAATTATTCCCGCAAAAAAAACCAGGGCAAAAAAAAGAGGATAATAAAACCTTTTCATCAACTTAATATCTTATCACTAAAGTTTATGCTATGAGTTAAAATATCTGCATGATACGTTCTCCGTCTGAAAAAGACCAGCAAGAGGAAAAGCCAGTAAAAACGCCTGTTAATGAAGAAGATAAATTCAAGAACGTTCACTTTGCTCACCCCTCAGAGAAAGTCTGCGCTGAAATCCTTGATTATTACGGTATAAGGTGGGAATATGAACCTCATACTTTTCCGATAGAGTTCGATCGCCGTGGAAAAGCGATTACCTACTTCACCCCCGACTTTTACCTGCCTGATCTGAATCTTTATATCGAGCTGACAACAATGAATCAAAAGCTTGTCACGAAAAAAAACAGGAAGATCAGAAAACTGAGGGAGCTTTTTCCGGGTATAAATATAATTATTCTTTATCAAAAGGATTTCAGAAACCTGATTATCAAATATGGCCTGGTCAAGAAAAATACCGAGCTTTTAAAGAGCGGTAGCTATAGAACTCCACCCAAAAATCGTGAGGAAAAATGAGCGATCTCGAAAGTCTGGTTTCTAAATATGTAAAAAAAATATTGATCACAGAAGATGAGCTTCAAACCAGAATCAGCGAGATTGCTGAAAAGATTAACGAGGATTTCCAGGGCTCGGAGCCAATTCTCATTGGCGTTCTGAAGGGAAGTGTGTACTTTCTTTCAGATTTAACCAGGCAGCTCGAATTACCAGTCTCAGTGGATTTTATAGCTATTCAGAGTTACGGTCCTGCAGCTCAGGGAACTGGAGCCGTAAAACTTCTTAAAGACCTTGACGAACCTGTGGAGAATCGCGATCTTATTATTGTAGAAGACATAATCGATACAGGGCTTACTCTGAACTATCTGCTGAAAAACCTGCAATCAAGAAATCCTTCATCAATTACGGTCTGCACCCTGCTCGATAAAAGCGTGAGACGCCTTGTGCCTGTAGAAATAACTTACAGAGGTTTTGATATTCCCGATGTCTTTGTTGTCGGCTACGGACTTGATTTCGACCAGAAATTCCGAAACCTGCCATACATTGGCATACTCGATATAGATAGAATGATTAAGGACTATTATGGATAGGATTTTCCAGAGAACAAGGAGGTCATTAAGAAATTTAAGTCCTGCATTTCGCCGGATTATTTTAGCGCTCTTTTTGCTTCTTACTTTGATCACCGTCGGGACGCTGCTCTACATGACAGTAGAAAAGACGAACTTCATGGATGCCCTCTACATGACGATAATTACAATTTCCACAGTCGGATTCCGTGAAGTCGTTGAACTGGATACAAAAGGCCGTTTGATTACCATATTTTTAATACTTTCGGGCGTCGGATTGATGTTTTACACCCTCGGAACAGCAATTGAATATTTCTTCGGTGATTTTTTCGAAACCTCAATCCGCGAAAGGAGGCAGGCACGATTGATGAAAAATCTGAAATCCCATTACATAGTTTGTGGTTATGGCAGGGTAGGGAAGGAAGTATGCAAAGAACTTAAGAAAACCGGGAAAGAAATAGTAGTAATTGAAATTGACCCTGAAAAGCACCTGAATGCAGAGAAAGATGGTTTTTTTGCGATGCATGCAAACGCAAATGATGAAAACGTGTTGAGACAGGCAGGAATCGAACGTGCTTCAGGAATTGCTGCCTGTGTGGGAAACGACCCTGACAATGTTTTTATTACTCTTACTGCAAGATCGATGGCTCCGGACATCTTTATAGTTGCCCGAGCAAATGAACCTGAAGTTGAGAAGAAGCTTTACCGCGCAGGAGCAAATAGAGTGATAAACCCATCCACCATTGGTGGCAAACGCATTGCCATGCTCCTTGCGCACCCGAAAATATCTGAGTACCTGGATATTTTGAGTTTCGGGGAAGATATTGAGTTCGAACTTGAGCAGTACGAAGTAAAGACGAATACCGAACTTGCCGGCAAAACTATCGGAGAGCTCAGAATACGTGATTTAACAGGAGCGATGATTATTCTGGTAAGACACTCGGACGGTTCTGTAGAAACTGCTCCAGGCTCAACAACAAAGCTTGATCCCGGATCCAGAGTTATAGTTCTTGGAACAAGAGAACAACTAGACAGCTTCGAAAAAAGGTTTCTTACTTAGGGAAAATTATTTCAACCTCAATTTTGGCAACACCCGAAAAACCGAGAGACTCTGCACATGCTCTTGAGAGATCAAACTCTCTACCCGGTATAAATGGGCCTCTATCAGTTACTTTTGCTACAATAGCTCTATCTCCCCGTCTTATAAGAACGAAGGTGCCGAAAGGTAGTGATCTGTGCGCAACTGTAAAATCCCATTGATTGAATATCTCTCCGCTTGCAGTTCTTCTGCCGTGGAATTCGTTACCATACCAGCTTGCATAACAGCTCCATTTTTCACCGGATGCTTCATAGTTAGAAGGCATTCTCTCGCTTGTCAGAAAACCGCCACCGTAAGGGTTTACGCTTACATATTTTCTGGGGGGCATCACAGAAGCCGGATAGCCTCCACCTCTCTTAATGTAACCGCGTGATGATACTTTTCTGAGGGATGATGGAGTAAGCATCATTCTGTATTCTCTCTGCGCTTTCTTAAGCATGCTGTCCAGAGTTTTTTTCATATTCTTAAGTTCTGCGACCTTTGCTTCAAGACTTTTTACATACCACTCATTTTTTTCGCGGTTCATCTTTATCATGCTGACGAGCTCTCTTGCCTCAGCTTTTTCTTTCTTGAACATGGCTATAGTTTCTGCATCTGACTGGGAGATGTACATTAAAAATCTTATTCTTCTGAAGAAATCGAGAATGCCTTCAGAATCGAGAACCATTTTAAGGCTGTAGGAAGCATCTTCAATGTAGAGCATTTTGACTCTTTCTCTCAGGTACTGCTCTCTTTCCTTTATTCGTTTTTCGAGTTCAGCAAGCCGCTTTTCTTGATCTTTAAGTTCTTTATCCAAGCCCTGAATTCTACCGTTTATGACCTGAATTTCAGTCTCGGTATTTTCGATATTTTTCTGAACAGCGGCAATCTGGTTTTTAAGATCCTCAATTTCTTTCTTTTTCTTCAAAGGATCTCTAGAGAATGCAGGGTAGGGAAGGAGCAAAACTAAAGCTAAAGATAAGATTAATATTTTTCCTGTTATTTTCTTAAACACAAACTTTAACCGCATCTCAAATATAAATCGGATGATTTGAATGGCTGCTTTAGAAGTTCGTTCAGGAGTACGAATATGCTGCGTTTATTGCTGCAAAATTAAATTACAACTTAAAATATGATAACACAATCTCTAAAGTTTCAATTAAAATTTTTATATGAATCAGATTTTTGGGTCAGCATCTGACTTTTATACAGTAAAAATTTACAGGATAGAGGAGATCATGCCCCCTGAACTCGAATGGACTGAGTTTTCAGCTTACGTGGAATCTCTTCGCAAGCCAGAGGCAAAAACTGAGATGGTTTATCAGGTTCAGGTTATTGATATCACCGACGGATCTGTCGTCAAGAAATTTGATTTTCAAAATTACAGTGATGCACTTCTAAAGTATGAAGAGATTTATGACGATTTAAAAGAGTGTGAATTAACTGAATTCAACCAGAAGTACGGAATCAGTAGAGGAGAGTAGGGCAGAGTATGGGTATATATTTTGATTACGACTATGAAGATGGAAAAGAAGTCGAAAACTGGGTGCCCTGTTTTCTCTGCGGCGAGAAAAAAGTCCTTTATGTTGAGTATCACATAAAGAAGGGACCAATATACACGCTTCTAAATGATTCAGCTCGGAAATTGTGGTCAGGTCATGAAATCAACATAATCAGCGAAAGATACCTGGTCTGCGAGGATTGCTACAGCGCAAGAGAAAGCGAAGATAAAGTAATCGAAGACATCATAGCATTAAAAAGGTCTAAAAGTGTTTCAACTGCTTCTGATGTTGATCCTTTGAAACTGATTGAGAATGAAATCGAAGAGACTAAAAACAGGATAAATGATTTAATTGAAAAACTGGAAGAGCTGTATGCGCGAAAAGAAAGGATTAAAATAGAAAAGAACCTTTAACTCTCAGGAGGAAACCAGATGGGTATTTATTTCGATTATGATTTTAAGAACGGCAAGGAAGTTGAGCAGCAGGAAAAATGCTATCTGTGCGCAAAACCCGATGTCCTGTATGCCGAATACTATATCCTGGATGGAGATGTCTACCGTCTTTATAAAAATTCAAGGAAAATCGTCAAAGGGAAAGAGGTCCCTGTAGGCTCGAGAGTCCACGCGATTTGTGATTCCTGCCTTGCAAAATATCCGGCTGAGGAAGATCTCGTTTCTGCAATACTTTCAAAAAGACAGGAAGAAAAGAAAGAATTAATTAAGAAAGAGCTTGACGAGATATTTAAGCAGATAGAAGAAAAGAAACAGGAAATCGTTCTCAAGGAAAAAGAGCTTGAAGTATTAAGAGCAGAAATGACAGAACTCCAGAAGAAAGCAAGCGATCTGCAGGCTTCTCTCGGATGAGTAATTAAGCTTTGCTAAAAGACCAGGCATTACAAAAAGAGAGGAAAAAATCCGAAAAACACTACTTTTAATTACAGTTAAATTAACCATCAAGTGTTATAATCGCAATGCAACATAATATATATTATCATAACTATGATTTACTTGCTCTAAACGTTATTTCAAGATCAGCCGATTTTTTCAGTAATTACCCTCTCGAAGGTGGCGTAGTCTTGATAACTGTAGAGAACGAACCGAATCAATCTAACTGTTTTCAGGCTGGGTGTTACTTCCTGTAAAACTTCGGCGACAGCTTTTGCCGCATCCTCTTTAGGATAACCGAAAATACCTGTCGATATCGCCGGGAACGCAACACTCTTTAAATTATTCTCTTCTGCAAGCCTCAATGCGTTTCTGTAGCAGTTCTTAAGAAGCTCTTCTTCAGGAGTATCTATCCCATATCTCGGACCAAGGCAGTGAATCACATGTTTGTTTGGTAGATTCCCGGCACCTGTTATCACAGCCTCACCTGGCTTTATGGGTGCATATCGTTTGCACTCCTCATAAAGCGTCGGCCCTGCCGCACGATGTATGGCGCCTGCCACACCTCCGCCAGGCGCGAGTTCAGCATTTGCAGCATTGACTATCGCATCCACATCTGGCTGATCAGAGATATCTCCCTGAATTATTTGAATCATGATTCCATTCAAGAAAATTTCCTTCATGATTCATATACGACCCCCTTCTAATACCTTTACCTACAGCTATACGCCCGTGGAACCGAAACCGCCTTCCCCTCTTCTCGTTTCTTCGAGTTCATCAACTTCCTCAACTGCAACCTCTTCAACCCGTTGAATCACAAGCTGAGCAATCTTTTCCCCTCTTTTGATTTTTATTTCCCTCTCCGGATCCAGGTTGATAAGAATTACTTTCACCTCTCCCCTGTATCCACTGTCGATCAATCCGGGAGTGTTGACGATTGATAAGCCTTCCTTTACCGCTCTCCCGCTTTTCGGCTGAACAAAACCGGCATAACCCCGTGGTATCTCAACTTTTATTCCGGTGCCGACAAGAGCCCGTTCAAAAGGCTTTAAAACCACATCTTCAGCCGAATAAAGATCAAGGCCGGCATCCCCAGGATGAGCATAAGACGGAAGCGGGAGTTCGTTATCTACTCTCTTGATTCTCAGAATAACTCTTTCATTCACCTCTAACACTTACCTCCAAATATTTTGATGCCTTTGCAACTATACTATCAAGCTCTGCTTTAGAAAACGGGCTTAGATTTTGAAATGATTTATCAAGTGTCGTTTTATTCTGGAACTGTTGGATTACAAGTTTTTTTGCGCCCAGCTCTGCAAGTTCTCTTGAAGCATCAGCAACAATTTTAGCGTTGTGAATTGATGGCACAACAGTCATTCTGAACTCGTGTTCGACCCCAGAATCAACAATTAATTGCACTGATTTTTTGATGTCATCTACAGCAACAGGAGCTCTGACCGCCTCAGGATACTTTTCAAAGCTCGTCTTTATATCCATTGCAACAAAATCGACAAGTCCTCTGCTAATAAGTCTTTCGATTCTTGCGGGCCGGGTTCCGTTTGTATCAAGCTTGACATCCAGCCCAATGTTTTTAAGTTTTTCGAGAAAATCATCAAGTCCAGGCCAGACGGTTGGCTCCCCTCCTGTGATTACAACCGCTTCCACCCACATTTTTCTATCTGCAAGATAATCGAGGAGCGCATCTACATCAATGTCTGGATACTCGCCATAATTCTCAACAAGCTCTGTATTGTGGCAGAAAGGACACCTGAAATTGCATTTAGCTGTAAAGATTGTCGAGGCGATTCTTCCTGGCCAGTCAAGCATTCCGGATGGCAGAAAACCTTTTATCGAGATAGCGCCTCCTGAAGCTCTTTTTCGTTCGGGACCTCGCCTCTCCAAGACTTCACTTCCCTTCCCTGCTCATCAACAATTATCGTTGTGGGTGTTGAAACCACCATGTAGTAAGCGCCTTCAGTTAATCCGTCCACCTCGTCAAGATTGTGGTATTCAACAAGGCTCTGGTCCAGCTTTGAAACAATGGCTTTAGCTGCCGGGCATTTCGGGCAGTCTTTTTTGAAGAAAAACTTTACTTTCGCCACCTGATATACCTCCCACCGGTTTAAATGCCTCTTCAAGTGTTGTTCTCTGTCTCTGTTTGAGTTCGCCGAGCTTACCTTTGTTCCAGGTTGTGATCTTAGAGAAATAACCGACAATTCTCGTGATGCCGTAGACGTCCTCTGAACCACATCTCGTGCATCTTTCTGAAAGACCGCGCACTGTTGAGAAACAATCATTGCAGACAGTAAACTCAGGACTGAAGGCGATCTGCTCGGCAAGTGTATGATGGAATGTTTTTATAACAAACTCCTTGATTGCTCTGTAGTCCGGTTCATGCTCGCCCATCCAGATGTGTATGATGGCGCCAGCTTCAATAAGCTGGTGGAACTTCGACTGCTTAATGGTTCTTTCGATGTAATCGACGGGCGCATCGGCTGCAAGATGGATGCTGTTTGTGTAGTAAACCTCACCGGTGCTCAAGAAGCCTTTTACAACTTTGCTTGCTTTGTCTGGATACTGCTTCAGATCAAGTTTTGCCAGTCGGTAGCATGCCGATTCCGCCGGGCTTTCCTCTATGACGAGCTTGATTCCGTATTTTTCCGAATATTCTCTGGCTCTTAAGTTGAGGTGGGATATAACCTTAAGACCAAATTTGTATGCTTCTTCGGATTCGTGAAGCTGCTTTCCGAGATGATACTGAACAAGCTCATTCAGGCCAAGAACGCCCATCAAATATGTTATTCTTTCCATTCTCAGGTAAGGTTCGCCGTCCTTGCTTGTCGTAAAGAAAGCGAGTGGACCGTCCTGCCCGAGGGAAAGAAGTGTTTCAATAAACTTCTTTTTCTGCAGATGAGCTTTAACAACGAGGTCAACAAGTCTATCAAGTTCTTCAAAAAGCTTACTGTCGTCGCCTTCTGCTTTATATGCAACTCGTGGCAGGTTGATCGTTACATTCTGAAGAGCAGTGAAGCGCATCTTTTCAGGTGATTTCGCTTCCTGGAGGTCCTGCTCCCCAAGCTTGAGCTTGAGCCGGCAGCACTGCGAGACTGTTACTGAGTCGCCGCGGTCAAAAACAAAGTAAGTAATTCCCTGATGTGCGGCAACCTTGCAGGCTAAATCGAGCATTTCTTCCCAGCCCGGTGTTAAGAAGAACTGATCATTTATGTGGAGAAGAGGTTTCGGGAAAACAAATGTTTTTCCGGTTGCATCCCCTTCCATATACACTTCAAAAAGCGCCTTCAGGAAAAGATTGGACTCAACTTCGAAATCTGCATATGTGAGGCATTCATCATCAGGCTCATCAACATATACTATTTCTCCATCGATTTCTTTCATATATTTGCCACCCGGTCCAACAGCAGGCGTTTCTCTGAAGTGCTTTGGAATTCCATAGTAAAGATTGAAGTCTGTAAAAACTACCTGGGAACCACGGGCACCAGCAAGCTGATTGAATTCAAAAATAATCATCTGAGCAAGCTGCTTGATTCTGTCATACGAAAGACCTCTCAAGAATGGAGCAAAAAACATATTTACAGCTTCCCAGCCGATTGCGCCGGCATAATGAGATTGAAGAGTTGATGCCATCTTAACCATGTGGCCTATAAGAACCTCAGGATGTTTTGCCGGTTTGGAAGTTGATGTAATGTTTGGAAGGTGAAGTCCGTATTTCTTTATGTACTCTATTGAATGGCCTCCACAGTATGGTCTTGTGATAAAACCGAGATCATGGAGGTGAATATCACCTGAGAGATGAGCCTCTGCCACGTCAGCAGAAAACACCTTCGTAAGCGCATACTGTTTGAGCACGCTCTCTGCAAGCGTTAAGTTGATTGATTCAGGGTTGTGCGTCGTGTTTGAGTTTTCCTTATTTGCATTGAAAATTATCTGTTCGACATCGAATGCAGGAAGCCCGAGAATTGTGTGCTCTCTTTGAAGTGTCTGAAGCCCTCTTGATATCAGCTCGATGTCAACGAGTTCTCTGATAAGACTTGTAGTGACAGTTTTGAGATTCAGATTGAGTAGTTTTCGCTCAACTTCTTCAGCGATTTCAGTGGCAACCTCAGGAGTCAGATTGATTTCTCTGATAAGGCTTTCAACAATCTTGCTTCTATCCCAAGCATTTACTTCAGACTTTGAGGTAGTTGTCACCATCAACGCAATGTCGGTTGAGTCTACGTTGTTTGCTGCTTCAGCTCCTGATTTCCTTTCTTCTTCTAATTTCTCCAGTAATTTCTGTTCCGGAGTCATCTTCATTTCCCCCTTCACTACTACATATTGTTATTGCTGATGCTTGATAACACAATATATAGTATTTAATTATCTCCTGTCAAGTCTTTTTTGAGGAAATTTTTTAAAAATTTTTCCACTGTTTTAACAGCGTTCTTAACCATGTTGTGTAAATCTTTAAAAATTTTTTTCGATTCTTTATTGCGAACATCTGTTCTATATTATATTCTTTAACCGTGACAGAAAATCCGCGAAAAAGAAGAAAGACAACTGAAAAAATTAAGAAATTTATCATCGACTATTACCGTAAAAATCACAGATCTCCTTCAATAAGAGAGATAGCGAGAGCACTTGGAATCGCATCAACCTCAACCGTTTATTTTCATTTACAGAAACTTCAAAAAGAAGGTTTTATTGAACTTAAAGAAAGAATTGCCCGAAACATCGTTTTAAAAGAAGATGCCACCGAGAATATTCGCAGAATGCCTGTTCTTGGAGCCGTAAGGGCTGGAAAACCGGTGTTCTCTGCAGAAGATATCGAAGGTTATATACCGCTGCCTGAATCATCTGGATTTGCAAGCGGAGATTTTCTGCTTCGCATAAAAGGCGATTCTATGATTGAAGAGGGTATTTTAGATGGCGACCTGGTAATTGTGAAACAAACACAGAGCATAGAGCAGGGTCAAATTGGTGTTTTTGTTATCGATGGCGAAGCAACTATCAAGAAATTCGGTATTATTGACGGCAGGCCAGCTCTCATGCCTGCAAACCCGGCTTACGAAATAATATTTCCAGATGATTTGTATGTAGTAGGGGTTGTAACAGGACTGATCAGAAGATACCGGTAAATCAGGTTCTGCTCAGTTTTGCATTATTTATTGCAAGCTGAAGAATCCTCTGTTTCAGCTCCTTGAGGCCTGTTTTTTCAGCTGCAGAGACAAAGCAGGCGTCTGAAAACTCTTCTTTCAACCGCTTCAGCCTTGTCTCATCGCAAAGATCAGTTTTGTTGAGCACTGTAAGGCGCGGAACCTCAGCAGCTCCTACCCTTTCGAGCGTCTCTTCAACAACTCTCATCTGTCGTCTGAAATCCTCATTTGAGACATCCACAACATGGAGTATCAGATCAGCCTGAGAAACGTCCTCAAGTGTTGAATGAAAAGCGTTTATAAGTTCAGCAGGCAAATTATCGATAAATCCTACAGTATCTGTAATAACAAATTCTTTGCTGGCAGCAAACAAAAGCACTTCGGGGTCGGCTGAAATCTCTCCTCTGTAAATCTCTTTCATGATATTGAGTTTTCTTGCCGTTGAATCAAGGGTTGCAAAAAGCTTATTGTCAGCGTAAACACCAGCTTCGGTCAGGGCGTTAAGAAGAGTGGATTTACCTGCGTTCGTGTATCCTGCGAGCGTGATGAGAAATGCGTGCTCTCTCCTCTTCGATCTGATTCTTTCCCTGTGCTTCTCTATTTTTTCTAATTTCTTTCTCAGTATCTGGATCCTTTTCTTGATTCGTCTTCTATCGACCTCAAGCTTGGTTTCGCCGGGTCCTCTTGTTCCTATGCCTCCACCAAGTCTTGAGAGCTGCGTACCAAGACCGATAAGACGGGTTTGCAGGTAGCTTAATTGCGCAAGTTCAACCTGAAGTTTGCCCTCAAGAGTTTTTGCGTGTGTAGCAAATATATCAAGAATGACAGCAGTTCTATCAAGAATTTTAAGGCCGGTTATTTCCTCGAGATTTCTCTGCTGACTTGGTGAAATCCTTGCATCTACAGCGAGTGCGCTTGCACCAAGCATCTTTGCTATCATCTTGATTTCTTCAGCTTTTCCACGGCCGATGAAAGTTCCGGGATCGGGTTTTCCCCTTTTCTGAATTACCTTTTCGACCACCTCTCCACCGGCAGTATCGATTAGACTTACAAGCTCATCAAGGGAGCGATTGATCTGCTCTTCATCTGAATCATTCGTTATCAGTGTGGCAACGATAAATTTTTCGCGATCTTCTTTGGTATCGAAATCCATTACTCTATTAATTTAATACTTTTCTAATTCTTTCGAGTGCTTCCTGGAGTCTGTCATCCTTTACAGTAAGACTGATCCTAAAATAACCTTCTCCACTCGGTCCGTAGGCGGCACCAGGAGACACCACAACTCCAGCTTCATCGACAAGCTTCAAAACAAACTGATCTGAGGTCATGCCCTCAGGAACGCGTGCCCAGATGTAGATAGTGGCCGGTGATTTATGGTATTCAATACCGCACTCATCAAGAGTTTTCTGAACCAGTTTTCTCCTGCGGTCATATATTCTTACCATGTTTTCAGGAAAATCTGCCTGATTGCGCAGAGCTTCAATTCCTGCGTACTGAATTGGATTAAAGATGCCCGAATCTATATTTGTTTTGAGCGTTCCGAGGTGCTTTACGACTTCTGAATTTCCAGCAAGAAACCCGATTCGCCAGCCCGTCATATTAAAAGACTTTGAGAGCGAGTGAAACTCAACACAGCAATCTCTGGCTCCTTCAAACTCAAGAATTGATGAAGCTTTATATCCATCAAAGGTGATCTCCGAATACGCCGCATCATGAGCAATCACGAAGCCAAACTTGAGCGCCAGATTGATTGCTTTTTTGAAAAACTCATCAGGAGCAATGGCTGACGTCGGGTTGTTTGGATAATTCAGATACATTATTTTTACTCGCTTGAGAACAGATTCAGGAATTGAGTCGATATCAGGCAGAAATTCATTTTCGGCTTTCAGAGGCATCAGATACGGTTCGCCATCAGCAAGAATGGTTGCTGTTTCATACACAGGATAACCGGGATCAGGAACGAGCACCACATCACCGCTGTTTACAAGGGCAACCGGCAGATGGGCTATTCCCTCCTTTGAACCTATGAGCGGAAGAATTTCTTTGTCCGGATCAAGCTCAACGCCGAAACGGTTTTTGAACCACTCAGATGCAGCCTGCCTGAACTCTTTCAGGCCATAGTAAGACGGGTAGCGGTGATTCTCGGGATCATTAAGCGCATCAATAAGAGCCCTTTGAATCGGCTCGGGTGTGGGTTCAACCGGATCGCCTATTCCAAGGGATATTACATCAATTCCCTGAGATTTTTTCTCTTCGATTAATGCATCTATTCTTGCAAACAGATATGGCGGCAGGCTCTCAATCCTTTTTGCAGGCTTCAAAAACAACACCTCCTAAATATTTTTGTTTATTCGAAATCAACCTCACTGAGATAACGCTCTGTAAATTCGTTTGACAGAAACCCATTAAAGACGTGTTCAGCGCCTCCTTTGAGTATCACATTGAAATCCTCGTCAAATGAGACGTACAATCTTCCACCGGGAAGATCAACTTTCATTGTCGCTGCGCAAAAACCGTTTCTGCAGGCAGCTGCAGCTGAAGCAACGGCTCCGGTGCCGCAGGCAAGAGTAATTCCAGCACCCCGCTCCCAGACCCTAACCTTGATGTGGCCGGTACTTAATACCTGAACAAACTCTACATTTGTTTTCTTCGGAAAAGCCTCGTGATTTTCGATTTTAGGACCTAGGTTTTCGAGATCAATTTCATCTACATCTTTTACGAAAACTACA
>FWWL01001122.1_pt1 | contig 15428 bp, 13 predicted proteins | sample 2228331 | NCBI WGS metagenome assembly FWWL01 (sample SAMEA103939775, study PRJEB20133) | metagenome
AACCCACCAGGTTGAATCTGGTGACAGAGGGTGCAGGAAACCCCATCCAGGGCTAGTAAATAGTGTGGATTCTGGGAATTGAGCAATCCCTCCTTCCCCAGAATGGCAATCTCTTGGTGAGAGAAATTGGCCGAGAAAGAGGCCATCCCAATGTGACAGGTGGCGCATTTAGCCTCGATTATAGACCGATGCTGAGGGTGGAGGTCCACCTCTTCGGCTACGTGGGCTAGATAATATGGGTCACGTCCGGCATTAGCCATCAGTGTGCTTCGCCAGTCATCCTGGATCGAGTAGGTGCTACTGCTGGCCGATTTCAGAGCGGTGTGACAGTAGCCACATTCCCCCGCTGTGGAAAAGAGATTGCCACGAAAGCGAATCAGGACACCCGTAGCAGGGTGTGTGGAGGTGGGTGTGGGCACGGGTTGAGGCGTGCTTGGAGTGCAAGCAACCAACAACCCCGTCCAGATCCCCAATAACAGGCCCATCCATGGTTTGGTTTGCCCTGGTCTCATCGCTCCCCTCCCCGGATAAGTGGCTTTCGCGTTATGTGGGATGAGTGATACTCTGAGATTGAGACAGCCTATTGGAGGCGTACCAGCACTTTGGCCTGGCTCCACAAATCTTCTAGACGATAATAGTTCCGCCGTTCAGGCGAAAAAAGGTGAACCACTACATCCCCCAAGTCAACGACAACCCATCCAGCACTGGCAAAGCCCTCCAGGCGTGCAACCAGGCTAAATTGTTGCTTGGCGCTTTCGCAAACTGCATCGGCCAGCGCATTTAGCATGCGCTCACTGGTTCCAGAGCAGAGGACAAAGTAATCGGCAAAATTGGCGAGTTCGTGGATATCAAGGAGTAGGATATTCTCTCCCTTTTTCTCTTCCAATGTGTCAACGATACGGCGGGCAACTTCAAGAGCGTTCAGAGTTCACCTCGGAGTAAAAGGATTTCATTTGATTGTTGGACTTGCTTAAATTCTAGCACATTCTGCATTGACCCTTGATGAGCAAAGGCTACTTTTGTCTGCCTCCGAGCAGAGGGGCTTGCAGCAGCAGGGTATAACGTGCGCCATCGGGGAGCAGGTCGGAACGGAAAAAACACACCCGATCCACGTTTAGCGAGGCGTGAAAGTTTAAAGCCGGGTTTTGGAGCTGAGTCTCTAAGAGCGTTTGGTCGCGAGGACCGAAGTCTGGGCGCATACGTCCCAGAGTAATGTGCGGTGTGAAGGGACGATCTTCAGGGGGGATGCCTAGGCGGTGAGCCAGCGTTTCTATCTCGCGTTGCAGGTCGAAAAGGGCTCGCGGGGCTTCGACGCCTACCCACAGGACGCGAGGATGGCGTAAGCCCGGAAACACTCCCAAACCCTGAAGGCGCAGGGTGAATGGTGAAGCGGTCTGAACCAGGTCGGGTAAATGAGTAATGAAACCTTGCAAGACGTCAGGGGGAATTTCCCCCAGAAACTTAAGGGTAAGGTGAATATTTTCAGGTGGCACCCATCGAATGCCGCTTAGGCCTGCGGTGCGAAGATTCTGAGACAGAGCACTTAATTGGTACTGAAGATCTTGGGGAAATTCAATGGCAATGAAAGCACGCACACGTTTCATTTTTGTGAAAGATGAGGTCAGATTGGGTTTTCGTCCAGTATACTCGGGCTGAAGCATCCCGTCAATCTAGGGGGGCGATTCGCTTGACTGTACAAATCTTTTGGCTCTTGACGAAAAGTCCCAGGTATCTACCCGTTTGAAAAAAATTGTGGTATAAAAAAATTACCCTGCTGTGCACGTGATGCCGCACGACCGGTTTTGAGCCAACACCTATCACGAGGGTTCCGACTCATCCTTGCGAAACGCGATAGGCTGCGGCCAAGGCGGATCCAAGGTGGAGGGACCCAAATCCTGCGAGAGCAGGTTCAAAACTACGCAGCACACGGCACGGCGGGGTCTTTTAATCCAGTCCCATCATTCATTCGCCGCAATTTATTTGACAGGGGTCCTCGCCCTTGCTAAACTGAGTTTATATGGTAACGCGTAAATCCTGGCGAGGTGACGCATGAGCATTTCTTTTCAACTCTATATGCGTTCTGGGCCAACCCCAGGCGAACGATTCCCTTTGGAAAAAGAGGAAATCTGGCTAGGGCGTGACCCTTCTAACGATATTGTCATTGCAGATCCGGAGGTTTCCCGCCGTCATGCGCGTTTTCTTCTCCGTGGAAGCACCTACGCAATTGAAGACATGGGCTCAACCAACGGTACCCTGGTGAATGGTGAGATGATCACCGCTCTCAAACCACTGGCCCATGGGGATGTCATTGAACTAGGGGAGCACACCAACCTGGTTTTTGAAGTGACTCAGACGGGGATTGATGAAACGGTGGCAGTTTTTCGATCTACTGAGGGCGAGAGTGAACTTCCTGAGTCAGAGCCGGTTTCAACCAAAGCATCTCCTTCTCCCGTCCCTCTGGATGAGGGCCTACCGCCAACGCTGGTGGAAATTCCTTCTTCGTTGCCTGAGTCTCGGCCCACTCGGCGGCGCTTACCGATGTGGGTCTGGATCCTGATCATTCTAGGCGGGGGCGTCTTGATTTGCGGGGCGGTAACATTATTTATCATTGATGCCCTGAATTTGTATTGTGTGCTTTTACCAGGGGTAACAAACTTCTTCTTCCCCGGTGCGTGTCCATAGGAATCTCTCCCTACCGATTACAGGTTAGCAGAGACGTGAAGTCGGTGTCGTCCATGCCCTCATCTCCTTCTTCCTCACCGCGCTGGAGCAGCACGACGAAATTGGTGGTGGCATTAACGCTGGTGGCAACCCTGGCGGGATTGTTAATGCGTTTCCGCCAGGTTATCGGTCCATTGTTAATGGCCTTTCTGATCGCTTATTTGCTTTACCCCGTGGTGCGGTTTTTAAATCAGCGCTTGCGTCTGCCCTGGCGGTTAGCCAGCACCCTGTTGTTTTTGCTTATTCTGGTTTTACTGCTGGGGTCATTAACTCTGGGTGGGTTGGCCATCCTTGAGCAGGTTCAAAGCCTGATCAATTTTTTACAGACTCAGGTGCGAACACTGCCCCAGTTTCTAGAAAACCTCACCGATCACCCGTTTGCAATTGGCCCCTTCCGCTTTGACTTAAGTACGATGGCAGTGGGGGATTTTGCCAACCAATTGCTCGGTATTGTACAACCGCTGCTGACCCAATTGGGTAACCTGGTAGGTGCGTTGGCGGCTGGAGCGGCCACCGTAATCGGTTGGACCTTTTTTGCCCTCCTGGTTGCCTATTTTATCCTGGCAGATGCTGAACAGGCACGGCAGCAGTTACTTAATCTTGAAGTTCCAGGATATGCCGAAGATCTACGGCGGCTGAATACAGAGTTGGGACGTATCTGGAACGCGTTTTTACGAGGTCAATTGGTCATTTTCACGCTGACCGTGGTCATTTATATGGTCATCTTGGGCCTCTTGGGGGTGAAGTTTTATTTCGGGTTGGCACTTCTGGCAGGGTTGGCGCGCTTCATTCCCTACGTGGGTCCAGCAGTTGCATGGGTCACCTATGGGTTGGTAGCGTTTCTGCAGGGCTCGACGATTTTCAACCTATTGCCCATTTCCTACGCGCTTCTGGTGGTGGGGGTAGCCTGGGTGACGGATGTTATCATGGATAACATGGTGGTACCGCGTGTGATGGGCGAAGCGTTGCGGGTTCATCCAGCGGCTGTGATGGTGGCAGCCATTATTTCAGCCAATCTTTTCGGCATTATTGGCGTGGTTCTGGCGGCACCGGTACTGGCATCGCTTAAGTTATTGCTCACATATGCCTTGCGTAAGTTATTTGATCTGGACCCCTGGGAGGGACTGGAAGTGGTTCCCCCTCCGCGTCGGCAACCCTTGAATTTTGTGTGGGGTATTCGAGATTTCCTTCAGCGCGTGTGGAAGCAATTGGTGCAGGGATTGCGGCGCACCTGAAAGAACTCAAGGGGCATCTTCCAAGGCGGCATTTATTTCCATTTGCACTTCTAGGACGGGCTCGCTCTTGCGGGCCTTCTCCAGCACGTATCGGGCAGCACGAGTCTGGATTCGTCCGAGTGCCCAGGCGGTGTGACTGCGTATTAGGGGTTCGGGTTCTTCCTGTAGAACCTGCCCAAGCGTGGGGACGGTAGACGGATCGGCAGCATTGCCCAGGGCAACGGCCAGGTTGCGTAAAAAACCTCGTCGTCGGGCGCGCATCACAGGAGTCTTGCCATACCGTTCCTTAAACGCCTCGGGAGTGAGTCGTAATTCACGCCTTAGGTCCGGATAGGCGATTTCAGGGTGCATTTCAAAGGCAGGGCTACCATCGGCTTTGGCAAAGTGTAAGTTCCAGGGGCAGACCATCTGGCAGACATCACATCCGAACACCCAGTTGCCCATGTGAGGGCGTAGGGCACGGGGAATTGCCCCCTTGTTTTCAATGGTGAGGTAAGAGATACACCGCCCAGCATCTATGGTGCGGTTGGGGAGGATGCACTGAGTTGGGCAGGCCTCAATACAGCGCCGACAGGTGCCACAATGGTCGGTAGAAAAGGCGGGGGTAGGGGGAAGGGGGGCACCAATAAACGCCTCCCCGAGAAGGAAGTAAGAGCCTTTGCGGGGGTGGATCAGACAAGTATTCTTGCCAATCCATCCCAGACCCGCTTGTTGAGCAAAATCACGCTCGAGCACCGGTCCGGTGTCGCAATACAGGCGCAATGGTATGGGATGTCCCAAATATTCTTCTACCACCTTTAGCAGTTCCTGGAGCAAGGTTGGGAGGGTTAAGTGGTAATCTTTGCCCCATGCATAAGAGGCAATGCGTCCTACCAGGTGTGAGGAAGGTGGAGGCAGGGCATGAGGCGCGGGGTAACGCATTCCTACCACCAGCAGCGCCTGTGCCTCGGGCAGGATGGCCTCCGGGTGAGTGCGCAAGAAACGATTGCGCTCAGAGGCCATATAACCCATCCCGGCGTGATGTCCTTGGGCAATCCAGCCCAGGTAGGTGGATAGATGAGGGGGAGCAACCGGGACAGTGATGCCAAAAAGTTCAAGGCCGAGTTGCTCGGCCTTGAAGTGCAGGATTTCGATCAGAGAATTTGTGTTGGACGAACCGCTCATGGCGGCGTAGAGTTAAATTGACCCGATCTATGAAGTAGGGGTTTCGACAGTTGGAGTAGCCGTAGGGGCTGTCGTGCTGGTTGCTGTGTAAGTGGCTGTCGCTCCAGTGACCTTTATGGTGATGAAAACTGTGTAGAAGTTCTGCCCATTTGCATTCGTCAGCACCCACACGCTGGTGTAGTCTCCGGGGGTAGTGGGGGCTTTCATGTTGAGGCTCAAATCTACAGTCTCGCCCTTCTTAACCTCCTTGGGAAATTTGATGTCCGAAGCTCCAAGGCGCAGGGCTTGGTTGGCAAGGTAGAAACGCAACTGGTAGGCTGTGGTCCAGGTGGTGTCTCCAATGTTGCGAATCGTCCAGGTCATTGTGAATTCCTGGCCGGGTAAGAGGACAGTGCCATCTGCCGGCGATTGGCTAACCCACTCGGCCCGGTCAGGAAGATTGGCACCCGGACGCGTTGGGCTGGCGGCCGGGGTAGCAGTCTCGGAAAGAGTCGGTGGAGTGATTTCCAGTGTCGGGGTGGCTGTTGCAGTGGGTGGCGGCGTGATGGTGGGGGTCGCAGTCGGCATGGCTGCGGCTGTTTGGGTCAGACCTGCCTGAACCGTCTGCGCAACCTCAGTGTAGATTTGGGCCGGATCGGGAGTGGGGGTACGTGATGCTGAAGACGCACACGCTGAGAGAATTACAATCATCAGGCTTATCAGGCTTAGGGCCAGAATTTTTCGAAGGGTCATAATCCTAATTCCTCCATTTTCATGAAGCAAGAAAATTGATCCCTGGGCAGGGAGATGCTGCCCTATTTTGTAACCGGAAGCCCGAATTGTCAAGGGCTGGCAACTTTATTGGATTACCAGAGATCTAGGGCTGAAGCGAGGGCACATTTGTTGGGACCGACGTAGGCAGGGATGGGGCTGGCAGGTCGGTTGAAAACCCCTGACCTTCGCGGAAGGTGAAATAGCGTACCATCCCGGGGGTAATATCGGTTTCCAAACGATAGCGTGTTCCTTTGTAGTCGAAAGAGACGCGGTACTTCCCGGCCGGTAAATCACTCAGCACCATATTCTCGCGGTAATAATCATCGCTATTCACGCTGTGGGGGGCATAAGTGCGTACCTGCCACACTTGTCCCATATCGAGTGACTGAACGCTTATGGTCAAACGTTCAATTGGCTGTCCCGTGGTTTTCAACACTCTCCCGGCCAGAACTCCCCACCCCTGAGGGGGTACCAACCAGAGTTCTGGATTGCGGGTGACGAAAAATGAATTTTGTTCAATGCGCACCTCAAAATGAAGATGAGGGCCAGTGGTAAAGCCAGTGCTTCCAACATATCCCAGAACATCACCCGGGGCAACTTGCTGACCACTCGCAACTACAATCTGATCCATGTGGGCGTAAACGGTATACAATTTACGGCCCTGGTACCCAAAATCATGCAAAATAACCACAGCCAGGCCGTAAGGATCATCAGGACGGTTTCGGCCCGCATAAAGGCCGTACCCGGCCCAAACCACCTCGCCGCTTCCGGCTGCGAGGACGGGGGTGCCGCGAGGGGCATCAATATCTATCCCGGTGTGAACAATGTCGGTGCCTGTAAAGTAATCACCATAGCGATATTCTGGCAATGGCCAGTTAACCTCATCGGCTGCAATTGGCCGGGAGAAGAGAAAATGATCGTAGGGAGTTAGTGCCAATGGGGGATCATAGAGCGGGGGACGCCAGATTGAAACAGGCGGTGGTGCGGGCGTGGGTAGGGCAAAGCGCAGCGGGGGCTCTGAGGGAAGTGACCATGGAATGGCAGAGGTGGGAGCAGGTTGGGTGCCGGGGCGGGGGGGATGGGGGTAACTGCGCCCAGATGGCTGGCGGCTTCGACCTCCGAGCCCGCTAATGCCGTTGCGGTACAGCCACTCTGGAAGAGCACCAGGAGGGTCCAGAGCAGACCAAGGGAGGAAGAGAGGCGGCTTGTTCTCATGGGCCACGAGTGTGGGGCAGGGGTGTCCAGGTGGGTCGGGGGACCACCGGGGCGAGGGGAGTTGCAGTAAGAGCGGGTGAAGGGCTTGTGTAGATGCGAGGGGTGGAAGTTGGTGAAGGGGTGACCGTCCAGGTCGGGAAGGGAGTCGGGGGATTGAGGGCTTCGGGGGGATAGACCTGACTCATTGCCTCATCCCATTCCAGGCCATTACGCCATACGAATTGGTTGAAGCGGGCGGCCGGGTAGTAACTCCGCCAGTTTGAAAGAGCGGGCAGACGTTCCCATCCCCAGCGCTGTGCCAGTTCAGTAAAATCCACCCAATATCCTTCAGGAGGGGCTTCGGTACTACCACCCTGCTCATAGGCTTGGGGATTGCCGTTGAAACGAGCCTCTATATTCCACACGGGAAGCGTGAGCGGCACCCCTTGCGAGCCATCCTGATAACGGGCACGTAGCCAGACACGCCAGTAAGTCTCGCCATGATAATCTTCGCGGGTAAGCACTACCCATTTGGCTTGAAGGAGCAGGGGATTGAAGGCAAATGCACGTCCGGTGGCAAGCCAGTCATCTACGTGGCCGGCTCCACTGGGTTCACTGATGGGCATAAACGCACTTTGGAGATTTCCCAGCAAATCCCAGCCTGCTTGGCGTGAGACTTCCTGGCGCAGAAGGTCAAACGCCGGTGCCACCTCCTCTAGGAGGTAGGGGTAAGGAGCTTCAACATCTTCCAGGCGAGTCAATTGGGGTCGGGTTATGCTGGTGGCTAAGGGCCTAGAAAAAAGGCTGGCAAATTGACTGGGACCGGGGAGAAAATAAGGTTTAAGGGCCTCGAGGGCATTGGGAGGCCCCCATGTGAGGCCATGCACCTGGCCGGATAATGGCAGGGGAGGCACCCAAAGTGTACCCTGGTCGTAATTGTAGCCCACCCAAAAAAGTTGATTGGGGGCCGAGAGCACACCCATAAGGTAATCCCCTTGTGGCGACCAGATGGGGCTTTCTCCACTAATCAAGCGCTGGGGAGCCTGGTTGGGATTCAGGCCGTCCCACACCCAAATAGAACGTTCCCCTTCATCACAACCACTCCAAGCCACATAACGCCCATCCGGGGACCACGCGGGATCGCGTTCGGCACAGCCAGGCGTCTGCGAAAGATTCACAAAACGGCCCTCAACCAGATCGAGGCGGGCCAGCCAGATATCCTCTTTGCCCGAGCGGGTGGAGACGAAGAGAATTTCTCGACCATGGGGTGACCATTGAGGTGAAAAATCCAGGGCCGGATCCTCGGTTAGACGAATGGGAGCCTGGGAGGGATCAAGCGCTGATTTGACCAGAATCTCAAGATTCCCATCGACAAGGGCTTCATACGCAAGCCACTGAGCATCAGGAGACCAAGTTGGGCGACCTTTGTATTCGGGCGTATCGGTGATTTGCGTTAGTTTGCCATCCGGAAGAGAAAGCACGTAAAGGTTCCAGAAGCCGTTGCGCCGGGATACGAAAGCCAGTTTCTGACCGTCTGGGCTGAGTGCAGGATGAATGTCATCCCAGGGATTATCCGTCAGACGGGTCAATGGAAGGGCGTAAGGATGATAAGCGAATAAGTGAATGAAGGGGCCGTCGCTCAGTGCCAGCACGATCACCCCTGGCGCCTGAGGAGATAGGGAAAGCGGCGAGGAAGGGAGGGGGGGTGAAGTGGCGGTTGGAACGGGTATTTCGGGCGTAGTAGAGGGCAGGGTTGGGAGTTGAGGAGCGCTTCCACTAACCGTTGCTGGTACAGAGCCCAAAGTGGCGCGGAAAATGCCAAGCCCCAGGATCAGACATAACAGCAGGCTTGCGATGATAAGGCTGTAGCGAAAGGAGAGGAAAGATGGTTTTATCCCAGCCATGGGAGGGCCGATCCTTGCCACAATTGTAGCATTGCCCCGCGTTGCAGTAACTTGCAATAATGTAAGGTCATCGGTGCAAGAATTGCACCAGATTAGCAAGGTGGGGGTTGGGGGAGCCCTAAGCCTCAGGAGGCGGAAACAGTTCGAAAGTCAGGCTCTGTTCGTCTACCGCACCCACATCGGGATAGATCATTCGAACAATCAAACGGTATTGTGTTTGCGGGACGATTTTTCGCAAGTGTAGGGTTATGACCAGGCGGTAGTCTACGTTCTCGATAATGTGGGCTGAGGTGATTTCGTGGCCTTCGAGATCGGTTACGGCGACTTCAATGTTCGGCGGCTGCTGGAATGGAGTGATGTCCATTAAGACGCGCACTTTGCGTCCCTCTGGCCATGGCTCTACTTTCACGGATTTGAAGCGTACCTGGGAAGGGGGCAGTGCGTCGGGGTCAGGTTGCAGTGGATGGTAGCGTAGCATAAGTGCCTCTGAGGTTTATGCGCCAGGAACAGGAGCCTGGGCCAGAAAGATTTGTTCTTCGGCCTCGGCGACCCGAATGCCTTCGTGCTCATTAACCCGGGTGAGCAGTAGCATGCCCAGTGCGAAGAAGATGATCAGTGAGATGATACTGAAACGGCTTCCTCCCATCAGTCGGCTTACGATCCCAAAGACCAGAGGGCCTACCGTTCCGGCGATTTTCTCGCTTACCCCAAAGAAGGAATAAAATTCAGCAGATTGGCTCTTTGGCACCATGCGCCCAAAGAGCGAGCGGCTCAATGCCTGACTTCCTCCCTGAACAGTGGCTACAGCAAAGCCCAGCAAAAAGAAGTGCAAAGGCGTACGCAGGAAATATCCTCCAATGGCAATAGCGGTGTAAATGGTCAGACTCAACAGGATGGCAGGTTTGGTGCCCATCTTTTTTGCCAGCCAGCCAAAGAGGATGGCAAAAGGGATGGCGACAAACTGTACCATCAGCAGTGTACCGACCGTGGTCTCAATGCCGAACCCCAGTTCGGTGCCATAAATAGTAGCCATGTAAATAATCGTGCCGATCCCGTTATTGTAGAGCCAAAAAGCCACGATGAATTTCATTAATTCGCGGTACTGGCGAATATTGCGGAAAGTATTGGCCAAACGGGTAAAACTGGCTTTTATGGGATTGAAGCCTGTCTCGTTGCTAAGAATGCGCCGGGGTGGTTCAGGAACAAAACGCCATAGGGGAATGGTGAAGGAGAACCACCACACTGCCACGGTAACGAAGGCAAGACGGGTCATCACGGTGGTCAAAGTGGCTTCGTCGAGAGCTAGACCGGGGAGTAGAGAGGGGAGAACTTTGGGCCCAAAGAGAATCATGGCCATATTGATTGCTAGCAGAATACCTCCCCCTGCATAGCCCATGGCATAACCCCGCGAAGAGACCTGATCAATTTCATCTGGCGTGGCAACATGAGGGAGCAAGGAATCATAAAAGACATTCGCTCCCGAAAACCCAATGCTGCCCAAGATGTAAAAGAGCGAAGCCATTATCCAGTCACCGCGCTGAATAAAATAGAGCAATGCGGTGCCCAAAATGCCCATCAGAGCAAATATGGTTAGAAAGCGCTTTTTGGCACCGCTGAAATCGGCCATGGCTCCCAGGACAGGGCCTAAGACCGCTACCAGGACCAGGGCGATGGTCGTGGTGAATGCCCAATTCGAGGTTGCCTCATTAGGAGGCAGGTCTGCTGCGGCAACAGAGGCGTAATACACGGGAAGGACGGCGGCCATAATGGTGGTGGCAAAGGCTGAATTGGCCCAATCGTACATTGTCCATGCCCAAATTGCGCGGCGATGTTGTTGTGCATTTTCCATGAGTGGCACCTCTCAATGGGGGTTATAGAAAGTATTATACGTCCCAATAGTTTTCTGTGGGATTAACCCGGGTTAAGAGATCTTAAAGTTTTTACGGAGTTGCGAGAGTACCCTCAGGAGGGGTTAATGGGATTAGAATTAAAAGTCTAGGTTGGATAAGTGGATAATAGGTCCTGATCAGGTAATCGGGTTGAGGTATTGGTATGACACAGAATAAAATTCGGGTAGTCGGTGCACGTGAGCACAATCTGAAAAACATCACGGTTGAAATTCCGCGCGATAAACTGGTGGTAATCACCGGTCTGTCGGGTTCGGGTAAGTCCTCATTGGCGTTTGACACGATTTTTGCCGAGGGACAGCGTCGCTACGTAGAATCGCTCTCGGCATATGCTCGCCAGTTTTTGGGGCAAATGGAGAAGCCAGATGTGGATTACATTGAAGGGCTTTCTCCCGCGGTTTCGATTGACCAGAAAGCTACTTCTCACAATCCGCGTTCAACGGTTGGAACGGTCACCGAGATTTACGATTATCTACGTCTGCTCTTTGCACGGGTGGGTATCCCACACTGCCCAGTATGTGGACGGGAAGTTGTGCGCCAGTCTGCTCAGGAGATTGTGGATGCTTTGCTGGCGTTGCCCGAAGGCACGCGCCTCATCTTATTAGCGCCAGTGGTGCGTGGACGCAAGGGTACGTACCAGGCGGTGTTTGAAGAGATCCGTAAAGCCGGCTTTGTGCGGGTGCGTGTGGATGGCAAAATCTACAGTCTGGATGATGAGATCACCCTGGATCGTTACAAGATTCACAACATTGAGGCGGTGGTAGATCGGTTGGTCATCCGACGCGAAGGGGATGAGGAAGAACAACGCACATTTCTCTCGCGGCTAACCGACTCGGTTGAAACAGCGTTGAAAGTTGGTGAAGGGTACCTGATTGTGCAAAATGTCTCAGCGGACCCGCCTCAGGATATGTTTTTCTCAGAGCACCTGGCTTGCCCAGAACATGGGGTCAGCCTTCCTGAGATTGAACCGCGTACCTTCTCCTTCAATACCCCGCATGGGGCCTGCCCGGATTGTCAGGGTCTGGGTAGTCGTCTGGAAATTGACCCTGATTTGATCATCCCCGATAAGGATCGTTCGCTTAATGATGGTGCCATTGTTGCTCTGGAATGGAATGGTCCTCGTGAACAGGGGGGGTATTACTGGCAGATGGTTGAAGCGGTAGCGAAAGCCTATGATATAGACCTTGACGCTCCTGTATCCAGCATTCCGCCCGAAAAACTGAACAAGATTCTTTATGGCACGGGGCGGGAAGAGGTTCGGGTGCACCTGCATGGGCGCAACGATCGCCAGGCCAGTTATGTAACCGCTTTTGAGGGAGTTATACCCAACCTGGAGCGGCGTTATCGGGAAACTAATTCCGAGTACATCCGCGCCCGGATTGCCGAGTTTATGACGGATCAACCTTGCCCCACATGTAAGGGTACCCGTTTGCGCCCTGAGGCGCTGGCGGTTACAGTAGATGGGCATAACATTGTAGAGGTCACCGATTGGCCGGTTAATCAGACTCTGGCCTGGATTGAGCGATTGATGGGTGAGGATTCCCCGCTGAGTGAACGTCAACAGGCCATTGCTGATCGTGTGCTTAAAGAGATTAGGGCCCGGTTGGGATTTTTGGTGGATGTGGGACTGGATTATCTTACCTTGCGTCGGTCAGCCAATACGCTTTCGGGGGGTGAAGCCCAGCGCATTCGTCTGGCAACCCAGGTTGGCTCACGATTGATGGGGGTTTTATATGTGCTGGATGAGCCTTCCATTGGGTTACACCCGCGTGATAATGCGCGCTTACTGGCTACTTTGAAGGGATTGCGCGATTTGGGAAACACCGTCCTGGTAGTGGAGCACGATGAAGAGACCATTCGTTCTGCGGATTGGGTGATTGATCTGGGGCCTGGGGCCGGGGAGCATGGAGGATACGTCATCGCTGAAGGGCCGGTGGAGGTCATTCTCAATCACCCTCAATCGCTCACAGGCGCATATCTCTCCGGGCGGATGCAGGTGCCCATGCCGACCCAGCGACGCAAGGGTAACGGCAAATGGCTCACAATTGTGGGAGCACGGGCGAACAACCTCAAGAATCTGACAGTACGTATTCCGCTGGGACGTCTGGTATGCATCACGGGCGTTTCCGGCTCGGGCAAGTCCACCCTGATGATTGATGTGCTTTACAAAGCCCTGGCAAAGGAACTGCATGGTGCGCGCACTCAGCCAGGTGAATACGATCGAATTGAAGGAATTGAACACATTGATAAAGTGATCAACATTGATCAATCCCCGATTGGCCGCACTCCGCGTTCAAATCCGGGAACCTACACGGGGCTATTTGATGAGATCCGCAAGTTATTTGCCGAGTTGCCCGAAAGCCGTATGCGCGGTTACAAGGCGGGCCGTTTTTCCTTCAACGTTCACGGAGGGCGCTGTGAAGCTTGTCAGGGGCAGGGGCAGTTACGCATTGAAATGCAGTTCCTGCCAGATGTGTATGTACCCTGTGATGTGTGTCATGGAGCCCGTTTCAATCGCGAGACGTTGCAGGTGCGTTACAAGGGATTAAATATAGCGGAAGTGCTGGATACCACGGTCAGCGAGGCGATTGATCTATTTGCTGCCTTCCCCTCGATTGTTAACAAATTACGCACCCTGGAAGATGTGGGGCTTGGGTATTGGCCAGCCGGCTCCTACGCTATCGGGAGGGGAGGCACAACGAGTAAAACTGGCGAGGGAACTTTCGCGCCGTGCAACGGGGCGCACTTTGTACGTGCTGGATGAGCCGTCGGTGGGACTCCACGCTGCCGATGTTCACAAGCTGATCGAAGTGTTGCAGCGGTTGGTGGATGCGGGCAATACTGTTCTGATCATCGAACACAATCTGGATATTGTCAAGGTCGCCGATTACATCATTGATCTGGGCCCTGAAGGTGGTGACCGAGGGGGGCGGTTGGTGGCCGCCGGTACCCCTGAGGAAATTTGCCAGGTGCCCGACTCCTACACTGGCCAGTATTTAAAGCGTTATTTGGAAGAACATCGTTTATTTACGCCGTCTTACTCGGTTTGAGATGCATTCAAAGCGCCTCTCGCCACGCACTAACAAGCGCAGGCAGGTGCTCAAGGGCGTCCTCGGGAGGGTGGAGGTTTAGAAGGGTCCGCATACGATCTACCCGGGGTTCGTAGCGCACCACCTCGGCGGCGCGAGGGGGTTGAAGCACCAGTTGCGAGGTGGAATTTGTCAATTCCAGAATGCGCTTGGCCAGTTTCAGAATGGGAACACCTTTGCCGTGGCCAATGTTGATGGGTTCACTCGAATTGGGCAGGGAAGTTGCTCGCAGCAGAGCCTCTACGACCTGCTCTACCCACACCCAGTCAATCACCTGTTCTCCCCCGAAGACGATAAGGTCTTTGCCGCGGAGGGCGTTGCGAATCCAAACCGGAATGACCCGTTCTGTATCACGCGGACCATAAACGTGAGACAGGCGGAGGACCGATATGGGCAGATGATAAACTTCCTGGAAAACCTGGCAGTAGACCTCGGCGGCCACTTTGCTGGCACCGTAGGGATTTTTACTGCGCAAGGGATGGGATTCATCTACTGGCAAGTGGCGAGGTTCGCCATATACTTCGCCCGAGGAGGTAAAAACGACTCTGGGGATTTCAAGGTGGTGAGCGGCTTTAAGTACGTTGAAGGTGCCAATTACGTTGGTTTCAAAACAAGCGTCCACTCGTGCCACGCTTCCCATGATTCGGGTCTGTGCTGCCAGGTGGTAAACCAGTTGACAGCCCCGCATGGCATCTAGCACGTCGCCGTAGCGGCGTACGTCGCCGTGGACAAAAGAAACGCGTGGGTTGTGGCGATGGTGGGCAATGTTTTCCAACCGCCCCCGTAGTAGGTTGTCCAGAATGACGAGTTCATATTGGGGATGCTGGACTAAACGATCTACCAAGTGGCTACCGATAAAACCTGCTCCGCCAGTGATTAGCACTTTCATCGCATCCCTCGCTTATTCAAAAAATTGGGCCCACCCCAAATCTGGGTGGGCCCGGAAGAGGGGTTCAGCCATTGACAATACCGTTGGTTGCGCGCCCAATGCCGAAATAGGTGAAACCGAGGCTCCGTAAATGCTCAGGATCCCACAGATTGCGACCGTCCATGATCAATGGGTTGCGCATCAGATGGTAAATGCGTTCAAAATCCAGTTGTTTGAATTCATTCCACTCAGTTGCTAAGACTAGGGCATCCGCGCCTTCGGCGACTTCGTAGGGGCTGGCACATAAAATGGCTTTGGGCAACAGGGGACGCGCGTTTTCCATGGCCTGGGGGTCATAAGCCCGGATTAACGCGCCTTCATTTTCCATCAAGTGGATCAGTTCTAGTGCGGGGGCTTCACGAATATCATCGGTGTTTGGCTTGAACGAAAGGCCAAGCACGCCGATTACCTTTTCATTAAGGGTGCCCAATGCCTTGCGCAGGCGCATAACAACCCGGCGACGCATGTTGCGGTTGATCTCCATGACGGCCTGAAGGAGTTGGGGGTTAGATCCATGGAGCACTGCCATATGC
>FWWL01007016.1_pt1 | contig 15427 bp, 9 predicted proteins | sample 2228331 | NCBI WGS metagenome assembly FWWL01 (sample SAMEA103939775, study PRJEB20133) | metagenome
CCATCGGAGACCTAGCGGGCCGCAACCACGATGCCCAGGGCGGGGCCGGCGGCAACGGCTGGAGCCGAGGGGGCAGGGGCGGCGATGCCACGGCCGCTTCCGGCACCTCTGGCAAGGGCAGCGGTGGGGGCGGCGACTCCATAGCTTCGGGAGGCGACGGAGGAACTGCCAGTGCAGGGCCCGGAGGCAACGGCGGAAGCGCCCGGAGCGGCAACGGCGGCTCTGCCGAGGGGGGCCAGGGCCGCACTTCGTGGGCCTTCGGCGGCAACGGAGGGGACGGCACCACCCGGGGAGGAAACGGCGGCAGTGCCCGGAGCGGCAACGGAGGCTCCAGCCAGAACAAGAATGCCGGATACTCGTGGGCCGTCGGCGGCGCGGGAGGCGCTGCCACGGCGGGCCCGGGAGGCAACGGCGGAAGCGCCATAAGCGGCAACGGCGGCTCCAGCCGAGGCTCGACCCAGAACGATGCGGCGGGCGGCTCGGGCGCCTTCGGGGGTGAAGGGGGAAGCGGCACCACCAGGGGCGGCAGGGGCGGCAACGCTCGGAGCGGCAACGGAGGCTCCGGCCAGGGCGGGGCTGGTGGCTTCTCCGGGGCCTATGGCGCAAACGGAGGCACCGCCACTGCAGGTGCGGGTGGCAGCGGCGGAAGCGCCCGGAGCGGCAACGGAGGCTCGAGCCGGGCCCAGGCTGCGGGCTACTCCGAGGCCATAGGCGGCCACGGGGGAGACGGCACCACCCGAGGAGGCAACGGCGGCTGGGCCAGGAGCGGCAACGGAGGCAACGGGGGAACCGGCCCAGCCGGGAGCGTTGGCTTTGCAGGCGGAAAGTCCGAAGCCCAGGGCGGTAATGGGGGAGCTGGCACGGGGCCCGGAGCCCCAGGAGGCAGAGGGGGCAACGCCACCTCGGCCCGGGGAGGCAACGGCGGCAAGGGCGGCGACAACACCAGCGGCGCCGGCGGCACCGGCGGCCAGGGTGGCGAGTCCCGGGCCATAGGCGGCAACGGCGGCAGCGGCAGCGGAGCGCCAGGAGGCAACGGGGGCAACGCCACATCCGGAGACGGAGGCAACGGCGGCAAGGGCGGCGACAGTCTCAGCAACAACCGGGGCGGCACCGGCGGATCAGGTGGACTCTCCCATGCCACAGGCGGCAACGGCGGCAACAGCAGCGGAGCGCGCGGAGGCAACGGGGGCAACGCCACATCCGGAGACGGAGGCAACGGGGGCGCGGGAGGATGCGGAGCCCCGAGCGGCACCGGTGGGGACGGCGGACCCACCGGGGTCACACCCGGGGCGGGAGGCTTAGGCTCGCCCAACGGCACCTCAGGCACTGCTCGCTTTGGTGAGCCCGGGGCCCAGGGAGCTCCAGCAGCGGGGGCATGCAGCTAGGAAAGCAGAGCCCCCAGGGGCAAGGGTTGCAGGCCCCGGGTGCCATGGCTCCCTCCTTCGGGAGGAAGCACAGGCCCACCTAGCAACGGGGGAAGGCTGATCGGCACAGAAGGGGTGGACACAGCCGTGCAGGCCCATGTCCACCCCATCGTCCCCGCCTGCAGGGGAGGAGGCTGCCGACCGAGCTGCCGGATCGCTGAACAGGCCCATCGTCCCCGCCCGCAGGGGAGGAGGACCATCGGGGAGATCGGCCTTGGTCTGACCGGGATCCCGACCCCTGGGCTAAAGAGGGCCACGGCCTCCTGGCCGACAGCGCGATGGTGGCTCTTCCCCTTCCCCGTGGCAGGACCCTGGAACACCCGCGGCGGCCTATCGATATTCGGGGGCTGTTCCCCTTCCCCGTGGGAAGACCTTCGCTAGGCATACCCGCATCCTCCACGTTCGCGGCTGTTCCCCTCCCCCGTGGGAGGGCACCTGTGCCGCCCAGCGGCGCCGGCTCGGAAGCCGTGCCCCTGGGGTTGTGGGCGGAGCGGACCTCCTTATGGTCGGCACGGGCGATCCCATGGGAGCCGCAGGGGGGAGCTGGGGCTGCACCTGGCTCAGGGGGATGACGGGGAGACCCCCAGCGGCGAGGGATACGGGCAAAGCCGGGGCCTGAACCACCCTCCTGACACCGTGACCCAGCAGCTCAAGGCGTGGACGGTGTATAATTGAACTGTCCCGCGAGGGGCCGGCGATGAAGTCCGCTGGGGCCGCATAGGCCCGACGTCCTCCGCCGAAGGAGGAATGATGGCTTCTACACCCGGGCAGGTGTAGAAGCCGTTTTTTGTTGGGAGGAAGCATGCGCGACAGGCTTTGGGCAGTGGTGGAGAGAGCTGGGAGGCCGCACCCGGTCATCTCCCTGCGGGATGGTCAGATGTGGCTCGAGGGGATAGACTACAGCGCGACAATGCCGGCGGCTTTAGTGTCCCTCAGGTCCGTGGAGGTGCCGGGAGGCCAGCCCATGAGGGCAGTGCTGTTGTGCGGCACGGCCCTTACGGAGGGCTGTCACCTGGAGGTGAGATTGCTGGCCATGGTGGAGGATCCCTCCCTAAAACTGCCCCCTTTGGGAGTGGCTGTGCCGCTGGCCGATCCCCTTATGGCCTCGGTCTCGACCCACGAGGAGCTTCCCGGGTCCTTCGCCGACGCACTTTGTGAGACGCTCACCATCCTCGGGTATGGTTCCCCTAGCCTGGCATCGGCCGACGCCCTGCCAGGCTTGCTGTCCAAGTATTCGAGGGCTCGGGGCGGATCCGAGGGCAGGTCGGGGGCGGCCCCCGAGGGTACAGGTGCCGAAGGGGACCGGGTCCAGCCCCTTCCCTGGCGTTTCCAGCAGTATCTGGAGGACCTGCTCCTGCCGGAGGAGCGTCTGCTGGCCCTGGCGGTCCGCAGGCCTTTCGAAGTCCGGTCGGGAGCGATACTGGCGGGCAGGCGACGCTATCTGGAAGGTGTCTGCGCCGTAACGGACAGGGGTCTACTCTTCTTCGAGGACGCTCTAGTGCCCGACCTGACCATGGTCCAGTGGGGCTACCATGCCGTTGCCGTGGCGGCCGAGAGGATCTCCGACTGCGGCGTGAGAGAAGAGGGAGGGGCCCTTTCGTTGAGCGTTACTGTGGAGGCCAAGGGCGGTTCCTTCCGCTGGGGGGTACCCTTCGCGGCCGATCAGAGGCAGGAGGTTGAGGCCCTGGCCCAATCCCTCTCACGGTTCTCCCGGGCGGAGGTGCATGGCCTGGCGCTACAGAGGCTTCCGGATCTGTCCCAAGAAGTGCCCCAGTCGGCGCTGGCAGCGGTTCACGGTTCCAGACTTTCGGAGCTGTTGGGAGAGGCACCCCTTCAGCTTGGCATCGCGGCCGCTTCCTTCAGGCACGGGGCCGGGTCCTTTCGGTCGGGAGCCTCCATGGTGGTGGCCACGCCCTCGGCCCTGGCCACGGTCGAGGAGCGGCAAGGGCAGCTGAGGGTCGGGGGACGCTGGAGTTACGGGTCCATCGCCTGGGTGGGCCTTCAGCGGTCGGTTACAGGATATTGGCTTGAGTTTGCCTGTGCGGGGGAGAATGGTCCATCGACCCACAGGGTTTCCTTCGCTAGCGAGGAGTTCGATGGCTTCCACGGGGTATTTCTCGCACTGCGGCGCGGCATCGCCTATCCCCCAGCAGGGTTGAGGGGAGATCTTTACGAGGAGGACCTGGAAGTTGGAAGCTCTCGACGATGAGCGCACCGTTCAGCTCCAGGTGGAGGTCTTGAAGAGCCTGTGGAACCGGATGCTGGAGCTGTTTCGCCGGCGGGGGTGGAGCGAGGAAGAGGGCCTCCGAATGGTGCTGGCGGCGGGCCTCGCCAGCCTCGAGGCCGACGATCGCCTGAAGGACACCTCCCTGAGCAACGATGCGGAGGGCCTGGTCAGGGAGCTGGCCAGGCTTGACAGTGAGTACTCGGCCATGAAGTACATGGCCTTTAAGCTGGCCGAAGCCAACAAAGCCCTCCAGATCAAGATATCGGGGCTGAAGGCTTCCGAGGAGGCATGGCAGCGGTGGGCAGAGAAGGTGCGGGCAGAGCTTTCCCGGCTCAGGGGCAAGGACAGGGATCCGTAGGCCCAGGTGCCTCGGGTACACTCCCGCACCCCAGCCCCTGCGGTTGGGCACGGTTTCAACCCTGACAGATTGGAAGGACAGCCTCGCCCTCCGCACCCTGTAGACGGGCGCTCCCGAGCCGAGCATCCTCTGGCAACCGTGCTCCACAGGCAGGCTTCAGCGGCCTCGACCCACCCCTCGCTGACCTTAAGCGGTAGCTGGTCCAAGACATCCAGGTGGCGCACGGCGGGCGTGCGACAGGATCCCAGCTGGCTGCACAGGGCGGATCGCCGGATCGGATCCTGTTCCTCCGGAGCCCCAGAGGCGGCCCACTCTTATGGCAGTGCCAGCATATCGAGACCGGCCCCAACACCGCCAAGACCCAGCGGGCGGTAGCGCCTTGGGAAGCTTAGAGGGAGCTTGGAAACAGGTAGGCGGATCAAGGCCGCCGAAGAAGAAAGAAGGGATGGCCATCGCAGGCAAACGGGGCCCTTGACGGCCCTCGAGACCATCGGCGTCGGGGCTATTGTGCCCTCTATCGGGCAGTAAGGTTCGGACCAAAGGGTCCACCCTGCAGCGTGGGCAAGCAAGCGAAACCCTTTCAGTTCACTACGAGGGCCCGGCCGTCGTGAAGGCGGGCGGCCAGGCCATAGAAGCCGACGCCCTTCTGGCCACTGAGCTGACGTCCTGGATGTCGCGGCCAGCCTGGAAACCGCATCAATGTCCCCATCCTTAGGACTGGTGGCGACTTGCTCGGGGAAGGGCATCATGGGCCGCCTAAAAATGTTTCGCGCCAGACGGTTTGGATTGCTAATGTTGGTAAAATCCTCCTGATGGCCCTCCACGCCCTTCCGGTGGGGTCTTCGCATTGCGATCAGCGGCAGGAGGCTGCATGGGTCGATTTCTCGTCATGCTCGGGCTCACTACAGTCTTCTTCGCCGGCCTGGCGGCGTGGTCCGGTCTTCGGCTCAGCGTCGCCATGCTGGCCCTGGGAGCTCTTGGTTGGTGTGCGGCCTTTGTAGCTCGGTTGCCGCTGATTCCGTTACTGGCACGGGCAGGGCGCGCCGAGTGGGGTGTCCTGCTATCGGGCCCGGCTGAGGAGACAGTCCGTTTTGTCGTTGTCCTGGCCGCGGTGCGCTCAGTGGAGGATGCCTACGCTGTGGGGTTGGGCTGGGGGCTGGTAGAGATCCCCTACACCGTGGCGGAGACACTGCTGTTGCGCCGTCTTGATCCCCCGGACTCGCCCCACAACGTAGCTGGGTCGATCACGGCGAGGTTGGGGGCGGACCGTCTGATCGTGGATCCGTGGTCGGTGTGGCGGGCGCTAGAGAGGTACGCGGCCACGGCGATACACATCGGTCTGACGTTGATGGTCTTCTGGATGCCGGCCCTGGTGGTGGTGACCATACCCACACACAGCCTGATGAACGTCGCCTTCCTGCGCCTTGTCAAACGGTCCGTAGCTCTGGCGGAACTGACGGCCATGGGCACAGGGTTATCCCTGCTTCTTGCCGGCCTGCTGGTCGTCAACTGATGGCGTGCTGTGCCTGGAGCGTCGTAGAAACCTGGGCGTGTCCGAGACCAATGCTCAGCCTCGTCACTCGGCATTCAGGACCTGACGCTACCCTTGAAGCTAGGCAGGGGACCTTTGGCCTTGTCGATGTTTCGCGAGGCCCCGGCCGTAGGTGTATCTGTCAGTATGGCTGAAGGGTTCACAGGGCGAGGGCTGACTTTCTGCTCCAAGGGAAGTCCGAAGGGACCCCGTTGTGCCTTAAGGGCGTCCTCCGGCCCGAGCTGGACCCAGGACGGGCCCGGCTCATCGAAATCTTAGCTAGTATGTACCTGCCTACACGCTGACCCCTCAGGGAAGCCAGGAAGGTTCCTTCTACACCTCGGGTGCGCAGCCTTGCAGAGATCAGCGCGATGTTCTGGCCTGAACCCCGAGATACCTGAGGAAGATCTCGGTGTTGTCGCGCACCGAGGCCGCATCGCTTCCGTGGGCTATCCTTCCGTGCTCGAGGAAATAGACGGTGTGGGCCACCGAGACGGCGAAGGGCACCTTCTCCTCCACCAGCAGGAAGGTCACCCCCCGCCGGTTGAGCTCCACGACCCTCTCCGCCAGCTGAGAGAGCACCGTCGGCATGAGCCCTGTGGTAGCCTCGTCCATGAGGACTAATCTGGGCCGTGTAACCAGTGCCCTGGCTATGGCTGCCATCTGCTGTTCTCCGCCGCTGAGGGTGCCGGCGGTCTGGTTCAGCTTCGGCTTCAGGGCGGGGAACAGTTCCAGCACCTCTTCCAGGACATCCTGGTCCCTGGGGTCCCGCATGACCGCCCTCAGGTTGTCGAGGACCGTCAGGCCTTGGAACAGGTATCGGTCCTGCGGCACGTAGCCTATGCCCAGAGCCGCCCTGTGGTAGGGCGGCAGGTTGGAGATATCTCGCCCTTGGAAAGCGATGCTGCCCGCGCTGATCTGCACCAGGCCCATGATGGCCTTGAGGGTTGTGGTCTTTCCGGCCCCGTTGCGGCCGAGTATGGCGGCTATCTCGCCTTCGCGGACCTGGAAGGTCACTCCCTGAAGCACTTGGCTCTTGCCGTAGGCCACGTGCAGGTTTTCTACCGATAGCATGGCCTTGCCGTTCATGCTGTACCCAGATACACCCGCTGGACTTCCTCGTTCTCCACTATCTCGCTGGGCCGCCCATCGGCCAGGATCCGTCCCGCGTGCATGACTATCACCCTGTCGGCCACCCGGAGCACCGTGTCTAGGTTGTGTTCGATGACAACGGTCGTCACTTCCAGGGAGACGCCTTTGATGAGGTCGGCAATCTGCTCGGCCTCGGCCGGGCTCACCCCTTGGGTGGGCTCGTCCAACAGCAGGAGCTTGGGCCGGGTGCTGAGGGCAATGGCGATCTCCAGCAGCCTCTGGTCGCCCTGGGAGAGCACGCCGGCGGCGGTGTTGAGCCTCTTCGTCAGGCCGAGGGCCTCGCATACGGTGGCCACCTCCTCCAGCTGTCCGGCCGTGGGCCCAGCGACCGGGTGCCAGGGCACTGGGCTGCGGGAGTTCACTCCCAACCAGACGTTCTCGGCCACGGTGAGGCCTGGGAAGATGTTGGTGATCTGGAAGCTTCTGGCGATGCCGATGCTGGCGCGAGCGGCAGGGTCGAGGCCGGTGATGTCCTTGCCGAAGTAGTAGATCTGCCCGTGGGTGGGCTTGAGGCGCCCGCTTATGAGGTGGAAAAGGGTGGTCTTTCCCGCCCCGTTGGGCCCTATTATGAAGGTGAGCTCTCCCTGCCTGACCTCCAGGTTTACGTCAGCCACAGCAGCGAAGCCGCCGAAGACCTTAGTCAGCGAGGCCGTCTTCAGGACGATGGCGTCCTGGTGTTGGCTACTGATACCTTGCATGGGCACGACCCTGGATCCTGATCTGGGCGGAGCGGATCGCTCCGGCGATCCCCTGCTGGGACCATCGGAGGATTACGATGAGCAGGATGCCTACTATGAGTAAGTAGTTGCTGAAGAAGGAGCTTACGTAGTACTCGAAGAGGGCCAGGATGGCCACGGCCGCTACCGGCCCTAGGAGCGAACCCGGCCCACCCAGGATGGACCAGACTATGGGCAATACGGCCCACTGCAGGCCGAACAGCTCCGAGTTGGCGTAGCGCAGGCGCGCGGCATACAGACCCCCTGCCAGGCCGGTCAGAGCGGCGGCAAGCACGAAGGCGGCCAGCTTGTATGCCAGCACTCGGTAGCCCACGAAGGGCATCCTGTCCTCGTTCTCCTTTATGCCCAGCCAGGCCCGCCCCAGACGTGCCCTGGAGACCATCCAGACTAGGGCGTACACCAGGGCCGCGAAGCCCAGCACGAAGTAGTAGTTGGTGAGGGGATCGTAGAGGGAGAGCCGGAGGGGACCGAGGTAGGCGTCCGGGACGGTGAAATTGATGCCGTTGGTGCCCCCGGTTATGTGGGTCATGTTCCTGGCCAACAGCTGCAGCACCGAGGCGAAGATGGCCGTGGCGATGACGTAGTAGGCCTCGCCCAACCGGACGACTATGGCTCCAGATATGAGGGCCGCCCCCAGGGCCACTGCCGTGCCGGCGGCCAGGGCCGCCCACAGGCCCCATCCCAAGTGGAGGACGGTGAGCACACAGCCGTAGGCTCCCAGGCCCCAGAACAGCGACTGCCCGAGGCTGGGCTGGTTGGAGAGCCCGAAGAGGACGTCGTAGGCCAGGGCAAAGATGGAGTAGATGAGGATCACCATGATCAGGGAGGAGGTGGCCTGGGGCAGTAGAGGGCCCACCGCCGCCAGGGCCAGGCCGAGCACCGCCGCCACAGCGTGCTCCAAACGCAGCCTCTTCCCCACCGCGGTCAGCTTGGTCAGCCCTTCGGAGAGGGCCGCCGCCGGGAGGCCAACACCTGCTGTCTGCGCCGTCACCGCGAAGACGCTGGGCTGGCCAAGGAGGCCTCTAGGCCTAACCACCAGCACCACAGCCATGATAAGGAATATCAGGGCCCGGGCCTGGGTGGGCGCAAGCCATATAGAGAGGAGGCCCTCCAGCGTAGACAGGAGGATCGCGGCCAGCAGCGTGCCCTCCAGACTGCCGAGCCCTCCCACGATGACGGCGATAAAGGCGAAGAGGATGACATCGTTGCCCATGAGGAAGAAGACCTGGCTGACGGGCGCCGCCAGGGCTCCCCCGATGCCGGCTAGGAAGGCCCCCAGGGCGAAGGTGAGCACGGCTATGCGGCTGCTGTTGATGCCCATGGCGCCGGCTATCTCCGGGTTCTGCATGCAGGCGCGCATGGTCAGGCCCAGCCTGGTGCGGTACAGAATGAGCCACAGGCCGGCCACGAAGGCAACGGCCACGGCCGCCAGCAGGAGCCTGTAGCCGGGGAAGCCCACGCCGAAGATGCGGACCACCACCGGCCACGGGTCCTGCACAACCCTGGGAGTGCCTCCGAAGCCCATGAGCGCGAGCTGCTGCATGACGAAGGACAGGCCTATGGTGGCCACCATGGAGGCCATGGGGCGGCCCTCGAAGGGGCGGAGCACGTAGCGTTCCAGGAGGCCGCCGGCCACTGCCACCAGACAGGCAGCCAGCAGGGCCGAAAGCCAGAAGCTACCCGTTAAGGGCAGGAGCACCAGGGACAGCACGGCCCCAGCCATGAAGAGCTCGCCGTGGGCCATGTTCACGATCCCCATGATCCCGAAGATCAGCGACAGGCCCAGGGCTATCAGGGCCATGACGCAGCCCCATATCAGGCCGTTCAGAAGGGCAAAGAGGACCGATTCCATAACAGGCTCACAGCCCCCGCCCCAGCTCATCCATGAGCTGGTCTGCCGTCACGACCCTACCGAAGGCCTCGGCGAAGTGGTCCAGCTCCGCCTGACACCACTGCTCGCCGCTCAGCCCTGCATGGTCATATCCGCTGACGCAGTCGGCCACTACCACCACGTAGTAGCCCCTGTGGAAGGCGCCCCGAACCGTGCTGTCCACACACCAGTTCACCACGGTGCCTGTGACCACCACGGTGTCCACGCCACGGGCCCTCAGGAGGGCGTCCAGGGGCGTGGCCGAGAAGGCGTCGTAGCCGAACTTCTTGATGACCAGGTCCTCGGGGGCAGGGGCCAGCTCGGGGGCTATCGCCGTTTCCGGCCTGTCTTCCCAGAACTGCCTATGGGGTGGCTCGAGCCGCAGGCCGCGCTGTTCGGCTACCCTCCAGTAGAAGGGGTAGTGGGCCTGCGGCCCAACGTAGAACTGGGTGAAGACCACCGGCGACCCCACCTGGTGGAAGAAGTCCACCAACCTCCTTATCCTGGGCAGCTGTTCCCTGGCCATGGGCACCTCGAGCGGGGCTCCGGGCTCCACGAAGCCCCGCTGCATGTCCACGACGATAAGGGCGCACCGGCTGGGCACGAGCTGGAAGACGGGTTCCCACTCCCACCAACGCTTCGCCATAGCCACCTTTGGCCTCTACTGCAGGGGCTGGTCCTTCGGATAGTTCACCGCGGGCGGATAGGTCATGTCCTCAGGTGGGATGCGCTTGACCACCACGAGCTTTCCGCCCTTCACCTGCTCTATGTAAGCACCCTTGAGGGCCAGGTGGTCCTCCGCCCGGATACACTTATCGCCCTCGGGGTGGGCGATGCTCTGCTTGAAGCACATGCCCTCCAGGGTGGTTATGAACTTCGGCGTGTCGGCCTTGCTCTTCCAGCCGCTCTTCTCTATGACCTCCTTGATGGTGTAGAAGGCTTCCCAGGTAGACCACTGGTAGGAGGGCACAAGGTGCTTGCCGGTGCCTTCCTCTCGGCCGAAGTCGTCCATGCCGATGGCCTTCCGATACTCGCGGTCGTAGGGGTTGTTGAGCGCCTCGGCATACTGCGGGTAGCCGGTGATCACGTACATCCCCTCGGCCGGCGGCCCAAGCTTCTCGATGTCCTGCCCGGACAGCACGTAGTTTCCACCGAACTTAACGATGTCCTGCCGCACGGCGTACAGGTCCCTGATGAACGAGAGGAAGTCGGTGCCGAAGTTGGCGAAGTAGACGCCCTCGGCCTCGGCCGGCACCTTGCCCTGGATGTAGCGAAGCCAGTCGGCGGTTCCCAGGGGCACCCTGGTGGAGCCCAGGACCTGGCCGCCCAGGGCTGTGAGAGCTTGTGTGAACCGGTTCTCCTGATCCCATCCCCAGGCGTAGTCGACCACGAAGGTGACCCACTTCGTCTTCTTGAGGTCGTTCATGGCGAACTTGGCCACGCCCAGGGTCTCCTGGCGCACGTCGGTATTGAGCTCGAAGATGTAGCGGTTGCCCTTGCCTGGCTCGGTCAGCAGGGCGCCGCCGGCTGTGGGGAAGTATACGGTCTTGAGCTCCTTGGCGATAGGCGCCACGGCCAGCACCACGGCCGAGGTGTTGGACCCTACCAGGAAGTCGACGTTGTTCTGCTCTATGAGCTTGCGCGCCTTGACGGTGGCCTTGCTGGGATCGCTTTCGGTGTCCTCGATGAACAGCTGTATGGGGCGCCCTCCAATGCCTCCCTCGGCGTTGATCTTCTTGACTACGGCGTTGGCCACTTTCTCATGGGCATAGCCGTAGGCGGCCAGGGCACCTGTCTTGTCCGCCAACAGGCCCACGCGCACGGGCTCTGCCGCGGGCGTGGGAGAGGCAACAGGCTGGGTCGCTGCAGGAGCCGCTGTGGCAGTAGGAGCCGCCGGGGTTGGGGTGGCTGGAGCCGGCGCACAGCTGGCGATGATGAGCGCTAAAAGGATAAAGGGGACCGTGAGCCAACCTCGGGGTACTTTCATCTTAAAGGGATGTCCTGCCATTGGAGCACCTCCTTGTGCTTGGTTTTGCTTGCCGGGGCCGCCGGCTGCCGGCCAGACCGACCGTAAGCCCGAGGACCAAAAGGGAACGGTGCCTACCAGTTGACCGGCAGGCCTCCCGGACCCGCTCTTCCTTCCTTGGGGATTCTCGACCACCGCGACACCACCACCTTCTTGTCGGTGTAGAAGTCGATGGCATCGTTGGCGCGGCCCCGGGTGGAGCCGAAGAAGCTGAGCTTGCGGCCTCCCACGGGGTAGAAGGCTATGGGGGCAGGGGTACCTATGTTCACGCCCACCTGGCCGACGTTGCACCTCTCGATGAAGGTCCTGGCGTAGGCACCGCTCTCGGTGTATATGACGGCCGTGTGGCCGTAGGGGCTCCGGTTCACTATCTGGATGGCCTCGTCCAGGTCGCGGACCCGCCTTATGCACCGAACGGGGCCGAAGACCTCCTCGTCGAAGATGCGCATGCCCGGTTCGGCTTCCAGTACGGTAGGGCCCAGGAAGTAGCCCCGCGGCCAACGCTCCACCCGGGCCCCTCGCCCGTCCATGAGGAGCTTGGCGCCTTCCCGCAGGCCGCTCTCGATCTCGGCGTGAAGCCTTTCCAGGTGGGCCCTGGTGACCACGGGCCCCATCTCGACGCCCTCCTCCATGCCGTTGCCAAGCCTCAGGCGCTGGGCAGCAGCTAGAAATGCCTCGACAAACTCCTGGTACACAGCATCGACCACCAATATGTTGGACACCGCGAAACAGCGCTCGCCCACGTGGCCGAAGCAGGAGCTGACCAGGTTCTTCACTGTCTCGTCCATCACAGCGTCTTCCATGACAACGGCGTGGTTCTTGGCCCCACCCTGCACCTGGGCCCTCTTGCCCAGGGAACAAGCACGGCGGTAGACCTCGAGGCCCACCTTGGAGGAGCCCACGAAGCTGACGCCCACCACATCCGGGTGGGACACCAGGTATCCTCCCACGGCCTCTCCATCGCCGTGGACCAGGTTGACCACGCCAGGCGGAAAGCCGCAGCTCTCGGCCAGCTCCACGATCTTGGTGGAGGTTATGGGGCAGATGTTGCTGGGCTTGATCACCACACTGTTGCCACTAGCCACGGCCCAGGCGAAGTAGCTGGGTATCATGGCCGGGAAGTTGAAGGGGGGCAGGATGAGGAAGACGCCCAGGGGCTCCCTCACGAAGTACTCGTCCACCCCGTGGGCTATGTTCTCGGAGAAGCTGCCCTTCAGGAGCTGGGGTATGGCGCAGGCATCCTCGATGTACTGAAGGGTCCTGGTCATCTCGTCCTGCGCCTCGCGATAGGTCTTTCCGTGCTCCGCCGTGATGGCGGCCGCCAGCTCATCACGCCGGCGGGACATCTCCTCCTTGAGGCGGAACATCAGCTCCGTGCGCTCGGGAACAGGGGTGGTTCGCCACGACCAGAAGGCTCTCTTGGCGGCCTGCACCGCCCCGTTGGCCTCCTGCTGTGAGGACAGCGGGCAGAGGGCTATCACCTCGTCGGTGGCTGGGTTGCGAACCTCGGTGTAGCGGCCGCTTTCACCTTCGAGCCACTCCCCGCCTATGTAGTTCTTAAGTTGCAGGACATCGGACATCTTGCCCCCCAGCAGTCGAACTGCGACGTTGGCGAAGCCCTGGGGCTTGCTTCAGGTGCTCGAAACTGACACAGAGCGAGGAGCCGCGAGGCCTGCACGGTGCCTGCAGAGCACGATAGAACCCATGGGCCCTGTCATAGCCAATATATCACTCCTTGTCGGGTGATGTCAACAGCGCTCCATGGAGCGGCTGGACGTTCCAGTTTTCTGGAGCGAGGTTACTCTTGAAGGCATCGAGGGGCTGGCGCCGTTCGGCAGAGTTTGCTTGACGTGCTGGGGACTCGCGCACCCCGAGGGAAGGCGGGCCCGCCGATGCCCGACCCCTTCGTTGGTTGCAGCTTCGATCCTGGCCCAGCGGACGGGGAAGGCCCGTTGCAGGGCCTGGGGCTGTGGGCCAGGGCTCACTCCGACAGGCTCACCCCCATCTGCCCTTCGGCCGCAGCCTGAGGCCGGCCCTGGAGTCATCACCCTGGCCGCCGTTGCCGCCTGGGCTGCCCACAGCCTGGGGCATGGTGGTTAGCTGCTCAGGGGCACAACAGCTGGAGCCGGCCCGCCTTTCGGTGGAAACTCTTTGGGGAATCTGGCCCAGAAGCCAGACCGCCTTTGGCTGGGTTGGCTGGGTACTGGGGCCGTTGTGATCAGGTTGGTCGCCCGAGCCCCTCGACCAGGCGAACACGACCCTGCTCCTCGCTATCGGCAGGAGCCCCTGGTGAACGATCTCTTGGCACGTCACAGACTGTAGGGCACAGGGCGGTCTCCGGCACTGTGCTATGCGGCTTCCGTACCGCCCACGTCGCGACGGGCAGGCCCCGGGCCTCGAGCCACAGCCGCTGTGGGACAGCCGTCCCGCCCGCCTCAGGACTACCTAGGGAGCTACAGCCTGGGTTGGGCCATGCTAGCTAGGCCGGCCCCTTCATCTTGAGCCTACGGCTCCTGCGGGCTCCGGGAGGAGGGCAGCCCATGAGCCAGGCAGCCTTCGGCAGGAATAGACCTGCCAAGCGCCGAGGCCTGGGCCCCTGTCTGGGCGGTCCCATGGCGCCTCCAGGTGGGTCGGCTCGCCTTCAGCCCACTCGACTCATGGAAGGTTTCCAATGGGCCGGTGGCGGTGACTTTCCATCGCTTCAGCGCGACCTGGCTGCCCGAGCCCACACCTCCAGCCCGCCCCGCAACAGCCATCGCCCGGCCGAGCCAGGCCCATCAGTTAGCTCCACAGCTACCTAGCCTAGTTTGGCCGACCCCGCCTCGTGCGCCGGCTGCCCTTGCGGATGCCTGTGCCTCACCTCTGCATCGTCTGGCGCCAGAGCTGAGTAGAGTGCCCGCGGTCCTGGGCACAGCCCCCTAGCACTCGCCGCCGTCGGGGCCTGTAGAGCCTCTATGGCTGGTGCCGTCGGCCCCGGGGGGAGAGCCCGCGCCGCCCGACCCAGGTGTGGCCGAGGAAAGGCCGCCACTGCCCCCGACGCCCGGCGAGACGCCGCAGCCGCCTGCGCCTCCGTCTCCGGATGTGGCGTTGCCCCCTTTGCCTCCTGGGGCCCCGCTGCCGCTGCCCCCGTTGCCGCCTACGGCCCGGGACTCGCCGCCCTGGCCGCCACTGCCACCTGCGTCGCCGCCCTTGCCGCCGTTGCCTCCCCGGGCCGAGGTGGCGTTGCCTCCCTTGCCACCGGGCGCTCCGGAGGATGTGCCATCGCCTCCGGCGCCGCCCCTGGCGTAGGAGTTGCCACCTGGGTAGCCCTCATAGCTGTTTTCTGAGTTGTTGGCCCCATCGCCGCCATGGCCTCCGTTGCCGCTCCGGGCACTGCCGCCGTCGCCTCCCCGGGCGGAGCCGTGTCCTCCGTTGCCTCCGAGGGCTTGCGAAAAGCCTCCCATGCCCTTCGGGCCGAACCCGCCGTTACCGCTCCTAGCCCAGCCGCCGTCGCCTCCCCAGCCCGCAGTGGCGCTGCCTCCCATGCCGCCCTCGGCGTGGGAGTAGCCCATGCTGGCGTTGCCCCCAGGGCTCGAGCCCCCGTTCCGGCTGATGGCGCTTCCGCCGTTGCCTCCGCGGGTGGTCCCGTTCCCACCGTCACCGCCCTGGGCCCTGGAGCGCGCCGCAGAGCCCCTCTCCGATAAGCCGCCGTCGCCGCTCCGGGCGCTTCCGCCGTTCCCTCCAGGCCCTGCCGTGGCATTGCCCCCCTTGCCTCCATAAGCATCGGACGCGCCGGCCGTCCCCGTCACGGAGGTACCGCCCCTGCCGCTCCAGGCGTTGCCGCCGTTGCCTCCAGGGCCCGCGCTGGCAGTTCCTCCGTTGCCACCCCAGGCGAGGGAGTCGCCTGCAGACCCGCTCTGGCTGGAGCCTCCGTTGCCGCTCCGGGCGTTCCCGCCGTTGCCTCCCCGGGTGGTGCCGCTCCCCCCGTCGCCACCCCAGGCGAGGGAGTATCCGGCGGGGTCTGGCCCCGTGGTCCAGCCGCCGTCGCCGCTCCGGGCGCTTCCGCCGTTCCCTCCAGGCCCTGCCGTGGCATTGCCCCCCTTGCCTCCATAAGCATCGGACG
>FWWL01004825.1_pt1 | contig 15415 bp, 12 predicted proteins | sample 2228331 | NCBI WGS metagenome assembly FWWL01 (sample SAMEA103939775, study PRJEB20133) | metagenome
CCACGGTCACGATGACGTTCTCCGGCGGAACCCAGCTCGTACGGACCACAAACGGGATCTCCCCTAACAGCGCCCCGGCCACCAAGACCTACGAGTACCGCCAGGCGAAGATCGACCTCACGCCGGGCTCGGACACGAACGAGGTCGGGGAGGACCACGTCATCACGGCGACGGTGCGGGTATGGAACGGGACGGGCTGGGTCGTGCCCCCCAACGGCGGGTCGGTCACCTTCTCCATCGCCTCGGACACCACCGGCACCGCTGCGATCGCCTCCACCAACCCCGCCCCGATCTCGGGCGGAACGGCCCAGGTCACCATCCGGGCCACGAAGCCGGGCCTGGTGAAGGTCCACGCGGTAGCGGACGTCCTGGGTACGGGCACCGTGACCGCCGAGACCGGCGTCAGCCCAAGCGGCCCCGACGCTGAGAAGATCTACGAGTACCGCCAGACCAGGATCCGCCTCGCCCCGCTTGCGGACACGAACGAAGTGGGCGAGAACCACACGTTCACGGCCACGGTGGAGGTGTACGTGGTCGGCACGGGGTGGGTCGCCGCCCCCGATGGAACCCCGGTCACGTTCAGCTTCGTCACGAACCCGATCGGGGCCACGTTCGTCGGGCCGAGCTCGACGACAACGAGCGCGGGCCAGGCCCAGGCGACGATCGTCGCGACCCAGCCGGGAACGGTGACGGTGAAGGCCCAGGCCACGGTGGGCTCCCTCACCGTGGAAACGAACGGATCCGGGGAAAACAGCGCCCCGGCCACCAAGACCTACGTGAACGCCCGGATCAGCGTGACGCCGCTCGAGTCGGTGAACCCCGTGGGCACGAACCACACGGTGACCGCGCTCGTGGAGGTCAACACGGGCGCGGGATGGGTCCCCGCTCCGAATGGAACACCGGTTGTGTTCACGCTTCTCAACAACACCGCCGGGGCTACGTTTGTGACCGCATCGAGCACGTCGACCACGGGCGGGCAGGCCTCGGTGACCGTGTTCTCCTCTAACCCGGGTGGCGTCGTCATCCGGGCGACGGCGGATGTGACCGTTGGTGGGCTCCTCCTGCGCCGAACCACTGGATCCGGAGGGATGAACGGACCGGACGCCCTCAAGACTTGGGTGCGCAGCAATGAGCCGCCCACGGCGGAGATGCTCTCGCTTGCGACCTGCCGGAACACGCCCCTTAGCTTCGTCCTGCGAGGGAGCGACCCCGACCTGAACCCGGCCAGTCCGGATCAGCATCCGTTGACGTTCGCGATCCTCGGTGCCCCGACCTACGGCGCCCTGAGCGGGAACCTGAGTGCTGTCACGTACAGCGCGCCGCACAGCGCGTCGGTGGACGTGGTGTACGTCCCTCAGCTTGACTTCCTCGGTACGGACTATGTCACCTACGCCGTGTCCGACCCCACCGGCGCGTTCGCCGTGGGGAGGGTTCAGATCACGGTGGTGGACTGCGGGGAGGAGATCGCCGGCGGAGGCGGTGCCCTCGGGCCGCGGATCGTGATCAATGAGGTCGCCTGGGGCGGGACCCCCGTGAGCCCCCTGCACGAGTGGATCGAGCTCCACAGCCTTCTGGACGAGCCGGTGGACCTCACAGGCTGGACGCTCCGCTGGCACCGAAAGCAACCAGCCACAGTCCTTGACAAGTACGTGAAGGTGGTGGAGCTCCGCGGCGTTCTCGAACCGGGCGGCTTCTACCTCATGGAGCGCCGCACCGACGATGTGGTGCAGGACATCGAGGCAGACCTCGTTTATGACGCCACCGGGCCGGTGGTGATCAACGAGATCGCCTGGGGCGGGACCCCAGCAAGCCCGGATGACCAGTGGATCGAGCTCCTCAACGTGACGGAGCGGCCGGTGGACCTCACGGGATGGGTCCTGCGCTGGCGCCTGGCCCGACCTGAGAAACCCGCGGATGAGGCCTGGAAAATCGTGGAGCTTCGGGGAACGCTCCCCGCACGTTCCGCGTTCCTTCTCAAGCGGGGAAGCGACCTGGTGGTCCAGGGCGTACCGGCGGACCTCATCTATTCCGCGGACTTGGCCCTTGACCCGCGAGGCGAGGTTCTGGAGCTCCTCGACGCTGCGGGGACAGTGGTGGACACGGCCAACGCTGAGCGAATTGGAGTCGGTGGGTGGCCGGCCGGGTACGGGCTTGGCGGCGCACATCCTTATGCCACGATGGAGCGGGTGAACCCGTTTGCCCCGGACAGCGAGCGCAACTGGCGGGCAAACGTGGGCCTGCTCACTCGAGGCGTGGATCGGGCAGGAACCCCCCTCATGGCCACGCCGCGGGCGGTGAACGAGCAGTTCCTCCTTTGGGCCTACCCAGCGGTGGACCCGCGGGAGCTCCCCTCGGATCTCGTGTACCTCCCGTTCACTTTGGAGCTTTCCGACTTAGGAGAGGTGCTGGAGCTCGTGGACCCGTTGGGAACGGTCGTGGACACCGCTAACGCCGATAACCCCGAGCGCGACGGCTGGGCCGCCGGCTACGGTCTGCGTGGCGCGCGCCCGTTCGCTACCATGGAGCGCGTCGATCCCGGGCTCCCCGACTTCGACGATTACTGGAAGGCCAACCAATACATCGTGATCAACGGCTTGGACGCAGAGGGCACCTGCTTGACGGCGACTGCCCGCTCGACGAACGAGCCGGTGGTCATGGCGAGTGCAGCGGAACCGGCCGTGCAGGTCGTGCGTCAAGGGGACGTCCTCACCGTGGCCATCGTGGCACCTTCTTTGTCCGAGAAGGTACCGTGCCTGCCCCATGCGGTCCTCACCAGGGCCGAAGAGGTGGCCGGCGGAGCAGGAGCGGTCTTTCCGCTGGAACCCGCTCCGCAGGTCCTAACTGGAAAACGCGTCGGCCTCACCGACAACTTCCTGTTCCAGGTGTCCACACAGGAGCTCGCGCCGGAACGCTACCAGCTGTGGATCTCCCTGGGCGAGGGGTTGGTCCGCGTTGTGGCTTTTGAGGTGGTGCCAAAGCGCTAGGCGAAAACCTAGACAAAGGGCCCGGCTATCTCGCCGGGCCCTTTTTCAACCCCATCGGCTCGGCCCTAGAAAAGGGCTTTCCAACCGGTAGTGAGGATCCAGGTTTTGCTCGGATCGTCGGGATCCACTTCGCCAAACTTGAGGCCCAGGTTCACCAGCACCTCGCGGGAGATGGGGAAGTAGAGGATCACGTGGCCCATTCCGAACCCAAAGAGGCTCCCCGCCGCGCGCTTGAAGTACACGGAGATCTGGAACCGGCCAGGGTTACCGCAGCAGGGAACTACAGGGCCCTCCAGCTGCCAAAGCTCAAAAAATCGCAGATCGCCGGTGACCGTGGAGTCCTTGGCGGGATTGAACGACGTGAGGAGTCGGAGGGTGTACCCTGGGGGAACGTCGCACTGGATCTCCATCCCGTAGAGGTCGAATCCGGACAGTCCGAATCCTGTTTCAGGTGTGGCTAAGGCCACCAGGGGCCTCACACAGGCGATAAGACCGGCGCTCACGCGCAAGGCGGGCTCCACTTTCTTTTGCTCCACGGTGAACGTGACCTTCAAATCGAGGAAAGTGCGGATGACCCCGCAACCTGGGCAGGGGATCTCCATATCTTTGGCCAAGAACGACAGAAGCTCGAAGCCCGTTTTCTTCTGTACAAACTCCAGCTCCCAGTTTGTTGGGCAACCTTCACAGATCCACGGCCCCTTGAGGGTAAGCCGCTGTTCGCCGAAGGTGGGGGTAAGGGTAACAAATGTGGTCCGGCTGTCGAAAGTGATCGGCCCGACGGCCCCCTGGACTTGGAATGCAACGTACGAGTCCGTCTGGGGTGCCGTTCCTGAGTAAAAGAAGTTCGCAATCCATGTAAGCCCAAGGACGGTCGTTCGCGCATCCACCGCCCAGGACTTGAGGGTGGTCACGGAAGGATCGAACTCCAATGTGGAGCTGATCGGCAGGCGCCAAGGCTCAGGCCACGTCCCCTCAAGCGTAAATGACGTCTTGCTCACAAGCGCGGTAAATGCGGCGTCGGTCCAAGTGGCCCGCACACGCTGCTCAAAGTAAGTGAACTTCGCCCCCACTTCCGTGAGAAAACGATGGCTTTCCAACCCAACCGCCGGGCCGGACCAGACGAGCTCCCCCTCGGAAATAAGCACCAACCCAGTGACCTCTGGTCCGGGCATAAGGACCACCAACTGCACGGTCCCGAAGTCCCAATCGTCTGGCCCTGCCTCCACCGCATAGTGAATCCAGTCCGTTCCCGTAAACCCAGGTCGGGGGATGTAGGTCAAATTCGGAGGTGCCCCCACAAGTGTCCCACTGGTTGGTGGTGCCAGAACCTTATAGGTGAGGCCCAGCTTGCCCTCACCCAACACAAAGGAGGCAGGCTTGCCACTGACGGCGAACACCACTTGCATGGCAGCCAAGGAAGCGAGGGTTCCGCACCCATACGCCAGGGTCAACAAAATCGTGAACCCGATCATTCGTATCATCGTGCACCTCTACGCTGCTGCACATGACCATGGTTTGCTTGCACAAGGACGATCATGGAGCCATGGAGAGACAAAGGATTTGGCATGGGGGCAATTCGCCAGAGACGCTGACGGCGCTCGCGAGGGCAGTTCTTCTGTTATGTAGGCAACATGTGCAGCCTACGATGCTCCCAATGCTGTGTGCGACTTGGTTCATCGAACGTCTTCCACAGCGAGTTGAGGGACAAGCTAGGTCTGGTGCTTGGCCACTTGCGGAGCCAAAAAACCGGGTACAGTTGGTTCTTGCCCGACATCACTTTTGAAACCCAAGGGAAGGGAGCTAAACTGCAGTGTATGCAGAGGGGCGACGTGGTGGCCTTCCTCGCGGAGAGGTTCCCGCCGTCCCTGGCCGAGCCCTGGGACCGCAGCGGGCTTCAAGTGGGGCCGCTTCAGGCGCCGTGCCAAACGGTCGCCGTGGCTCTGGACTTCGACCTTCACTGGACCTCTTGCTTGGAAGGGGTCGACCTTCTCATCACCCACCATCCCCTCCTGTTCCGCCCGCTTAAGCAAGTGCTCCCGGAGACACCGTTGGGACAGAAGCTGGCGACGCTGCTCCGCTACGGCACGGCTTGCTACGCCATCCATACCCCCTACGACGTGGCCCAGGGAGGCTTGGGGGAGGTGTTGGCGGAGATGTTGGGACTTGTGAACGTGCGGCCCCTGGCACCCCGCGGCCGGCTTTTGAAGCTCGTGGTCTACATCCCCACCGACCACGTGGACGGTGTAGCGCAAGCCTTGTTCGCCGCTGGAGCCGGCAGGATTGGCCGTTACGGGCACTGCTCCTTCCGCGCCGCGGGCACCGGCACGTTCCTCCCCGAGGAGGGGGCGCATCCGTTTGTGGGGCAGGTGGGCCAGGAAGAGCATGTGGCCGAAGTGCGCTTGGAAACCATCGTTCCCGCCGAGCGGCTGGCCGCCGTGCTCGCCGCAATGCGCACCGCCCACCCCTATGAAGAAGTGGCCTACGACGTTTATGCCTTGGAAAACGAAGCCCCGCTGCATGGCTTGGGCCGGGTGGGGGATTTGCCCATGCCCGCCTCCGCGGGGGAAGTGGCGGAAAGATTCGCGCAGGCGTTGGGTTGTTCTGTGCCTCGGGTGGAAGGGGAGCCCACAAAGGAAGTGCGGCGGGTGGCCGTCTGCGGAGGAAGCGGCGGAGAACTTTGGAGAGCTGCCCACGCCGCAGGGGCCGAGCTCTACCTGACAGGGGAAATGGGGTATCACCACCGCTGCGCGGCGGTGGAGGCTGGCCTTGTGGTGGCCGTGTTCGGCCACCGGGAAACGGAACGGCCCTTCGTGGACCACATCGCCCGCCTGGTGGCGGAGCGCTTTCCTGCCCTTAAAGTGGTGAAAGGATGAACGAACAGCTGCAGCGCCTCATCGCCTTGGCCCAAACCGACGACACCCTAAGCATGTTGGCAAACCGGCTCAAGGAACTGCAGGCACAGGAGAAGGTTTTGCAGGACAGAATCGCCCAAGAAGAAGCGGCTTGGCGCGCCCGTCAGGAAGCGCACCGCAAGTTGCGGGCCGAGGCCCTGGCCAAGATGAACGAGGTCGACGCCACCGACGAGAAAATCCGCACCTACCAGCGCAAGCTGGAGCGGGACATCCTCCCCTACAAGGAGATGGAGTTCCTGCGCGAGCAGGTGACGCTGCTCAAGTCCCGCATGGACACCTTGGCCGAAGAAGCCCTGATGCTTTCCGAGGAAGCGGAGCGGGACGCGGAGAAACTCAAAGAAGACGAGGCCGCACACAAGGAGCGGCGACGGCAACTGGAAGAGGAGATGCGGCAGCTGCTGGATCACAGAGCGGAGCTGCAGAGGGAACAGGAGCGGCTTCAGGCCGAGCGGGAGGAGCGCGCGGCGCAGGTACCCCCCCACCTGCTCCAGCACTACGAGCGCCTGCGCCGCACGGCACGCCGGCCCGTGGTGCCCGTGGAGGGAGGGGCTTGCGGAGGCTGCCATCTCCGCCTTTCCGAGACCACCTTGACCAAGGTCCAAGGGGAGCGGGAGGTGGTCACGTGCGAAAATTGCTCGCGCTTCCTGTACTGGCGGTCGCCCTAGCTTTCGCCCAAGACCTCCCCCAGCGCATCGGCACCATCAACGACTACGGACAAACCTTGGAGCGGGCCGACCGCGAGCGGTTGGCCCAGCTGATCGACGCCCTCCAGGCCCAGGACGTACAACTGGTCTACCTGGCCAGTTGGTACGACCCGTTTGGCCATCCGGCCCGCTACGCCCAGGAGGTGTTTCGGGCGTGGAGGTTGGGGCCGGAAGCTGTGCTGGTGGTGTTCCTGCGCGGCGAGGATCGCCGCTGGCACGTGGCGGTGCAGTGGGGAGACCGTGCTTACCCACGCCTTTCGCAGGCCAGTTGGAACGATCTCCTAAGTCAAGCGCAGCTGGAGGCCAACCGCGCCCGGCCAGCGCACGCCGTGCTGAACTTCGCGTCCCGCCTTCTCCAAGCCCTGCCCCAAGGGGCCCAGGTCACAAGGAGGTCCTTTCCCTGGCCTTACGTGGTGGGCGGGTTGGCCGGGGCCATGGGGTTGCTCATGTGGATTCGTTCTCGTCTGTGTCCGCGGTGTTGGTGGCCCCTCCAGCGCCGCCCGTCGTGGCGCGGTACAATTGTGGTGTGCCCTCGCTGTCGATGGACGAGGGCGCTGCGGTGGGGGAGACGGTCAGGGAGCCGCGGGGGCTGAAAAGCCCCTGAGGAAGGTCCGGACTCCCCAGGGCAGGCTGCTCGGCGCAAGCCGAGAGGGGGCAACCCCTGGAAAGTGCCACAGAAAAAAGACCGCCAGCGGCCCCTCCTCCCGTAAGGAGGGGCGCGGGCAAGGGTGAAACGGCGGGGTAAGAGCCCACCGCCGGGACCGCGAGGTGCCCGGGCACGGTAAACCCCAGCCGGAGCAAGGCCAAATAGGGAGGCGCTTGAGGCTGGCCCGGCCGATGCCTCCGGGTAGGCCGCAATAGAGCAATGGCTCCCCACGACAGAATCCGGCCTATGGCCCTCTCCCCCACCCCGGCTATACTCATCGCGTGAACCCAAGGAGGTGAACGAAACGATGTGGCTTTTTTACCCGGAGACGCTTGTCTTCGTTCTTCCTGCGTTGCTGCTGGCCATCTACGCCCAGTACAAGGTGCGCTCTACGTACAGCAAATACCTGAACGTGCCCACGGCGCGGCGGGTGACAGCCAGCGCTGTGGTCGAAAGCATGCTCCGCCAAGCCGGCGTTTACAACGTCCAATTGGGCCGCACGCCCCAGCCGCTGGGCGACCACTATGACCCGCGCAGCAAAACGATCCGCCTGTCCGCTCCCGAGTCCATCTCGGTGGCCGCGGTGGGTGTGGCAGCCCACGAAGCCGGTCACGCCCTCCAACACGCCCAGGGCTATGCCCCGCTCGCCCTGCGCTCCACCCTTGTTCCCGTGTCCATGATTGGTTCTCAGCTTGCGTTCCCCCTCTTTTTCTTGGGCCTCATCTTCCAGAATCGCGAGCTGGTGACTGTAGGGATTGCTTTGTTCTCCGCTGCCGTCTTGTTTACCGTGATCACGCTGCCGGTGGAGTTCAACGCTTCCCGGCGGGCGGTGGCCGCGTTGGAGCAGGGCGGCTACGTGACGCGGGAGGAACTGGGCGCGGTGAAACAAGTCCTTTCCGCCGCGGCGCTCACCTACGTGGCGGCAGCCGCGATGGCTGCTTTGCAACTTTTGTCCATGCTGTTCGTCGCCAACCGCCGCCGGTGAAGCTCGCCGCCTCCATTCTCTCCGCCGACTTCGGTCGGTTGGCGGAACAAGTGCACCAGGTGGAGGGGGTCGTGGACTTCCTCCACCTGGATGTGATGGACGGTCACTTCGTTCCCAACCTCACGTTTGGCCCTGCGGTGGCCAATGCCCTGCGCCGCCACACCGCGCTTCCGTTCGAGATCCACCTCATGATCGACGAGCCCGCCCGCTACGGCCCACAGTTCCACGTCACGCCACAGGACGTGATGACCTTCCACGTGGAGGTGCCCCACCCCGCGGAAGCGTTGGCCAGACTGCGGAAGCTCCCTTGCCGCGTGGGCTTGTCCCTGCGGCCGCGCACGCCCCTCTCCACCTTGGAGCCCTTCCTCGATCAAATTGATCTTGTGTTGGTCATGAGCGTCGAGCCCGGGTTTGGGGGGCAAGCCTTCATGCCCGAGGCCTTGGATCGCCTTCGCACATTGCGGGACATGGTCGGAAACCGCCCCGTGATGCTGGCGGTGGACGGAGGCGTAGGACCTCACAATGTGCGCGCTGTGGTGGAAGCTGGCGCAGAAATTGTCGTCGCCGGCTCGTCCATCTTCGGCAAGCCCAATCCGCGGGAAGCAGCCCTGGAGCTATGGAAGGCCGCGGGGTACACGCGAAGTTCATGAAGCGGGCGTTGGAGCTCGCCCGGCTCGGGGAGGGGTACACCCGGCCCAATCCCTTGGTGGGCTGTGTGGTGGTCAAGGACGGTCGAATCGTGGGTGAGGGCTATCATGCCCGCTACGGGGGGCCCCATGCCGAGGCGGTGGCCTTGGAGGAAGCCGGCTCCCGAGCCCGCGGGGCGGACCTCTACGTCAATTTGGAACCGTGCTCCCACTGGGGCAAGACCCCGCCGTGCGTGGACGCCATTCTCGCTGCAGGCATCCGCCGCGTGATCCTGGCCCACCGCGATCCCAATCCGCTGGTGAACGGCAGGGGCGTGGAGCGCTTGAAGAGCGCAGGGGTGGAGGTGGAGGAGGGCGTGCTGGCCGAAGAGGCGGCCCGGCTGAACGACGTTTTTCTTCACTGGATCCGCACCAAGACGCCCTTTGTGGTGCTCAAACTGGCCATGAGCTTGGACGGCAAAATTGCCACGTGGAAGCGGAAGTCGAAGTGGATCAGCGGGGAGGAAAGCCGGCGGTGGGTGCAACGGCTGCGGCGCCGCTACGCGGCTGTGCTGGTAGGCGTGAACACAGTGTGGGCTGATGACCCCGCGCTCACCGTCCGCGACTTTGAAGGTCCCCAGCCGTTGCGCATTGTTCTTGATTCCGAAGGCCGGATTCCCCCGCAAGCCCGGGTCCTTTCTCCCGAGGCCCCGACCGTGATCGCCACCACAGAGCGCATGCCCCTGGCCCGGGAAGCCGAACTCAGGGCCCACGGGGCGCAGGTGTGGCGCCTCCCCGCAACCTCCAGGGGTGTGGACCTTGCGGCTTTGCTCGCCAAACTAGGGGAACAGGGGATGGATAGCGTCCTGGTGGAAGGCGGGGGCGAAGTCGCCTGGTCTTTCCTTGCTCAAGGGCTGGTGCATAAGGTCGTGTTCTTTTATGCGCCGGTGATTTTAGGCGGTCGGGAAGCGGTGCCCGCCGTGGGCGGGGAGGGGGTCGACGAGCCCGCGGCGGGCTTCCGCGTGCACAAGCTCGCCATCGAGCGGGTTGGGGAGGACGTCTTGCTCACCGGCTACCTCCGCGGTCCCCCCGAACTGGGCTTTTGAGCACATTGCGGCCTCAACGGGGGGTGAGGCGGCGCAACTCTTCCAACGCTTGGCGAACCTCATCCACGGTAGCCCCGTCTTCGATCGTGGAGAGGTCTCCCAGCTCCTTGTCTTCGCACAGGGCGCGCAATACGCGCCTCATCACTTTGCCCGAGCGCGTCTTGGGCAAGCGCGGTACCACCTGCAGCACTTTCGGGGTCGCGATGGGGCCAATGGATTCGCGCACCAGCCGGATGAGGTCTTGGCGCAAGGCTTCGGTCTCTTGGACGTCCTTTTTAAGCACCACAAATACAGCAAGGGCTTGGCCTTTGATCTCATCGTCCACGCCAATGGCGGAGACCTCGGCCACGGCGGGATGGCCAGAGATCACCTCTTCCACCTCGCGGGTGCCCAACCGGTGGCCCGCCACGTTGATGACCTCATCAGCTCGCCCCAAAAGCCGGAAGTAACCGTCCTCGTCACGGATGGCGTAGTCACCGGTCATGTACAGGAGCTTTCCCTGGCGTTGGAACGCTCCCCAATAGCTTTGAACAAACCGCGCGTCGTCGCCCCACAGCGTGAGCAAAGCCCCGGGAGGCAAGGGAGGGTGAGCCACCAAAAAACCTCTCCGCCCTGGAGGAACAGGGTTGCCGTGCTCATCCACAACGTCAAGTTCCCAACCGATAGCCGCTTTGGTGGGCGAGCCGGGCTTGAACGGCAAAGGCTGCAAGCCCATGTGGTTGGTGATCATGGGCCAGCCGCTTTCGGTCTGCCAGTAGTGGTCAACCACCGGTTTCTTCAACGCTTCCACCGCCCATTGGTAGGTGGGCTCGTCCAACGGTTCTCCGGCCAAGAACACGTGCCGCAACCGGCTCAGGTCGTAGCGGGCGATCCATTCGCTGGGGAATTTGCGGAGCATGCGCATGGCCGTGGGAGCGGAAAACAGGACTGTGACCCCGTGCTTTTGTACGGTCTCCCACCAAATGCCGGGATGGGGGCTGTCCGGCGTGCCCTCGTATACCAACGTGGGGATTCCGTACAGAAGAGGTCCATACACGATGTAGCTATGGCCTACCACCCATCCGATGTCCGAGGTGGACCAGAACATGTCATCTGCTGTGCACCCGTAGATCATGTCCATCGAGGTGTGCAGAGCCACCATGTAGCCGCCGGTGTCCCGCACCACACCTTTGGGTTTTCCCGTCGTTCCCGAGGTGTACAGGATGTAAGAAGGGTGAGTGGACTCCACGGGCTCAGCAGGCACTTGGGCATCGCCCACAGCGGCCATCGCTTCTGCCCAAAGGATGTCACGCTGGGGCACTGGAGTCCAAGGGTTCACGCCCCGGTCTAGCACGATGACATGCTCCACGGACGTCTTGGCTTGGGCAATGGCCCGGTCCACGATGCCCTTCAAGTCGACCGCTTTGCCTTTGCGCAGACCGCCATCGGCACAGATGACGACTTTTGCCCCAGAGTCCTCAATTCGGTGGGCAAGGGCTTCCACGGAGAAGCCGGCGAAGACCACGGAGTGGATGGCGCCGATGCGCACACATCCCAACATGGCCACCAAAGCTTCGGGCACCATGGGCATGTAGATGAGCACACGGTCGCCCTTGTGAACGCCCAGGTTGTGCAAAACAGCGGCCAACTTGTTCACTTCGCGGTGCAGTTCAGCAAAGGTGAGCACGCGGCTCTGGCCTATCTCTGGGCTTTCCCAAATGATGGCCGGTTTGTCCCCTTTGCCTGCAAGAACATGGCGATCTACGGCGTTATAGCAAAGGTTGGTTTGCCCACCAGGAAACCACCGGAAGAATGGAGGCTGCGAATCATCCAAAACTTGTTCCCACTTTTTAAACCAGTGAAGATGTTGAGCCCGGTTGGCCCAAAACTCGCGGGGGTTCTCAATGGACCACTTGTACATTTCTTCGTAACTCCAGATACCCATAGGATTACCGCTCTTCATACAGTTCACGAACTTTTTTCTTGTCTATTTTTCCAGTCTCCGAGCGCGGGAGGTCCTCAACAAACACTATTTTCCTCGGCTTTTTAAAGCCGGCTAGGCGCATGCTCACGTAGTCCATGATTTCTTGCTCTGTTAATACTTCTCCAGGCTTAGGTACGATTACGGCTTTGGGGGTCTGTCCCCATTGTGGGTGTTTCGCTTTGACCACGACCACGTCTGCTACCTTAGGATGTGAATAGATAACGCGTTCGATTTCGGCAGGGTAGATATTCTCACCCCCACTTATAATCATGTCATCGGTGCGTCCTAACACGTAGAAAAATCCATCTTTGTCGTACTTCCCCAGGTCCCCAGTAAAAATCCATTCCCCACGGAACTTCTTGGCTTCCTCGTCGGGGCGGTTCCAATAGCCGGCAGCACCGGTGGGTTCACGGCGAACGATGATCTCGCCGACCTCCTCAGGCCCGACCTCCTGACCCTGATCGTTGACCACCTTTACCTCTACGAACATGGGGCACTTGCCCATACATTCGCTGGCTTTCTTAAGAATGGGGTCATCCAGAGAACTGGCCCCCCAGTTAAGGCCCGTAGCTCCAGTCTCCGTAAGCCCATAACCACTAAAGTATGTGATGCCACGTCGGACAAACGCCTCCTTCAGCTCAGCAGGCTGTGGCTCCCCACCTCCATTCACTGCTCGTAAAGAACCCACATATTTGTCCCATCCCTCAACCTGAGTCAGCATCTTAAGCTGCGTAGCAATACCAAAGTGAAAAGTCACGCCGTACTCCCTAATCACCTCTAGCGCCACTTCGGGTGTCCAGCGTTTAACAAGCACAACAGTGCCGTTGAGCATGAGCATATAGAGTTGAAAACAAGTTAATCCGCCGGCATGGAACATGGGTGGAGCACCAAAATATACGTCCTGACGTGTCAAATGTGCTGATAAGCCGTTAGCTAAACATGCGAAGAATACGCCGCGATGGGTGAGTTTAACGCCCTTAGGGCGACCGGTAGAACCAGCGGTAAATAAAATGAAAGCCGTTTCTTCAGGCGCCGTAAAGATTGCAGGACACTGATCCGAAGAATTCTTTAAAAGTTGGTCGTAGGGAATGGCCTTGGGAATACTATGTTGTCCTACCTCAATCCACAGAATTTGATGATGAAGTTTGGCCAGCTGGTCTACTTTGTCCGCGTATTCTGAATCGAATACTAGCGCTTTAGGTTGCACGTCTTCAATCATGAAAGAGAGCTCTTCAACCGAGAGGCGGAAATTGGCAGGAGTATAGATAGCACCGAGTTTTAAGCACCCAAAAATCACTTCCAAGGTCTCAACCCTATTAGGGAGGAGCACAAACACTCGATCGCCTTTTTGAACATTGTGTGCAGCTAAGGCGTTGGCCAAACGGTTAGCCCGAGCGTTCAGAGCTACGTACGTGGAGTATTGACGCTCGTCCGTACGGCCGTGTTCGATCACCGCCAAAGCATCCCCTGCTCCAGAAAGACTCGCATTACGCTCCAAGATATAACCCAAGTTATAAACAGAACCAAATCCTGGATAAACCGTCGGGCGCGGTCCCCTCACATAGTTCGTCATTGCGTTCCTCCTTTCGGTCTAAAGCCCCATATAGATTCTGCGCACATGATCGTTGTTGGAGAGCTCTTCAGCCGTGCCGCTGAGCACAATCTCCCCATTCTCTAGTACATAGGCCCGGCCCACCGCCTTGAGGGCCTGACGCACATTTTGTTCAACCAAAAACACCCCGATATGTTGACCAATTTCTCGCACAGTGCGGAAAACCTCGGTAACCAAGGAAGGCTGCAACCCTAAGGATGGTTCGTCGAGGACGAGCAAACGAGGGCGGGACATAAGAGCCCGGCCAATGGCCAACATACGCTGTTCCCCCCCGCTTAAGGTTCCAGCCCACTGTCGCCGCCGGATACTAAGTACTGGAAAGAGACTGAATACCTCTTGCAACGACTGTGAAATTTGTTGACGTCCCCTCGGCACAAAAGCCGCACCCAGCTCCAAATTTTGATAGACTGATAAGAAAGGGAAAAGCTCTCGTTCCTGCGGAACTACGGCAATGCCTAACCGGGCCACGTGATGTGGAGGGAGCCCCATCAGTGAACGCCCGGCAAATTCGATGCGCCCCGTTCGTGGTCGAATCAAACCAGCAATAGCATGGACCAGCGTTGTTTTGCCTGCCCCGTTGGGGCCAAACATCCCTACGCACTCAAGGCCAATTTCCAAAGAGACATCTCTCAATACATGGGCCTTACCGAAGAAGTGGTTAAGCTGATGTACAGTTAACATCAAGCTCCCTCCTCTCCCAAGTAGGCTGCGATCACTTTGGGATCTGCACTAACTTGTTCATAAGTGCCTTGGGCTATCAACTCTCCAGCGTTTAAAACAATTACCCAATCTGTAATTTGCGCAATCACACGCATGACATGTTCGATGAACCCGATGGCCAGTCCGCTGCTTCGCAAGTTGCGCACCACACCAATGAGGTCACGGGTTTCTTCTGGATTTAAACCAGCCATAACCTCGTCGAGGAAGAGCACGCGCGGCTGCATGGCCAAAGCCCGCCCCATCTCCAGCTTTTTCACTTCCAGCGCAGACAAACCAGAAACAGGACGCTCCAAACGGCGCAAATCCAGTTCTTCAGCCACTTTTTCAGCAACTCGGCGAGCTGCCCGCAGGGGAAGCTTGCGGGCGAACAGGGCTCCCACCATCAAGTTTTCCCTCGCTGTTAAATCCACAAAGGGATGTGCTAGCTGAAACGTACGAACAATGCCCATTCGCGCCCGTTCATGCGGCAAAGTAGCCGTAATATCTTGACCATCGAGAATAATTGTCCCACTGTCTACACGGTAAAGCCCGGTGATGACGTTCACCAAGGTTGTCTTCCCCGAGCCGTTGGGGCCGATGATCCCCAAGATCCGACCAGAAACCACCTCGGTGGTGACTTGGTTGACGGCCACCAGACCGCCAAAGCGTTTGGTCACTTTTTGTACAACCAGTTGGGTCATAGATGAGGTCCTCCCTCTACAACCTTGTTCGCTCCGGAACCTGCGCCCGTCCCCATGCTGTCACCACCTTCTTCCATCCTGCCCGTATCAACCCTACCACGCCCCGCGGAGCAAACAACGTAACGATCACAATCATTGCTCCATATACCAGAAGGTGCCCATAAGGAATCATTAATTTGAGGTATTCACTTAATGTGCCAAGGATGATCGCTCCCAAGATCGATCCTTCTGTGGTGTAGACTCCGCCCAACAACGTCATGGCCATGGGTAGAAGGAGAAAACTGACGTGGAAAGTACCCTCAGGAGCCACAAAGCCATGCACATGGGCATAAACTCCGCCCACAAGGCCCTGTAAAAAGGAAGTGATCGTAAAAGCGAACAAGAGGCTATGGAACACGTTAATTCCGCAAGACTTAGCCACCCACTCGTTGTTTCTTATAGCGGTTAAGGCAAATCGGACACGGGTTTGCTGGAAAA
>FWWL01007187.1_pt1 | contig 15406 bp, 5 predicted proteins | sample 2228331 | NCBI WGS metagenome assembly FWWL01 (sample SAMEA103939775, study PRJEB20133) | metagenome
GCAACGCGGTCGCGGCGCGTTGCGGCAAAATGAGCATAGCAAACTTTTGCCGCCCGCGCAAATAAAAATGCTGCGGGCGGAGATGTTTAACCAGTATCTTGAATCAAACAGGTATAGGACAAAGTGCGGAAGGTGGAATGGAAATGAAAAAATGGGGGATATTTGCATGCTCGTCAGGTGCTATGGAGACACTGGCGATTCCGAAAAGAAACCATTAATCGCTGGTTAGATCAGCAGTTAATGAGTTCAGCAAATTAAAACCGACGAAGAGAAAAATAGCGATGACGACTCTCGAAGAAATAAAACCAAATTGTCAGGTAAAAGGGATATTGCCCAATGACATTGTGACCATTCTAAGTGTGCAATGGCATGGCTCGGATGTTGTTGAAGTGTCTTATCGAGGAACGACTGGAAAGCTGGGAAGTGAATTATTGTTCCGCGATCGCGAATCCACTTTAGAGGTCATTGCGCCTGGAACTGCCTGGGGGTTTGACGCCGATCCATCCTTGTTTCGTCTGGTTTCTGAAGCCTACCGCATTCGCATGGCTTATTTGTTTGATCCATGGCTGGCAATTCACCTATCTCAGGTGGAACCCCTTCCTCATCAAATCATGGCGGTCTATGGAGAAATGTTACCGCGTCAGCCACTGAGATTTTTGCTAGCGGATGATCCCGGAGCGGGTAAAACCATCATGACCGGATTATTCATCAAAGAATTACTCCTGCGCGGAGATCTTCAACGATGTTTGATCGTCGCTCCTGGAAATCTGACAGAACAATGGCAGGATGAACTCTGGCAGAAATTTCAACTACCTTTTGAATTATTAACCAACGATAAAATTGAAGCCGCCCGGTCGGGAAATGCACTGGCTGAAATGCCTCTAGTGATTGCTCGTTTGGATAAACTCAGCCGAGATGAAGATATTCAAGCGCGCCTGGCGCAAACAGATTGGGATCTGGTTGTGGTAGACGAGGCGCATAAAATGTCTGCTTACGTGTTCGGTGGGGAAATCAAATATACCAAACGTTACAAGTTGGGGCAGCTTTTGGCAAGTAGAACTCGCCATCTACTTCTGCTCACCGCCACTCCTCATAACGGGAAAGAAGAAGATTTCCAACTGTTCATGGGATTGTTGGATCCTGATCGTTTTGAAGGAAAATACCGTGAGGGAGTTCATAATGTAGATGCCTCGGATTTAATGCGTCGGTTGGTAAAAGAGCAACTACTAAAGTTTGATGGCACACCTCTCTTTCCAGAACGACGGGCTTACACGGTGGATTATGACTTATCGGATGAAGAAGCTGCGCTCTATGAGGCAGTGACAAGATACGTATCAGAAGAGTTCAATCGGGCGGATAACCTTGAAGCGGAGCGCAAAGGCACAGTCGGATTTGCATTGACCATGTTGCAAAGACGGCTTGCGTCCAGCCCAGAAGCCATCTATCAATCTCTGCGGCGGCGCCGTGAACGACTGGAAAGCCGTTTGCGGGAAGAACGCCTCCTGAAACGCGGCGGTGAAGCCAGAATGGATTTCCTGCAGAAACTGCCTCAACTTGATGACGAAGCGATTGAGGATCTTGAGGATGCTCCTGAAGAGGAACAAGAGCAAGCCGCTGAGCAACTTGTGGATCTCGCTACGGCTGCCCGAACAATTCAGGAACTTGAGCGTGAAATCGCTGTGCTACGCCGTCTGGAACAAATGGCAGACCATGTTCGTCACTCTGGCAATGATCGGAAATGGCAAGAACTTTCTCGCATCCTTCAAGAAAGCGAGGAAATGTTTGATGCCAACGGTCAGCGCAGGAAACTGGTGATCTTTACAGAACACCGTGATACGCTGAACTATCTGGCTGAAAAAATTAGAACTCTTTTGGGACGTCCCGAATCGGTAGTAACCATTCATGGTGGTATGTCCCGTGATGACCGTCGCGCAGTACAAGCCGCTTTTGTGCAAGATAAAGATGTGCTTGTGTTGGTTGCCACAGATGCCGCAGGTGAAGGCATTAACTTGCAGCGTGCCCATCTCATGGTGAACTATGACCTTCCCTGGAACCCGGCACGTATTGAACAGCGTTTTGGGCGCATCCACCGCATAGGTCAAACGGAAGTATGCCATCTCTGGAACCTGGTAGCAGACGAAACGCGTGAGGGAGATGTCTATGCCCGGCTGCTACGAAAAATCGAGGAACAACGCAGGGCTCTGGGTGATGGTGTCTTCGATATTCTGGGAAAATTATTCCGTGAGACCAGTTTGCGCGACCTGCTATTGAAAGCCATCCGTTACGGCGATAGTCCGGAGGTCCGCGCCCGACTGAACCAGGCAGTGGACAACCTGGTGGACCGTCAGCGTTGCCAGGAACTGTTAGAAGAGCGGGCTCTGGCACGTGATGCTATGGATCTCACCCAGGTACAGCGTATTCGCCAGGATTTTGAGCGTGCTCAAGCCCGCCGCTTGCAGCCCCATTTTATCGAAGCGTTTTTCAAGGCTGCATTTGAACATCTCGGCGGGACAATACACAAACGCGAAAGCAAACGGTACGAAATCACTCATGTTCCGCCGGTCATTCGCAACCGTAGCTTTCATCTGGGGCGCGGCACCCTTCTCAGCCGGTACGAGCGGGTCACTTTTTACAAAGAGGAAATCACTCTTCCTGGTAAACCCCTGGCTGAATTTCTATGCCCGGGACATCCTTTGATGGATGCTGTAATCGACCTGATCCTGGAGCGCTACCGCTCCTTGCTCCGGCAGGGTGCAATCCTCGTAGATCAGACAGATATGGGAGAGGAACCAAGAGTTTTGTTCTATCTGGAAGCAAGCATTCAGGATGGCAAAGCGGATGGTAGTGACCAGCGCAGGGTGATCGCCCGTCAAATGCAGTTTGTTGAAATGACACAAGACGGAAGCGCATTCCCTGCGGGTCCAGCGCCTTTCCTCGATTATGCGCCCCTCTCGGTTGAATTACGCCCACTGGTTGAGCCAATCCTCCATGAAAATTGGTTGAAAAACGACCTGGAAAGCCTCGCAAAGACATATGCTATTCAACACCTGGTGCCCCGCATGTTCGAGGAAACCCGACGGCGGCGTGAAGAAACCGTTGCGCGCATCCAGGCAGCCGTCAAAGACCGGCTCACCAAGGAAATCAGTTATTGGGATCACCGCGCTCAAGATCTGAAAGCCCAGGAACGGGCTGGTAAAGTCAATGCTCGTTTGAATTCGGAAATGGCACAGCGCCGGGCAGATGAATTGCAGGCGCGCTTACAGCGCAGGATGGAAGAACTGGAAAAGGAAAGGCTTCTCTCTCCCCAACCACCGCTGGTGCTGGGGGCGGCTTTAGTCCTCCCAGCCGGGCTGATCGCCCGACTACAAGGACAGACCTTGCCCGAACCCGGTTTGTTTGCCCGGCAGAACAAAGCCGTGGAAGAAGCCGCCATGCAAGCGGTGATGGAGAAAGAGCGCAGTTTAGGCTACTTGCCGGTGGATGTTCACCGCGAGAACCTGGGTTGGGACATTGAATCGGCCATACCGGAAAGCGGAAAACTTCGTTTCATCGAAGTGAAGGGCCGCATCAAAGGCGCAGAGACGATCACGGTCAGTAAAAATGAAATATTGGCAGCCCTGAACAAACCGGACGACTACATTCTGGCAGTGGTTGAAGTCCACCTCGAAGATCAGAATGCGCGGGTGGAGAAAATTCATTACATCCACCACCCTTTTCAAAATGAACCTGATTTTGCAGCTACTAGCGTAAACTTCGATCTTTCCCGGCTACTTAAGAAACGTTAATGTTTGCTTGCGAGGGGGTTTTCTTTGCTGGGCGAGAAATGATCTTTCGGCTTTGAATGTGAGGGCTAATGAAAGGCGGGCAATAATGAAAAGCAAACCCAACTATTTCGATCAAATCTGGCAAAAAAGTCATACCCGTTGGAATAAACTTGAAAGCGATCCAGAGTTGGCAGCTCCTTGGCACCAATTATTTAAGCAGATTCAAAGCCCCAGACATGTCATCTCAGAATTGCTTCAGAACGCCGACGACGTGATGGCTACACAAGCAAGCATTCGAATTCAGGATAATTACTTTATTTTTCAACACGATGGAAAAGACTTTCTTGAAGAAGACTTTGCTTCGCTTTGTCGTTTTGGATTTTCAAATAAAAGCAAACTACATACTATTGGATTTCGTGGCATTGGATTTAAGTCCACATTCAGTTTGGGTGAAAGAGTCGAGGTATTTTCCCCCACACTTCAAGTTGCTTTTGACAAGAAACGCTTTACTGAGCCAATCTGGCTGAATAGCGATGAGAACTTCAACTCTCTCACGACAATTCGCGTTAAGTTTAATGACGAAAAAATCGCAGATTTCGTGAAGGATATTATTTCTTACTGGATTGAAAATCCCGATTCTTTGTTATTTTTCCAAAATATCAAGTCACTTTCCTTGAACGGCACAATTATCAGTAAAAATGTAGAAAGCGAAGGTCCAGTGAAAAACAGCTGGTGGGTTTCTCTCAAGACAGGTCATGCGTCCAGAGAAGTGTTGATTATCAACTCGCCCTTTTTGGAAGTTAGCGAAGAAATCCAGCAAGAGGTCAAAGAAGAAAGAAACGACCCTGAATTTTATGTTCCTCCTCTTCAGATCAATCTCATTTTAGGTTTGGATAGGCAGCAAATTTATGAAGTGCTACCAACCAATGTTGAGTTGGAATTGCCATTTTCCATCAATGCACCTTTCATTCAAGACCCAGCCCGTACAGGAATTAAAGATCCGCTAACTTCCCCAATGAATGCTTGGCTATTAAAAAGCGCCGGAGAGTTTGCCGCAAGATCATTTTTAGAATGGTTGAGCAACCCCAACCTCTCACTTAAAGAGCGAGCCCAAGCTTATAACTTGCTACCTGACCCAGAGGTTGATCAAAATAACACCATTTCGGCTGAATGCAGTCAGCAAATTGTGAATGTCTTCGCACAAGTTGTTGAAGGTCAAGATTTGCTCTTAACCAGTTCCGGTTCGTTATCCAATCAAGCGGAATGCCTGGGATTGGATTCCGAACTCTTGAGGGTTTGGAAGTCAGAGGACTTGATATCAAAATTTGGCAATGGTCATTCTTTTGTGTTAGCGGAACAAATTTCCGATGAAACGCGAGAAAAATTAGAAAAATGGAATCTAATAACCAGGATACCCCCTCGCCAAATCCTGGAGCATCTCACTCAAGAATCGGCGATGCCCACCCCGGGCTTGGAGGGCTTAAAGCAATTATGGGATTACGTTAAGATACATCTCGACAAGATACCTTCTTATTATGAAAAAAATGACATCCTAAAAAGAATAAAGATTATCCCTGCTTGGGGGCGTAAAAATCTTTACTCTGCTGAAGAGGTAATGATACCCAGTAAAAAAGATAAACAACTTACAAATAGAGAGTTTGCTTTTCTCCAACGTCACCTGATCTTGATGGATGAGAATTGGTATGTTCATATCCAAAACCTTCAGAAAAAGCAAAATGAACTCTTGCCTTTAGATCATCGTGTTCTCAGCTTATTTAACGAGTTGTGGCTAAAATCAGCAACCTCTCTTGAAAGGGTAATTCGGGAAGCGGCAAAAAATATCTTTTCTCTATCAGATCCTTCTGAAGACGGCTTGATTATTGCCAGAATTATTGCCCGGCTTGATCTTCAAGTTCCTGACGAATTCAAATACCTGTGCGCAGATGGAACTTGGCGGTCGTTTCATGAAGTGGTTTTAGTAGATGTACCTGAATCCAAGAGATTATTGCCGCCTTTCCACCCTCAACATTTTGTTAGCAATTTATACGAGCAGGGTTTAAGCGGAGTGGATTTATCTAACTGGTTGAGATGGAAAAATTCTGGAAAAAGCCGATTGCATAAATTCATAACTCCTTGCCAAAAAGAAATCAATATCTACCATCGGGAAGAATTGGAGCGGTTTTATATACAAAGAAGCGGACAATCTTTTTGTTCGTTTCCTTTGAAATCAAACAATTTTGAAATCGAAGATTGGGATTTTTCAGATGAAGTATGGCAATATTGGCAAACCTTGTCCGAAACAGACCCTCAAATCTGGAGCGACATTCTACGCTTGATCTGTGAGGATTGGAAAAATGATTGGGATAAATATACCAAGGTAGAAGTTCATCAAATAGGTTACTATAATTATCATATATTAGATTCGAAGCAGGTATTGCCAGCCTGGATAATGAAACTACGTGAAAAGCCATGTGTGCCGGATACTTACTCACGGTTTCGTTTCCCATCCGAACTGTACATTCGTAACCAATATACCGCTGCTCTCGAAAAAGTCGAATTATTTGTACATCCCGACTTTGACAAACCCGATTTTCTGACTCTCCTGCGATTGTTGGGGGTAAGGGAGAAACCCGAGGATGCCAGAAAACTCATTGAAAGATTGCGTGCGCTTGCAAATAGTTCTAAAACTCCTCTTGCCGAAATTTTCAGAATTTATGATGCTCTTGAACAAGTGATACCCTTTCTCCCCAAAGAGGAAAAAGAATCTGTCCAGAAAATTTTTTCTCAAGAAAAATTGATTATTTCGGAAGAGAAGCAGTGGTTTTCAAGTAACGAAATCTTTCAGGAAAATCCACAACAAATACCGGGATTGGCAATTGTCTTAAAAGATGTGGCTTCGATGAACTTATGGGGCATTTTAGGTGTCGTTAAGCAGCCAACCGAACAGGATGCAATAAATTGGCTTAAGGGCATCAGATCCGGCAGCAAATTATCAGAAGATGATACAAAACGTGTGACGGCTATTCTGCGCCGCTACCCAGAAAGGGTACTTATCGAGTGTGAACATTGGTTAAACCTACTAGGGGAGTGGCATCCAATCCAGAAAATGGAATGGAGTGCTGAAAACCGTAATCAACCTTTTTCGTTGTTTGATTGGGTACGGGAAAAAACAGCGGATATTTCCATGTTAATCAACCCTGTACATTTTAAAGAGCAAACCAATTTACAGCCCTTGACAAACGTTCTTCGATTCAATGTTCATGAATATCGGCTGAAGCGTATTTCATCCTCTACTGGATGGATCAAAACCTTGGCAGAAAACCTTCTCCGCATCCGCAATCAGAAACAAACCAGTGATATTCAATTTCAAGAAAAACTGGACTTTGCTAATATTCACCAACAGGCAGGGCGAATGCTGGAAACTCGCATGCTTTTTGTTCAACCACTGGAAGCCACGCCTTACATTGATAATCAGCAGGCCGGTTACCCGGAACAATTAAAAGTTTTATGGGACAAATTTTATCTGCTCGTATTGGATAGTCCCGAAAATCTACATCGTGAAATGATTTCGGCTCTTACTTTACCGTTCAAAGATGCCATTATTCAGAAAACAATCGCAGATTGTATTGATCGAGACGAAGATTGGATTCAAAAATATTTTCAAACATACTTTATACTCGCAGAAAGTTCGGAAGCATGCGCTTCCTATCCCCAAGATCAACATGAAATGGCTGGAGAAGAAAGACCAGAAAGCCCCTCCATCCCTTTAGTATCACAGGAAAGTGAATCAAAACAAGATGAAATTGAAAAGAGGGGAGATTCAGAACCAGGAGAGATGGATTTTCAAAGTGACCACGAATCGACTTGGCAGCGTCAGCGCCAGCCAACAATGAAGCCTGAGGAAAGATTTTCCCTTTTTATTTGTCAAGAGGGTTTTCACTGGGATGCACAGGATAAACTCTTCAAACGAGAGGATGGACACAAAATTCTCAAAGAAACAAGTATATTTCCGTTTGTTCAGTATGATCCGCAGGGATTTGCCGTAAGACGGTATCGGCTGATAGAAGGCGATTTGGAAAAAGGTGTGATCGTTCCTGCAGATGTCATCGAATTGATGCGCTCGGGATCGGATGAATTTATCCTGATTATTCAGCAGGAAAACAATTTCAAACAGTATAATTGGAAGCGCCTTTCAAAACTCCTCAAAGAAAACCGGCTGACATTGCAGCCGTCTGCTTACCGGCTGATAAAAAATGCCTGACCGCGCTTTGACCAATATCCCCCCGTTTACCAGGTGAGATGCTCATGACCAGACCCGCTAAAAAACTCATTGAAGTTGCCTTACCCCTTGAAGCCATTAACCGTGAATCAGCGCGTGAGAAATCCATCCGCCATGGGCACCCCAGCACGCTGCACCTGTGGTGGGCGCGCCGCCCGCTGGCTGCCTGCCGGGCGGTGCTGTGGTCGTCGCTGGTGGACGACCCTTCGGAATACATGCCCGACGAAGAATCAGCCAACCGTGAACGCGAACGGCTCTTTGCCATCCTGGAAGAACTGGTTAAGTGGGAGAACATCAACAACCAGGATTTGCTCGACAAAGCCCGGCTGGAAATTGCCCGCAGTGTGGCGCGCGAGTTAGGCGTCGAGGTTCCGATTGGCAGGCAAGCCATCCGCGAGTTCCTGGCGACAAAAGCCCCGCCGGTGCTGGACCCCTTTGCCGGGGGTGGCTCGATTCCGCTGGAAGCCCAGCGTCTGGGACTGCGCGCTTACGCCAGCGATCTGAACCCGGTGGCGGTGCTGATCAACAAAGCCCAGATCGAAATCCCGCCTCAATTTGCCGACCTGCCCCCGGTACACCCACCCGAATCCGGAAACCGTCAGGAATCCCTGCTCAAAAAAGAGTGGCAAGGCGCCCAGGGACTGGCTGAAGATGTGCGCTATTACGGGCTGTGGATGCGCTCCGAGGCTGAACGGCGCATTGGACACTTTTACCCCAAGGTAACAATCACCGCTGAACTGCTGGCAGAACGCCCAGACCTGCGCCGGCAAGGGCTGAAGCCGGGCGAGGAACTGACCGTCATCGCCTGGCTGTGGGCGCGCACAGTCAGGTGCCCCAACCCGGCCTGCGGCGCGCAAATGCCACTGGTACGTTCGTTTATGCTGTCAACAAAAAAGGGTAAAGAAGCCTGGGTAGAGCCACAGATGGACCATTCCAGCAACCCGCCGCGTATTGTTTTTACCGTGAAGACGGGTAGTGGCAGCCCTGTAGAAGGTACTGTGATGCGAACCGGCGCGCATTGTATCGCCTGCGGAACACCGGTTCCGCTTGATCACATTCGCGCCGAGGGCAAGGCTGGGCGAATGTCAGCTCAACTGATGGCAATCGTTGCCGAGGGAAAGGGTGGACGTATTTACCTTCCCCCTATTCCCGAACATGCTGTGATTGCCGAAAAAGCCCAACCTGCATGGAAACCCGAACAGGAATTGCAGGGAAAATGTCGGGTGAGCGTCCCCCTATATGGAATGAATACCTTTGGCGACTTATTCACCCCGCGCCAGTTGACCGCGCTGACCACCTTCAGCGACCTGGTGGGCGAAGCACGCGCTCTGGCGCTGGAACATGCCCGCACCGCCCGCGACCGCGACCCCGAAGCCTACGCCAACGCCGTGGCGACCTACCTCGCGTTTGCAATTAGCCGATTATCTAATAGAATGTCAACCTTGTGCTTTTGGGATACAGAAGGTGAAAATACCCAGCAAGTTTTTGCCCGACAAGCGCTTCCCATGACATGGGATTTTGTGGAAGCAAATCCTTTGTGCAACTCTACTGGAAGTTTTGAAAATGGTTTTAAGTATATCTATGATAATTTACTTAATTTACCAACAAATCCCTTGGGAAAGGCTAAGCAATCTAATGCTGTAAATGTAGACCCCTTACCCTTTACAGAAAATCCAATTGTAATTACTGATCCTCCATATTATGACAACATTGGATATGCAGACTTGTCAGATTATTTTTATGTGTGGCTCAGAAAATCCTTGATAGATATTTATCCCGACCTATTTGCCACACTATTAGTTCCTAAATCCCAAGAGTTAGTAGCTACGCCATACAGATTTAATGGAGACACCAAGAAGGCTAAGGAATTTTTTGAAGATGGCTTAAGGAAAGCAATATCAAACTTTCGAAAAACATCGAATAAAAAATATCACATCGTCATCTATTATGCATATAAACAGTCAGAAGATACAGAAAATGGCCGATCATCTACGGGATGGGAAACATTTTTAGAAAGTGTAATCCAAACAGATTTCCAAATTCACGGAACATGGCCTATGCGAACAGAGCAACCTGGCGGTTTACGAGTGATTGGTCAAAACTCCCTTGCCTCTTCCATCATCCTGGTCTGCCGCCCACGCCCGGCGGATGCTCCCACCCTCACCCGCCGTGAGTTCCTCGCCGCACTCAAGCGCGAACTGCCCCACGCCCTGCGCCAGTTGCAGCAGGGCAGCATTGCCCCGGTCGATCTGGCGCAGGCTGCCATCGGTCCCGGCATGGCGGTCTTTTCCCGCTGTAAACAGGTGCTGGAAGCCGACGGTTCGCCCATGCGCGTGCGTACCGCGCTGGCGCTCATCAACCAGGCGCTGGATGAATACCTCAGCGAACAGGAGGGCGAATACGACGCCGATACGCGCTGGGCGCTGGCGTGGTATGAGCAATACGGCTTCAACGAAGGTCCCTTTGGGGTAGCAGAGACGCTTTCCAAAGCCAAGAATACCAGCGTAGAAGGGCTGGCGCAGGCAGGATTCCTCGAAGCCCGCGCCGGTAAAGTGCGCCTGTTACGGCGCGAAGAACTGGCAGGAGACTGGGACCCCGCCAAAGATCGACGCTTGACTGCCTGGGAAGCCATGCAGTTCCTCATTCGCACGCTGGACGTGGAGGGTGAAAAAGGCGCCGGTGTGTTGCTGGCGAAACTGGGCGCCATTGGCGAAACCGCTCGCGACCTGGCTTACCGGTTGTACACCATCTGCGAGCGCAAAGGCTGGGCGAAGGAAGCCCTGGCGTACAACATGCTGGTCGTTGCCTGGCCGCGGATTAAGGAACAGGCAAGCGGAATGCCGCGGCAGGAAAGTTTCTTGTGAGAATAAAGGATTGGGGTCTTCAAAAACAGGAGTGGAAAGATGGCAATCAGTAACATTGAACGTATCGGTAAAGGCCTTCAAATCTTGCGCGCCGGACTGGCGCCTTACATTCTGAGAGAACTAAAGAGCGTCTATAAAGAACGCTGGTGGATCAGCGGTGTAGAGACTGTCTTGGATAATGCAGTAGGCCGTGAGGCTCTGTCCAGCGTGGGTACCCCTGAAGAACGGTTCGCAAAGCTGGACATCCAGGCCCTGCTGGTGATCATGTGGGAAAACTGGAATACGGTTTTCAAGAATGAGTTAGGACACAGTGGACGCAGTTATGTCAGTGAACTGCGAGAGGTGCGTAATGCCTGGGCTCACCAGCAGCCCTTCAGCCCTGAAGACACGTTCCGGGCGCTGGATACCATGACCCGCCTGCTTGAAATGGTGCGTGGACAAGGTTTGGAGGAACTTCAAGAACTGAGCCGGGAAATGCTGCGTCAGCGATTTGAAGCCGAGACCAAACGCGAACTCAAGAAATCCGCTGCCAGTTTATCTGTTGGTGTTGCCCATGGATTAAAGCCCTGGCGTGAAATAGCCACACCCCACCCGGATGTCGCATCTGGACGGTATAAAATGGCAGAGTTTGCTGCCGATTTGTTTCAGGTCATTACCGGGAAAGCCGAAGCCGAATACCGCGACCCGGTTGAGTTCTTCCGTAGAACGTATCTGACAGAGGGATTAATCCGACTGCTTTCGCAGGCCTGGGCACGGCTGGCTTCGGTGGGGGGCGATCCGGTTGTCGAGTTACAAACCAATTTTGGGGGTGGCAAAACCCATTCTATGCTGGCTTTGTACCACCTGTTTGGCGGACAGATTAAACCACAGGATATTCCCGGATTGGAATCCCTGATTCCAGAGGGCTTAAAAGGTCGCGAAGTGAATTTGCCAGTTGCCTGTCGCGCGGTACTGGTAGGAACACAACTCAGTCCGGCTGAGGTGAGAACAAAACCGGATGGCGCCGAGATCCGCACATTATGGGGAGAAATGGCGTGGCAGATTGGGCATGCCGCTGGTAAAGCCAGCGAAGCCTATGCTCTGGTAGCGGAAGAAGACCGTAGAGGTATCAGCCCTGGTTCAGAAAAATTAGCCAAACTTTTTGATCGCTTTGGACCCGTGCTGGTATTGATTGACGAATGGGTGGCTTATGCCCGTCAATTGTATGGGAAAGACGACCTGCCAGGAGGAACGTTCGATGCAAACATGACCTTCGCCCAGGCATTGACTGAGGCAGCCAAAGCGGTTCCAAATGCAATGGTGGTTGCAGCCATTCCACAATCCGATATTGAGATTGGAGGCGAAGGGGGGAAAGCCGCGCTGGAGAGAATCCGTAATGTGTTTGGCAGGGTTGAAGCGGTCTGGAAACCTGCCTCGGCAACCGAGAGTTTTGAAATCGTGCGGAGACGCTTATTTCAGCCTATCACCGATTACGCTGCACGCGATGCGGTCTGCCGGGCTTTTGCCGAAATGTACCAGGGGAATCGCGCTGAATTCCCCTCTGAATGCCGGGAGGCGGATTATGAAAAGCGGTTAATCTCCGCTTATCCAATCCATCCTGAGTTATTTGATCGACTCTATGAAGACTGGTCAACCCTGGAGCGGTTCCAGCGTACCCGCGGTGTTCTACGGATGATGGCTGCCATCGTTCATGAACTTTGGGAGCGTCAGGATGGGTCGCTGCTGATTATGCCGGGTACGGTTCCCATGGATACAACCGATGTGCGCTTTGAAGTCACTCGCTACCTGCCAGAAGGATGGGGAGCAGTGGTTGACAAAGATATTGATGGAGCCCTTAGCAAACCGCTGGCAATTGATCGGGATAATCCGAACCTTGGACGTTATTCTGCATGCAGACGGGTGGCTCGCACCATATTTATCGGCAGTGCTCCTTCTGCAGGTGCGCAAAAGGCACATGGGATCGAAGAAGTTCGGATCAAACTGGGTTGTGTTCAACCGGGTGAATCACCAGCAGTATTTGGCGATGCTCTGCGACGATTGTCAGAAGAACTGAGTTATCTCTACTCAGATGCTACGCGTTATTGGTTCGATACCAGACCCACCATCACACGTATCGCCTCTGATCGCGCTGCCATGTTCAAACAAGAAGTTGTCGAAGATGAAATTATCCGCAAAGTGAAAGATTTCGTTGGACGTGATCGAGGAGATTTTGCAGGGGTCCACATGATTCCAGGAAATAGCGGAGATGTTCCAGACGAAACACCTTGCCGATTGGTCATATTGGGTCCTTCGCACGTACATCGCACCAAGAGTGAGCAAAGTAAAGCACTCGATGTTGCCCGCGAAATTCTAGAACATCGTGGGACCAGCCCGCGTCTGTATCGTAATATGCTGGTCTTTCTAGCGGCTGACGCGGATAGATTGACAGAATTGGAACAGGCAGTTCGTCATTGGCTTGCCTGGACTTCAATTAAAGAACAAGAAGAGCAATTAAACCTGGATGCTTTCCAGAAACGTCAGGTTGAGAAACAGATCCAACATTACGAAGACACCATTCGTGCTCGCCTGCTAGAAACTTACTGTTTCTTGATCGTTCCAACCCAGGAAGGGACTAACCCCATCGAATTTTCTGTCAGCCGTCTGCAGGGTGGAGATAATCTGGTAACACGGGCTTCTAAGAAACTTGTGAATGATCAGCAATTGATAACCAAGTGGTCGCCCGCATTACTTCGGATGGAATTAGACCGCTGGCTATGGAAAGATGCAAATCATATTAGTGTGAAACAATTGTGGGAATACATGGCTCAGTACCTTTATCTCTCTAGATTAAGAGATAATGAAGTGCTGATTTCAACCATCCGGGACGGGGTAGGTTCCTTAACATGGGGTGAATACTTTGCCTATGCTTCCGCAGTTAAAGAAGATGGAACCTACATAGGTTTAGTTGCAGGAAGCATCCCCAATGTTAATCTCGATCAGGCAAGTGTTTTGGTTAAGCCTGAGGTGGCAAAAAAACAACTCAATGGGGAAAAGAAGGGATCAGGTAATACGTCAACCCATCCAACTGGAGGTGAACCACCAACTGGAGTGAATGGGGAAGGAACGTCAGGGAACATTCCAATACCACCGGGTGGAGAAGAGAATAACCCCATTGTCTTCCGCCGATTCCATGGAACCGTGGAATTAGATGCTACCCGCCTTGGCCGAGACGCTGGCAAAATTTCAGACGAAGTAATAATCCACCTTACCAGCATTTTGGGCGCAAAAGCAAGAATTGTCCTGGAAATCGATATTGAAGTTCCAGACGGAATACCAGAGGAAAAGGTGCGGATTGTTACCGAAAATTGTAATACACTGAAATTCAAGGGATATGGATTTGAAGAAGCGTGATCCCAAAACCGTCCCTCAAAACCAATCAAGCCAGGCGGGGTAAGCCTGGCTTGTGTGTGGGGAGCGCAACCTAGGCAGGGTACTTGTCGAGGAAAGCACGCGCCGCCGCCTGGAGCGCACGAGCCGGAGGCGTCCGGGCGTCCATGTTGGCGTACCACTCGATACTACTGCGCGGGATGTTGCGCAGTTTCAACCCGGCGTGCTTCTTGAACGCTTCGGGGACGATGAAATCCCCGATGTCGCCCTGTACCTGTGCTTCAGGTTGCGGCGCAGGCGCCGAGGCTGGAACGGGGTCAGGCTCCGGTACAAAGCCTTCGGCGGCTACCCGTTGGACCGCCGCTTGCGTGCGCTTTTCCGTCCATTCCCCAGCAGGCAGCGCCCAGTCGGGCAGTTGGGGCGGGTTGACGATCTTGCGTTTGGCGTGGTCGTAGTCACACCACACCTGCGGCAAGGCGTACAGGTACGCCCCCAGCCCAAACTTCACACACGCCCGCTTGAACGCCTGCGCTGACGCGCTGGTCACCGCGTTGGCTTCTGTCCGCTCGCCTTCTTCACCGCTGGACAACAGGCATTCTCCGTCGCCCGTGCGGGTCACTCCGGCAATCGTCAGACGGCACAGCACTACCACCCGATCCGGCAGCATCGTGATCTGGTAATCATCCTGCCACTCCGGGCAGACCAGATTGAGCCGCTGGATGTAGGAACGGCTGTCCACATACGCCAGCGCCAGGGCTTTGGTCTTCTCGCGGTTGGTCGCCCCAGGCTTGAACTCCACCTCGTTAGAGGGGAACGGCTCGGAAAGAGCCTCGATGATTTGGGAAAGGGTAAATTCAGACATGCTAAACCTCCTTTGTGTCCCCCTCTGCGGCGGGGGACAAAACTGGGTTTTGCCCTGCCGCATCAGGGGAGGACCACACGGTCTCGCTCCACCCACGATCTACTTATCGTGAGCAGAGGGAGACCGTGCGGAGGGAGGTCGCTCATCTCCTGCCGTCCTTGCCTCTCCTCGCCTTTCTCTCTGCCTGTTCGGTTGTTAAAGTTCCCCAAATCGCCTGCCCGGAGTTGCACCGGGTGATCCTCGTCAGGCGGAATGTTCGGTATAGCAGGGC
>FWWL01002495.1_pt1 | contig 15405 bp, 10 predicted proteins | sample 2228331 | NCBI WGS metagenome assembly FWWL01 (sample SAMEA103939775, study PRJEB20133) | metagenome
GGGGCGTTGAGGCTGGTCCATGCTACGATTCGGTTAGGGTTGGATGACAATGCTGGCGACCAGCGCGTCGAGGGCGGCCAGGGTGGGGAGAAAACTATCCGGCGACTGGGCGTTCAGTTGATGGACCATGTCGGTGATATAGGGCTCGTAATTTTCGCTGAATTCTTCCCAGCTCATGCCGTTGGGTGGGTTATCGGCACTTGCCGGCAGCATGGGGTGGTTAATGGGCAAGATAGCCGTGACCCAGTAGGCGCCGTCGGCGGTCAGGCCCTGGTAAGTGTAGAACAGATCGTGATTGTTGACCGGTGCAAAGTATTGGGCATATTGGGTCAGGAAGCGGATTCCACTGCCGTTGGTGAAAGGTACGACTTGATAGTTGCTGAAGAAGACTTGGGCGGCGTTGACGATCGGTAGGAAGGGGAGAGCCTCGCGAAACGAACTGTCGAATATCGGCGCCGACGCTCCGCTGGTCAAGGTCTGAAGATGGCTCACTTTCTCATTGACCGCTTCAGGGGATAACCGCTGGTAATCTGCCACAGAGTACACCTCGATGTGTGGCTCGAAGAATTTGCCTGCCAGCGGGTAGCCGTACAGGGTAAGCCGTGTATGGGTGGGGTAAATCTCGAGTTCGGCGTTAGCCGGGATGACTTGACAGTCGTATCCGGAAGCCAAGGCCGGATCGAGCGGGAGCGATAGTTCATTGCAGATCAGCCTGCTGGTGGGCGAAGGTTCGGCCGTGGGGGATGGCTCTGCGGTGGGTGTCTCGGTTGTGGGCGGTTCAGTGATAGGCGGTAGGTCGGCAATGGGAGGCACGCCAGTAGGTGGCTCGGTTGGGGTAGGTGTGGTTGGAAGAGAGCAGGCCAGTATCGCTAATACCAAGACAAGCGGAGCAAAGAGGATCGGTTTCACAGGTTATCCTTTCTCTATCATCTGGCAGTGATTGGCAATCGTGGCGCAATCTCTGGTTTGCCGAGGCAGGCTACAGGCCTTGCCATGTCATTGGCTATGGCTTTTTCCACGTGCCACGCTAATGGATAGTGTCACACTGTCCTCTCGCGGTGAGCTTAAGTCACGGTGTTGGTAGTTCAACTGGCGGTGGCGCAGGTGGTTGTGTGGAAGCGGGGTAAGTGCGCGCACCAAAGGACGTGACCACGACACCGCCGAGTGCCGCGCAGGCCAGCAGGACAGGGATGATCCAGCCGATGCAGTTCAGACCAGGAAGGTTGAGTAAAGCGAAGGTGCAGATAGTGAGCAGGAGTGTCCCCAGACCGGCAGCGAAGGAAGGGTGCCAGTTGCCCTGGAAAGCCCGCACCAGGCGTTGTCCAATCTCATAGCCCAGTGCTATCCAGCCGAAGAGCAAAGCCGTGGCCAACACCAGTACTATCAACGGGATGGCGGGAATGAGCAGGATCGTCATCAGCATAATCAGCACGAGCAAGGGAGCGACGCAGATGGTCAACAGGCCAACTCCTCCGGTCAGGATAGGTTGGGTGAGAACAGTACGAGCGATGCGTTCAGCCGGTTGTGCCAGGAAGAGCATGAGTAACATGGCTAGCAGGGCCAGCCCCACGGACTGGAAAAAGGCTTCTGGGATACCGTGCCACAAGTTTATAGAGGGGGTTGGGAGGTTGGTGAGGGAGCGAGGCATGGGCCAGGACGGAGGCGAGATAGGCACAGGTGGTTGAGGAAGGGGTGTAGTAGACGGCAGGGCAGGAGAATCGTTCCCACCAAAACCGCTCATGAGGGTCTCCATGACGCGGCCGGCCACATGTGCCCCTTCGATACGCTGTAGAGAGCCTCCGATGACTGCGATATCGCCGCTGACGTAGGCAGTTTTGCCCAGGTTGGCCAAACCGCCGATGATCGCCACATCGCCATTCACTTCGCCGTCTACCTGTAAAGAACCACCGATTAACACAATGTTGCCTTGTACACGAGCGCCTTGCTCAATGGTAACGGCGCCGCCTACGATCGCCAGGTCGCCTTGCAGAGTTTCTCCACTTTTTAGGGTGAACGATCGTCCAAGAATAATTTGTCCATCGTATCCGCCATCATCGGCAGAGGCCACACGTCCAGGCACGAATGCGGTCAGAACCAACAGGGATAAAGCAACCAGTTTCCAGGTCTTTGTCATAGCAACACTCCTTGCGGGATACGGGTAAACTTTGTCAGCGAAGCGATACCGAGGAGACAAAGCGTGCTCAAAAGTAGGAAGGACGCGATCCACAACCCGGCTGGGATCAGTGAAACTCCAACGCTGACCAGGACGCGCGTGGTCTCCCAGAGTGCCTGGACTGTCGCGCAGATCGAAACAAGAGAGTATGCCCATTCTAGAATCAGGCGACTGGGATGGGAGAAAAGGGCAACCAGGAGCGGCCAGGAGAGGGCAGTCAGCAGGCCGAGGGTGCTTATAATCAGCAGTACGAAGCCCAGGAGGAACATCTTGCGCTGCGCCTGCTGGCGTGCGGCCAATCGTTGGCGAAAGCGTTCGACAAAGCCCTCTGGTGGGGAGACTGGCTGTACGGAGCGCAAAGCCAGGTTCACTTCTGCCAGGGCGGTGCAGGCACGGCACTCGCGCAGGTGGGCCTCCAGGGAAAGTTTTTCGCTCGGCGTAAGAGGGTTTTCGGCCAGGAGCCATTCTTCAAAAGGCTGGTGATTCATAAGGCTTCCTTCCTACGGCGGTGGAGGAGGTCTGTTCTTCCCACAAGCGGGCCAGGGTACGACGGGCGCGGTAGAGACGACTCTTGACAGCCGGGATGCTCAGATTCAGGGCTGCCGCAATTTCTGCCTCCGAGGCCTGGTGCCAGTACCGCAGGATGATCGCGGCGCGGTCTGCCGGTTCGAGTGCTTGCAGGGAGCGGTGAATCAGGCGTTGCTCCTCGCGCCAGATGGCCTCGTTTTCCGGGTCAAGAGCGTTGTCGTCGGGCCAGTCCATATCGGAATCCTCGTCGTGATTTTGGTGACCATCGAGCGAGAAGGCGACGAAACGTCGGCGGCGCAGACGATCAATGCAGGCATGGGCGGCAATCGAAAGCAACCAGGTGGCGAAGGAGCGAGTGGTATCGTAGCGCGCAAGGTGTTGAAAGGCTTTCAAGAACGTCTCCTGAGCGGCATCCTCGGCGGCCTCTACCTCGCCAAGCATTCGATAACAAAGGTTATAAACCGGCGTCTGGTATTTCTCTACCAGGCAGGTGAAGGCCTCGTTATCGCCATGTTGGGCCTGGCTGATCCAGACCTCTTCCTCGGTCACGATTGCTCCTCGTCAGGGTTGTTCTGAAAGATATACGTACACCCGTCATTGGGAGTTGCAAGTGCTGTGCTTATTCGCGCACCTTTCGTAGCAACGGCAAGCTGAGTAGCGCGCAGAAGGAGCCAAACAGGAAAAGGGCCGTGTACCCCAGCCAGAGGCCGGGACGGGCATTGTTCAGGACGTCGAGCACGGGGCCGGTCAAGCGGGCCAGGGCGCCAGCCCCGGCGGTAGCAATGTTGGTCAATCCCAGGTATTTGCCGGCTTCCTCGCCGGGTGCCAATTTGTTCGCCAGGGCCCAGTTTGCCGTCAGGAATAACCCCATACCCATACCCAAGACGCTGCCGTATAGCCCCAGCGTGAGGATGTCACGCCCAAGTAGAATCAGGGTACAACCAATCGCGGTCAGCACGCTGGATACGTGCAGGATGCGCTTGGCGCCAAAGCGATCGGCCAGCCAGCCGCCGACGATGGCCAAAAGCAAGAGTGCCCCGGTAATTGAGGCCAGGAGGAGGCCGGTGTCCCGCTGGGGGTTGGCCACCTGAAGCACATCCTTGATATAGTATTGGGCGAACTGTTGAATGCCGTAAATGCCCAGCAGGAACACGAAGCGCTGGGCGATCAACCACCAGTAGGAGTAGTTTTGGCGGAAATCAATCTGGAACTGGGCGAGCAGCCTGTGCCAGGCCTCGCGACGCCTCTCTCGGATGTTTTCTGCCTGAGTAGCTTGTTCGGGCGTGCCGATCACGGTCACAGCCAGAGAGACGGCTAACAGTCCCATGACGATGGACAGAACCAGTGCCGGGTCGCGCGTTTGAGGGTCGAGCAACAGGCCGGCGGTCAGGGTAGCGACGGCCATGGTCAGCATATCCAGGAAGATTTTCAGGCCACTGGCCGCACCGATTTGCTCCTTGGGGACTCGATCCGGCAGCAATCCCTGCGCCGGCCCATGAGCGATGTTCGAACTGAACTGTAAGCCAATGTAGCCGATGAACACCCAGGTCAATCCGCCGGCCCAGGCCAGCAGAGTCAGAAAAACGAAATCCACCAGCGTGCCGAGAACCATGAGTGGCCGACGGCGTCCGAAACGCGATCTCCAACTGTCGGATAAGGCGCCGGAGATGGGCTGGACGATCATCGCGATGACCAGACCTGCGAAAGTCAATAGACCCAAATAGGAGTTCTTCTGCTCCTCGGGGACGAAGTTGAGCATCACGGCTGGCAGGACAATGGGGTGCAGAGTATTCCACATGAAGGAAAGGCCTACCCAGTAGGCATTGAGGGCAAGTAGTTGGCCGATGGAGAGTTTTTTCATGGGGGTATCCTTGAGAGAGGATGGGGATGTGGCTGAATCGGGGAAGGAGAACATAGCGGCAAGGATTCGAACGAATTGTTCGCCGGGAGAGGCGCCGCTCCTGGATCAAGGTGTCAGGATGTGACCTCCTCCACGAGTTCTGGTTTGGCAAGCCAGGTACCCGGCTGAGTGGGGTGGGAGACTTCGACCAACCTCCCGCTGCGCAGTAAGGCGTTCAGGGTACGACGGGTCAGTTCGGGTGGCCAGGAGAAGAGTTTGCTCAGCGCGGGGGGTGGGGCTGCGCCAACGGAGGCGAAGTAGGCTTCGGCGAGTTTTTGTCGGGCTTCGGCCTCGCCGATGGCGCGCGCCTGCTCGGGCAGTTCGGGCATGTGACGAGCGGTAATGTCGTAGCGGTAGGCGTAGTTCCAGGCGCCGGCCTCGGCAATCCCAACCGGCAGGATTTTGAAATCGGCTTGCAGGTCTTCCAGGGCGCGTGTGAATTCGGAATCGCGGGCATTGCTCAGGCGCGCTTCCCGGCGTAGCGAAAGCGTATCCAATGGCCCGGCTCGCAGAAGAGCCTCGTAAATTTGTTTGGCGGCCTGCGTCAGGCGACCTTCTTCGTAGGCTACCAGATAGTCCTCTTCCGGGTTTCCGTAATTTTCCGAGAGAGCGTAAAAGTAGGGGGCGAATTCCAGGGAGAGGAACGTCCCCTTTCGCCTCAGAACTTTGGCATAGTACCACAGGCGTTTTCCTAGCGATGCGTCCTTCCAGCCCCAGGTGATGTGAGCGGGGTCATCGTGAGCGTCGGCGACGGGACGGTCGCCGGCTACGGCTGTCCAGAGGGAGGGCAGGTCTATGCCTTTGACCGGCCAGAAAAAGAGGAAGCCGCGTTGATTCACGAACTCCAGGGCCTCGTCGAACGTTCGCAGTGGGCCGTAGGGTGGCAGGCGGAATGTCTGGGCGCGGTAACGTTGCCAGCGTTCTGGGTGGAGTACGAACATACGATGATTTTACCAAAAGAGCCTGTTCCACGGATGTGTATCCTACGGCGTGGCTGTGGGTTATCTATTGCACATATCTTGTTCGGTTAGCCAGGATTTGGATTGGCCAGAAACTTGCTCTGGAAGATCAGGGCAGAAAAGCAAGGGTTTGAGAGGCGTGGCCATTTCAGGCGTTAGGACGGCAATTCCACTGCCGTCCTAACGCAAGCCAAGCAGAGATTGTCTCAACTTGACCAGGCCATCTACATGGGAAGTGGTTGTGGCGCAAGTCTCCGACTTGCGGGATGGGGCAAAGGATGAGGCAAATTTCCAATTTGCCCTGCTTGTGGGAACAGATAGGGCTGTGGGTTGTTCCATTTGTACATGGAACAGAGTTGGCCGGAAACTTAACCGCGCGCTCGTGGAGAACGAGCGGCGCTCGTGGAGAACGAGCGCGCGTAGCCAAGTGGAGATGGCGGGAATCGAACCCGCGTCCGAAAGATTCGGCCCTCGGAAATCTACGAGCGTAGTCGGTTGAGAGTGCTCACCGCCAGACGTTCCACCGACAAACCGTTCTGGCGGCCAGCCGCTGGGACCCGAAAGCCCCTCTTTCGCGCGGTTAGCGGCGTCGCGCACGGCACTCTGCCTTTCTCACGCCCACACTCTCCGCCGGGCAGAGAGCGGGGAGAGGGGACGCGGCCTCTCTTCTGGAGACCGACCGCTTCTGCTCTCTACTGCTTACGCAGCGAGCGGCATGGCGGCATAGGGAGTGCGGTTGGCACTTTTTGGTTGCGCTGATTTTTCGAGTTCGGCGCCTCTCGGCTCGCATTCCGGGACCAGCCTCTTCCGTCGAAGCCTGTCATCCCCGGTAAAAGTATTATATCACAGACGATGGACCGTGGACGGTGGACGACGATAGACGATGGACGATAGACGATAGACGATAGACGATGGACGATAGAGGATAGAGGATAATCTACAGGTACTTGCCTCGATGGTGGCTGTATCCCCCGTGTAATCGCGGTACAATTAACACCAACATTCCGCTTAGTATTTTATCTTCGTCAGGAGGAAACAAGTGGTCAATGCCAAAAAGCGCATTGCGGTTCTGACCAGCGGTGGCGACGCTCAGGGGATGAATGCCGCGGTACGGGCGGTTGTGCGTACTGCTCTCTATCGTGGTGCAGAGATCTATGCTATCTATGAAGGGTATCAGGGCATGGTGGAGGGCGGCAAGCGCATCCGTAAGATGGATTGGGATTCGGTCGGTGGTATCCTTCATCAAGGAGGCACAATCATCGGGACGGCGCGCAGCGAGGCTTTCATGACGCGCGAGGGCCGGCGCGCCGCGGCGAAGAATTTACTGGAGTATGGTATAGACGGCCTGATTGTCATCGGCGGTGACGGATCGTTGACGGGGGCAAACGTCTTTCGCCAGGAGTGGCCTTCGCTTTTGGCGGAATTGGTTGAGCGCGGGGAGATTTCCGCGGAGCAGGCAGCCGCGCACCCCTACTTGCTTATCGTTGGCTTGGTAGGTTCTATTGACAACGACTTCTACGGCAGCGACATGACGATCGGCGCAGATACCGCTTTGCATCGCATCACGGAGGCCGTGGATGCGATTACCAGTACGGCGGCCAGCCATCAACGCACCTTCGTCGTCAAGGTCATGGGACGCAACTGCGGTTACCTGGCCCTGATGAGCGCTCTGGCTTGCGGGGCTGACTGGGTGCTTATTCCTGAATCGCCGCCGGATGTGGATAACTGGCAGGATGTCATGGCGGAACGTTTGCGGGCGGGCCGCCAGGCCGGCCGGCGCGATAGCATTGTTATCCTGGCAGAAGGCGCGCGCGATCGCTATGGGAACTACATCGGCAGTGCTGACGTGCAAAAAGCGCTGGAAGAACGCCTGGGCGAGGAGGTGCGGGTAACCGTGCTTGGACACGTCCAGCGCGGCGGACGCCCCAGCGCCTATGACCGTGTGCTGGGCACGTTGCTCGGATACGAGGCGGTGGAGGCCTTGTTACGAGCCAAGGAGGATCAGGAACCGGTAGTGATCGGGATTCGCAGCAACCGCCTGACCCACATGCCACTCATGGAGTGCGTCGAGAAGACTCAGGAGGTTGCCAAGGTCATTGAGGCAAAAGATTATGAAAAGGCCATGCAACTGCGTACCTCGAGTTTTAAGGATGCCTTCGATACCTTGAAGACGATGGTGCGCGCCTTGCCCCATCCACTTGTAAGTGGGCAGAAACGTTTCCGTATTGCGGTGATGAATGCCGGTGCGCCGGCGCCGGGGATGAACACCGCCGTGCGTGCCGCCGTCCGCCTGGGTTTGGATCGGGGGCACATCATGCTTGGTATCCGTAACGGATTTGAGGGGTTGGCCAGAGGGGAGATCGAGGAAATGGACTGGATGAGCGTGAGCGGCTGGGTCTCGCGCGGCGGTTCCGAGTTAGGCACGAGTCGCTTGGTGCCGAGAGGGAGCGATTTGTATGCGATCGCGCGCTCCATTGAAGATCATCGCATTGACGCTCTGCTTGTGATTGGCGGCTGGAGTGGCTACGAGGCTGTCTATAATATGCTCTTGAACCGTTCAAACTTCCCTGCTTTCAACTTGCCGACGGTATGTTTGCCGGCTTCTATCAACAACAATTTACCCGGTTCGGAATTCAGCATTGGGGCCGATACAGCCTTGAACAACATTGTCGAGGCGGTGGATAAGATCAAGCAATCAGCGGTGGCCACACGTCGCTGCTTTGTGGTCGAAGTGATGGGGCATTGGTGCGGTTACTTGGCGCTGATGAGCGGCCTGGCAACCGGAGCGGAACGCGTATACATTCATGAGGAGGGGGTAACGCTCAAGGATTTGCAGGCGGATGTGGAGCGTTTGATGCGCGGGTTTGAGGCCGGACGGCGGCTGGGATTGATGATTCGCAACGAGTACGCGAATCCGATTTATAACACGCAATTCATGTGCGCCTTGTTCGAGGAGGAGGGACGTGATGTGTTCGATGTCCGCCCGGCTATCCTGGGACACTTGCAACAGGGTGGTGATCCTTCGCCATTTGACCGGATTCAAGCGACACGCCTGGCGCGTTTGTGCCTGGAGTATTTGATCGCGGAATGCGAAAAAGATGGCAGTGGTAGTGCCTTCATCGGCATGCAAGATGGGCAGATTAAATTCCATGATATGCGCGATTTTGAACGGATGGTGGATTTCCGTTTCCAGCGTCCTAAGGAGCAATGGTGGCTTGGGTTACGGCCAATTGCTAGCCTGTTGGCGCAGTTAGGGCCGCAGGGGTAGTCCTGCGCGCCGCCCTCTGCTTTGCCGGAAAGTAAGCGTCTGTTCTCTGCCCCTAGGGAGTGGGGCAGATGGTGATTTGCCGAGCGGGCGATGATCCTCAGTCTGGAACGTGTAGCCTTGCTGCTGGGGGCATATCTCTTTGGCTCGGTCTCCTCGGCCATTCTGGTCACGCGCCTGTGGACGGGTAAGGATATTCGCACACTGGGCAATCGTAACGCGGGGGCGGCCAATGTGGCGCGTAGCGTGGGAATCTGGCCGGCGGTTTGCGTTGGTCTGGTAGATTTTACGAAAGGGGCGTTGCCGGTCCTGGTCGCCCGCGGCTTGGGATTGGGGGATGGCTGGGCGCTGGCCGGGGCGGTCGCGGCGGTTATTGGACATAGCTATCCGCTCTACTTCCGCTTTCGGGGCGGCAAGGGCCTGGCGACTTCACTTGGAGCATTGCTGGCTCTGACGCCTCTTGAGACTCTCCTGGTTTTGCCGGTTCTGGGGGTGGTGTATCTGGTCATCACCGGCAGCGCGGTGACCGGGGCATTGGTTGGCCTATTGCTTCTGATGGGGTTGAATTATTGGCGAGGCTATGCGCTGGTCGTGGTGCTCTCGCCGCTGATTCTGTTGATCACGATGGGGGTGTGTACCATTCCCCAAATTCTATACGATTGGGCGCGCCGCCCCGGCGCCAGGAGGCTTTTCCTGTATTGGCTGGCCCCAAAGGAAGCGCCGCTGCCTGCGCGGCCGATTGCTGTAGTCACCGATAGCCTGGCTTCCTTACCTGCGGAGATTTGTGCGCGCGAACAGATTCATGTTGTCCCACTCAGCCTGATTCTACCGGATGGCGTGTATCGGGATGGGGTAGATATTGACCCGCGCGCCTATTATCGTACTTTGCGTGAGGAGCAGTGCCTGCCTCGTACCTCGGCGCCATCGCCAGGGGAATATCTCTCTCTATACCAGCGTCTGGCGAAGGAACATGAGGCGGCGGTTGTCGTCACGCCGCCGGCCAATTTAACGCAGACCTGGGAGGCGGCCCATCTGGCCGCTGCAATGATTGGCGAATCTTTCCCCGTGCACGTGCTGGATAGTCGCGTGGCGGGGCCGGCGCAAGGTTTCGTGGCGCTGGCCGTAGCACGTTTGCTCAGGAACGGTTGCCCTCTGCCGGCGCTGTTGGAGGCGTTCGAGAAGATCTGTCAGCGCGTGGGATTCGTGGGCGTGCTGGATACGCTCAAATTCCTGGCGGCGGGTGGACGCGTGGCCGAGGCGCGCCAATGGATCCGGGCGGCGCTGCATGTTTTCCCGGTGCTGGCGATCTCACAGGGGCATATCCGTCTTCTGTCCATGGCCAGGACGAAAACAAAGGCCGTAGAACAGATGATTCGCTGGCTCACAAGTGTGCTCCCAACGAAAGGGCTGGCCCTGGCCTTCTGTCATACGGACGCGCTGGCTGAGGTGCAGGCCTTGTCTCAGGACCTGTTGTCTCACTTTCAACCAACAGAATGGTTTATCACCGAACTGACGCCGGTCATTGGGGCACATGCCGGTCCGGGTTTGCTGGGAGTGGCCTGGTGGAAACAATCAGAGATTGTCTCAAAGGAAGGATAGAGGCGAATTGACTTCGAGGAGAGAGTAGATGAGGAGTTGCTGCTGACAGGTGGAGGCAGGATTTTTCCCTGGCGGCGTACCTTTCTGATAAGCGATAAGGTTGGTGGGGCACCGTTGTGGTGATGGCTTTTCTCTCTTCTGCTGTAACCTCAGGCGTTAGGACGGCAGTTCAACGGCCGTCCTAACAGGCAAAGCAGAGATTGTCTCAACTTTACCAGGTCATCTGCATGGGAAGAAGAGGTCTAATGTGCTTCTAGATAGTGTTGCACGAGCTTGACGATTAGAGCAATGACATCGGCTGTGTATAGCACCAACAAGCCGATCAGTAGCATTGTTGCAAGTGTGTTGAGCCAGCGATAACGTGAACCTGAGATGAGCTGAGAAAGCCTGTCTCCTGCCCAGAGAAAAAGATGGGGGAAAGACAATAGAGCGGGGTAAGTGAATATCGCCTTGAGCACTGTGAGGCTGCGGTATTCGAGCGCATATAAGATCTCGAAAGCCAGGTAGCCCCAAAAGGCGAGCCCCAACAAACCAAAATGAATTTGTCGAGCCAGCACGAAATCCTGCTTGACTATGCTTTTCATGACCAGCCATGCTTGCAGTAACGCTCCTAGAAAAAGTAAGCTGGTGGGAAACAGGGCGAGGAGATAAATACTTCGGGCAAGAGGGAACAAGGTCGTGTCTGTCGTGGACCAGGCAGGGGGGGCATTGTCAAAGTGAATAGAGTGTGCTCTCCCATAGAGCACTGTCCAGAAGGAGGTCTGGAATGAGGAAATCTTTTGAGGTTCGGTCTCAAGACGAGGATGCGCTAGTAACTCGCCGAATTTGAAAGTAAAAAAGCCGTCCTGGATGTACCAGATACCGGTTGCCCAAGCGGGTGGTTTGCCGAAAATGGGAGGGAGGGGCTCCCGATCAATATTTAACAAGATCGGTGAGCCGTAATCACGATAGTTTGGGAGGTATTGATTTAAAGGATTAAGCACGCTCAGCCCTGTGACGACAAGGCAGAATATCACCGCGTACGCCGCGTACTTAATTCGGCTCTCCTTGCGAATCCAGAATGCTATCAGAAAGGAACACAGGATCGCCATGGCCGTTACCCAACCGTTCGTCTTCGAGGAAATTGCCAGGAGAGTATAGAGAATGCTGAGCCCGAAATCGACTGCCTTTTCCTGATTCAAGAAGCGGTATGTGCCTATCAGTGCCAGGGTGGAGAATAAGATGACCAGGGTGTCATTGGTGGCCTGGGAATGGATTCCGAGAAGGTCAGGATTTAATGCCACCAACCCAAAGGCAAGCACTTTGAGCTTGCCTTTCCTGACGTTCAAATTTCTCAGGAATGACCAAACAATGGCCAGTGTGATGATGCCGGCAATGAGATTAAGAGCCTGACCAGCGATGTTCTGGCGATACCCCGGCTCGTTCGCTAAGCCCAGGATTTTAATCGCCCCTGCGAATAGGAGATGAAACAATTTGGGTTGGAAACACTCCCAACAATCATCCTTCTGTGGCAACCTGCCGGTCTTGAGGATCAAATTGGCGACGGTCTCATGAGAATCGTTGGCTTCTCGGTTGAAGGCACTCAACCCTACTCGCAAGAACACGGCCAGAAGAAAGATAAGCAGGAACCAATATTTGTAATTTGATTGCGGCATAGGCATATCCTCACAGTTTAGGATCTCGTAAAAACAAAATCAGCAACAAAACTGCCCTTGGCCACATGGCGAGGAGCCATTGGCGAACAGGGGCTAAATTAAGATGGACGCATAGTGGCTGATGTTTCTCAACTTATTGCTAGACAACCTCGGATTTCGCCGGGATGCCTGGCCACTGCCCATCGCCACCGGCCAAACCCTCCGTGCTCGTTCACAGCCTTTGTCCATTCGTCGAGATAGCGGCGCTTTACCTGGTCCTGCTCGGTATCCTGTCCTTTCGTTTCCAAGATGAGCATATCGCCATTGGCCAGGCGCACTAAAAAATCGGGACGATACCTGTGGACCACACCGTGATAAATGTAGAATATCTCAAACCCCAGGTGATCGTTCTTGACCCAGGCGCTCACCGCCTCGCTATTGTCCAAGGCAAATGCCTCCGAGGCCTCCCAGGTGCTGTCGTACACACAGACGTTGATGTGCGACTTTTTTGTGCGTGCGCACGGCTTGCCGGTGTACCAGGTGCGCATGTCGCCGGTGGATCGAATCGGATGGTCGCGATCGAAGACCGGCACCAGACGCTCGGTGTTTTCCTGCCGCACAGCATCCCACACGTGCTGCACCAGGCGCGACAGGTTGAGGGTGATGATCAACCGGCGTCGGAGTGCGTCCTGGTAGAATAGGGGCGGCTTGATCGTGATGTAATCCGAGGCAATGAATTGTTCGACAATCTTGATCAGTTGCGCCAGCAGGACTTCTTTGTTGCCCTGCCAGGTGTGATTCATCTGGTCGAACACATCCCGCGCGGTCTCGAAGATAGTGCGTTGGGTGCGGAACTCGCGTGCCAGGCATTCCAGCTCAATGCGCTCGATCTTGGTCACGTCCGGCTTGCCTTCGAGGATTGGAGCCAGTTCGGCGACCTGGGCCGTTTGGGCGGCGTCCAGTTCCAGCGGACGTACCTTCGACCAATCCAGTGTCAACACCGGTTGGAAGACGCGTTCGATGCGTACCACGTTCGGCCAGCGGATTTCGTACTCCGCCTTCGCCGGATCGGGTTCGACTGCGGTCTTGGGCGTTGGCGGAGGCGGCGGTCCACCTTCCCCGCCTTCGTGCGGCAGAAAGGTGAAGGGCACGCCAAAGATGTTGACGTATTCCGGCTCGAACAGTCCTGTTTCAGGGTTCACCTCGTAGGATGTCCGTCTCAAGCCCCGCCCCACCACCTGCTCGCAGAGCAACTGGCTGGTGAAAGCCCGCAGCCCCATGATGTGGGTAACGGTCTTGGCATCCCAGCCTTCCGAGAGCATGCCGACCGCGATGACATTTTGAATCTTCTCACCGGGCTGGCCGACCTTGCCGACCGTGTCGACCATCTGGCGCAACCGCTCTGCGCGTTCGAGTTTTGAGTGATAGGGTTGGGGTGTGCCCGCCGGCTCTTCTTCTTTCTCTTCGGCATATTCCTCTAACACCCCACCTCCAGACACTGAAAACTGACCACTAGAAACTAAAAACTGACCACTAGAAGCTAAAAACTCTTCCCGCGCCTCCGCCTCTGCCAGCACCCTGGAATCGATGTGCAGGATACGCTCGGGATCGCACAGTTCATCAATGTGGATACACCGCGAATCAAAAGCATGTTTGACCCGCGCGGCCGTCTCGGTGCGATTGCAGACGGTGATCATCACCGGCGGTGTGGGTATCCCGGCCCGGCGCCATGCCTTCCAGGTCTCGCGCCAGTCATAGCCCAGCAGGTAGTAGGCATTGAGTACCAGGTCGGGTAGTGGTTCTTCCGGCTTGGCGGGCCGGTTGAGGTCGTCCTTCACTTCCGGGTCGTTGTAGATGTGGTAGAGACGCGACTTGTAGGTCTTGGCGTCCGGCACGGCATCGTCGCGCACCACCACGCGCGGGGTCTTGACCAGGCCTGATTCGATGGCGTCGTTCAGGCCGAAGTCGCTGACGATCCAGCCAAAGAGCGCCTCTTCGGTACTTTGCTTGCCCGAGGGCGTAAAGGGCGTGGCAGAGAAGTCGTAACATAAGAGGATACTCCGCGTGCGGTGGAGCCGGTCCAGCCCACCGATCCAGATCGTGGCTTCCTCGGCGCTGTCCTTCAAATCGCGCTGCCGCAGGTACTTGCCTACGGCCTCCCAGTTGACGCGCCAGGCATGATGGGCCTCGTCGTTGATGACCAGGATGTGGCGCGCGTTGGCCATTTCGCCTAGCACTTCGCGGGTGTAGGCTTCGTCGCTTTTCACGCCCCGCTTGTCCACGCTTTTGCGCTTCTTGATTTGCTCTTCGTTCTCCCAGGCCAGGGCATGCCAGTTGCGCACCAGCACTTTTCCCTGGCGCAGCTTGTCCAGCAGCGCCGAAGGCACGATGTCGAAGGCCTCGTAATAGTTTCCGCCAGCGGTCAGTTCCAGAACCTGAAGCCGCTTTTTGACCGTCAGCCCTGGCGCCACGACCAGCACATGCTTGGAAAAGCGTGCCTCTTGTGGGTTTGCGACCTTGTTAAGGATATGCCAGGCGATTGCCATGGCCATGACGACAGTCTTACCTGCGCCGGTGGCCATCTTGCAGCACTGGCGCATAAAATCTCCACCGTCGCCGGGGATTTCGATCCCTACCCGTTCAGCGGCCGGCGCTTCCACGAGCCAGATCAGCGTCTCGATGGCCTCCAACTGGCAGAAGAAAAAACGCTGTTCCCGCTCCGGGTCGTGCCAGTGTTCCAAAAGGCGCTTGGTGATGCTGGTCACGCCCGGATAGCCCGCCTCACGCCAGGCCTTGACGCGCGGCCGGATTTGGTTGACGAGCGGGATTTCCACGAAGATGCCGGGGTCGTCGAAGGCCCTGGAGCCCGGCGTGGCCACGACGTACCCCGCCGGCCGGCGGCCCTCAACCAGATCGAAGGTGCGCGTCTCCCGATCGTAACGCCAGTGACGCTTTGGCTCCTCGTAAGGCGAGTTGATGATGAGGCGGTCAATGGTCGTCTTGCCCATCATGCCACCTCGTCCAGGTTGACCACCTTTAGACTCTCAATCCCCCGGTCGTCCACGATCTTGACCGCAATCCGTTTATGCTCGCCCGGCTCGAAGGGCAGTGACAACGTGCCGCGGTAAGCCTCGATGAGTTCCTCGTCTATCTCGGCCTTGAGGTTGCGGGCCAGTTTTGCCCAACCTTCGTTTTCGCCGGCCATCGGGAAGAACACCTGGTGTGGGTAGAGACTGCGGCCGTCGTAATCGGTATCGAGCATCCAGAGGGCGATCTTGTCGGCGCCGCCGGATTCGATCTGGCCGGTCTTGGTGTTGTAGTAGTCGAATCCGTGCACTGCGACGATA
>FWWL01007188.1_pt1 | contig 15405 bp, 10 predicted proteins | sample 2228331 | NCBI WGS metagenome assembly FWWL01 (sample SAMEA103939775, study PRJEB20133) | metagenome
CAGGGCCAGGTCGTAATTGATGAAGTTGAACCTCCAGGCGACGTGGAGCGTAGCGAAGGCCAGGGCGGCGAGGGCGGCCAGGGCAAAGGACGAAAGGAGACCGGCAAGGCGCAGCCGAGGGTAAAGAAATCCCCAGACCACCAGGATGGCCGCCATGGCCAGTTCCGCAGCGATGACCTGGTTGACGGCGATGAGCGATCGCAGGGTCCCTGTTTTGAGGGCGAGACGGGCCTCCGGCCATGCGACCCAGAGCCCCACCAGAGCGGCCACGAAAGGCGGGACGAGCAGGGTCGTCACGGCGCCTCCGCCCCGCCACCACCGCCCCCAGTCCACCGCCCCCAGGGTGTCCTGGAGGAAGACGGCCGACAACAGGATCATCGGCACCGTGAGATGGACCGTCAGCCAGGGCATCTTCTCCCCGGCCAGCGAGTAAGCCAGCCACGAAAGGACCGTCCACGCCCCCAGGAACCCGCGGAACGCCCAGCCCAAACGATCGGGGAGCGGGGCGTCGGCAATCCACCGGCCCAGGTAATACCCGATCGCGAGCAGGGAGAGCAACAGCGGCATGAACTCATACATTGGGGCGATGACGAAGTAATAAAAGAGCGGCTGGCTCCCCCGCTGAACGCACTGCTGAGCCAGCCAGTAACCCAGGGAGCCGATGTAGCCGGTGGCGACGCCCGCCCCGTTGGTGAAGAACGTGGTAAAGAGGGGGAGGGAGATCCCGAAGAAGATCCCCATCAGGATGGGCCAGCGGCGGGCATCCCAGGCCATCCCGAGCCCAGTGCTCAGGGCCCCGAAGGCCAGGAAGAGAACCAGCACCCGCATCATCTCCTGGGTGACCCCGCTGAAGCTCCCGCTCTCGAACAATGACATGGAAGCGAAGGGCTGATGGAACCATAGGAGGGAGACGGGGTTCAGCCAGACCAGCCCGGCGGCGGACAGCATCCACAGGCTCAGCCCACCGATGACGATCAGGAGATCGAAGGCCGGCTGCTCCCGCAGGCGGGCGCGTCCCCACCGCCCGGCCAGCACCCAGGCCCAGACGCCGAGGCCGGCCAGGGCCGCCAGCCCCCCGCCGAAGGCCAGCCAACGGCCGGGCTCGGGGATCGCCTCCGGTCGGCAAACAAAGGCCCCCGGGATGCCCTGCGCTCCGGACTCCAGCCCGACCAGCGCCACCCCACCTCCCACAGCGAGCAGCCCGGCCCCGATCCCCAGCGCGAGGCGATCCTCCCGGGCGCAGCGTGGATCCCGGAGCACCGCCGCGCACCAGGCGAGGAAGAGCAGCAGCCCGAAGATCGCAAGGTAGATGAAGGCGGCCTCCATCGTGGTGTAGAACAGGGCGATCGCCGCTGCCAGGCCGTAGAGCCAGCGATCCTCCCGCGTCTCCAGATACGCAAAGATCATCCAAACGGTGAGGACCGCCCACAGGGCCATGAGGCCCTCGTCCCGGATGTAGCGGCTGTGATACATGATCATAGGGGAGATCAGGAAGAAAAAGGCAGCCATGAGGCTCCCCCACCGCCCCAACCAGCGGCGCATGAAAAGCGGCATCATCACCAGGACGATTCCCGCCAGGGCAACCGGGAGGCGGCCGGTGAAGTCGTCCGCCCCAAACAGCCAGTAGGCCAGCGCATCGAGGTGGAACTTCAGAGGGCCGTGCATCAGCGGGGTATGGATGAAGCCCTTCCCCTTGAACAGCTCCCAGGCGTAATAGACGTGGAGGCTCTCATCGTGGCTCATCACCCGATCGCCTAAGCGCCACAGGCGGGTGAACCCGGCGGCCGCGAGCAGCGCCAGGTAAGCCCAGCGCTCCAGCGGGCTGAGATCCGACCACAGGGCCCGCCACCGGGACAGGAAGGGCGCACGGATCGCCGCCTGCATGCTGCATGCTCCGGGAAGGATCCGGCAACCGGATGGGGATTATAACACACTGAAAAGCGACCCCGAACGCTTTCGAAGGGGAGATGCGAAAAGTTGGCCCTTTCGCAAATCGCTCGCGCCGGTCGTGGGCCGCTCCACGGTGGGGACCCGCACCCAGAGGGCCATCCGATGCACCACCGGCCCCATCCCCGCGCGGAGGTCCACGAAGGCCGGGAACGCGCGGCCCACCCAGCCCTCCGGCGGGAGCGGCAGCGGCCACCCTTCTGGGGTGATCCACACGTCGCCCGTCGCCGCCCCGGCCGCCCACGGGCTCCGATGGATCGTCATCGGGAATCCCCGGAGGGTCCAGCGCCAGAACGCCTCCGTCTCCTCCTCCGCTACCACCACTAATGAAAGCCCACCCAGCCATTCCTTCCGGCGCATGGCCTCCTCCCGCAAGAACGCCACGATCTCCCGCACCGCCGGGGAGGTCATCTCAGGCTGGGAGAAACCAGGGAGCGGATCCGCCTGCCGCGCCAGCCCGGCGGCCCTCGCGATCTGAGCCAGGGCCACGGCGACGATGAGGGCGAGCCCTACCCCCCGCGCCACAGGGGTTCGAATCCAGGCGATGAGAGGACGTTCCCGGGATGCCTGAGGAGAGGCGGGTTCCCCCGAAGCAGAGGTGCGCGCTTCCTCATCAGTTTCCAACCCGCGGCTCAGGGCCCAGACGCCCAGGCCCAGCAGCCCCAGCACGGCCCCGAGGACCAGGCCGCGGGCCGCCTCGCCGTCGGCGCGCGCGCCCATCAGGGCGGCGGTGCCGATGGCGATCAACCCCATCCCCACTCCCCCACCGACCTCCATCCACCGCGCCCGCCACCCGGCGCCCACGGCCTCCCCGATCTGTTGCAGCGCATGCCCGGCCAGCATGATCCAAGGGAGCAACACCACCGGATGCTCCGTGAAGGGAGCGCCCCAGCGGGCCAGGCGCAGGCCGATCCCGATCCCCGCCCCCGCCGTCGCCGCGATCTGGAAGGGATCCCGCCTTCGAACCGCCCAGACGCCGCCCGCCAGGCCGAGCAGGAGGATCGGGGCCTCCGCCCGAAGGAAGGCGAAGAGGTTGGTCCACCCGAACGGAAGGTTCTCCAGCGTGAAGCCGGCGAGCCAGGCCGAGAGCCCGTCCACGGTCTCCATCATCCCGCTTCCCCGCCATCCGCCCCACGCCCCCACCAACAGCGCCGTGATCCCGAAGAGCGCCAACGCCCGCCAGCGGGGGAAGGCGGGTTCCGGGGGATCCAGCCACCCCAGCGGAAGCCACATCAGGCACCCGGTCCAGAAGGCGGGGCCTGCCGCCGCCCCGACCCCTGACGCGACCGCGACCCAGACCCAGCGGGAAGGATGGGGGACGCGCCACGCCGCCAGCGCCGCCGCCAGCGCCGCGGCGGCGACGATGCCGCCGTCCAGGAAGCGGGAGGCCATCAGCGCCGAAGGGGAGAGCGCCCACAGCCACGCCGCCCCGACCGCCGCCATCCGGCCCATCGGGCGCAGGAGCACCCAGAGGGCGATCACCGGGAGCGCGCCCGCCAGCGCCGCGCCGGAGCGCATCCAGCCGTCATCGGGGCCGAAGATCGCGAAGACCGTGGCGTTCCATCCGGCCAGCAACGGGCTGCTCCCGGGCGGCAAGGCCCCCCCGTGCCAGGCCGCCCACGCCTGGGCGGCCTCCAGCGGCGTCGGGGGGCGGAGGCCCAGATCCCACATCCGGAACAGGAGCGCCAGGCCGAAGAGCCCCCCGAGGATCCACCGCTCCCACCGCCAGTCCGCTCCGTCCTCGCCCCTCATTCCCGCCTCCGGTAGACCACGGTCTCCCCGCTGCGGAACACCGGATCCATCAACTGCTCGAACTTCGCCAGGACATCGGGGGGGAATTCCCTCCGCTCCGTGCGGCCGACGATGACATACACGATCCCATATCGGTTTAGGAGGGCCCGCGTCGCCTCCAGATCCGGGGAACGCCAGAGGACCATCAGGTCTGGCTCCCGGCGGCCGATCTCATCGTAAGATCCCCGCCACTGGTGCTCGTGGCCGGCCCATCCCAGCACCGTCGGCAGGCCGGTGTGGGCGGCGAAGCGCCCCCGCTCCGGCTGGAAGGAAATCCCCTGCCACCCCGGGGCTTCCAGGATCACCGGCGTGCCCTGAACATGCTGGTTCAACCACTCGATGGCCGCTAAGTCATCGGGCGCCTCCGTCGCCAGGTAGGCGTATCCATCCAGCGTCGGCGGCCCGGCGAAATATCCCGCCTTGATCGGAAGCATCAGCGCCGGATAGAGGGCGGCTAGGGCGATCATGCCGCCGAACAGCCCGGCCAGGAGCGGGCGCGCGCCCTTCCCCCATTCCCAGAGCGCGCCCATCCCCCAGGCCAGGGCGATGCTCCAAAGCGCCCAAGTCTGATAATAGAACTTGAAGACCGTGTTCATGCGGGTGCCGAAGAAGTCCCGTATGAAAACAAACTCCACAGCCCAGGCCAACGCGGCCCCGGAGACGACGAGCAGGCCCACGAACGATTTCACCCCGCCCTTCCGCCCCCACAGCGCCGCGGCCCCGACGCCCATCCCCGCCAGGAGCATGGGCACCCACGGGCCGCTCCCTGGAAACGGGGTCGGATTCCCCTCCAGCCTCACCGTCCCATCCAGCAGCCGCCCCCGCACCCACGGCTCGAGCGCCTCCAGCGAAACCGGCGCCCCCGGCAGGGAGAGATTCACCTTCCGCGCCAATGCATAGATCCCCACCAGCATCCCGACCGGCGCCAGCCCCAGGCCCAGCGTCCCCGCCAGCACCATCCATCCCCATTCCTTCAGATCCAACGACCGCCGCCGCTGGCGGAGGGCATCCGCTGAGATCAACCCGATCAGCCCGATCGCCTGAAAGCCGAACATCACCAGGAACTGGGGCAACCGGGTTCCGTTATACAAGTTGGGGAGGAGCCCGCCCGCCTGGGAGCGGAACCCGAGGTAGAACGGCAGATACAGGGCCATGCCGAGCCCCAGCACGCCCCCGGCCAGACCGATGAGCTCCCACCGGAAGGAGCGCCACGGACGCCCCGCGCCCCATGCGCCCAGCGCCCAGGCGGCCAGCAGAAGCCCGGTGTGGATGGGGAAATCCCATGGGTTCAGAAAGGCCAGCCCCCCGAAGGCGATCGGCAGGATCCAGAACGGCGGGCCGTGGCCCTGAAGGAAACGCAGGAGCGCAGGCCACTCTCGGAAAGCGGAAAGGCCGGGGAACCGTTGAGCGGCCTGGAGGGCGGCCAGGGCCAGCCCGACCCCCATCAGCGCGAAGGGCAGCGCCAGCACGTGGGGATGCAGATCGCCCAGCAGGAAGCTGAACTGAGGGAACTCGTCGATGACCTCCTGGTGCTCGCCCCACGGGGTGTAATCGCGCACCACGCGCGAGGCCCGCCACCAGGGCCACAGCCGGCCCTCCGGCGGCCAGCAGGCCGGCCAGGGTCGCATCCCAGGAGGCGTGTTCAACTCCGGGATGTCCAGCCAGGCCCAGAAGGCCGGGTCGCGGATCCAGCCACAGGAATGGGCCAGGTCCAGGATCGCCTCGCCGTTCCCCGCCAGGCCGACCCAGAAGGCGCTGAGCAGCGCCACCGCCCCGGCGGCGCGGGCGCGCCCCGGGCGGTAGAGGGACCACAGGTTCCACCCCAGGCCGGCGGCGGCGAGGAGCGTCAGGGCGAACCACGAGGAAACCCCCAGGTTGAAGGTGAAGCGGGTCGGAAGGCCGGACAACTCGGTGAGGAATCCCAGCAGGATGTAGCCGAAGTAATAGTAGCTGATGGCGAAACCGGACAACCAGGGGTCGTGAGGGGGGAACCGATCCGACCGGACCACGGCGTTGAGGAAGGCCAGCTCCATCGGCTTCTCGGTGTAGGTGATCTCAGGGTTGTAGGCCCGGAAGAGGGTCCAGCCGAGGAAGGCGAGGGCGAACAGCAGCTCATAGAAGATGGCCAGGCCGCGCCGCGCCCAGAGCCAGCGCCATGGGGATTCACCGGACCGCTGGGCCAGCCAGAGCCCGAAGGCCAAGACCGCCCCTCCCGCGACCAAGGCCCCTCCCCGCGAGGCCGGGAGGATCCCCAGGCTCCCGCCCCACCACCAGAGGAACCCCATCCCCAGGAGCCCGAGGGGGCGGGCGAGGGCCAGCCCGCGATCCGGGAGGGGGCGGAACACGTGGAACGCCAGGGGCCAGGCGGCCCCGCCGATGAGCAGCCACGTCCACCACCAGAGGATCGCCTCGAACATCCAGGCCTTTGCCAACCGGGTGTTGGACTTTGCGGAAAGGGGCGTTCACGCGCCTCTTCCCTTCGCCGCCTGGCGCGGGGATGCCCCTTGCCCTGCCCGATCCCTATGAAAGCATGAGGCTGGGCAGCGTGCCGCCCAGCCTCGTGTTCGCCCCATGCGCTGCGGCGCTCGTCCGCGCGATCTTCCTTAATGCATAGGAAGGCACCCTCGACCTGGCCGCGCGCGTGGACGCCCTCTTCAAGGTCCCTTACGACATGAGGGGCGAGCCCGCTCAACCCATCAACGTCGCCCGCAGCCCTTCCATCCGCGCCCGGACGCTGCCATCCACCACGCGATCGCCAATGCGGATGATCAGCCCGCCCAGGATCGTGGGATCCACCCGGAAGACCACCTCGCCGACGGAATCCAGACGGGCGGAGAGCTCCTTCCGGACGGCTTGCTTCTCCTCCTCCTGCAGCGGGATCGCGCTGATGACCTCCACCCGCTCCCCCTTCAGGCCCTGGAGCTCCTCCAGGAGCTTGGGGGGCACCGCGGTGAAGAACTCCTGGATCAAACGCCGGTGACGGGATTCGTCCAGCGCGTCGCCCACTACCCGATGGGCGGCGGCCAGGGCGAGGGCCGCGATCTGCGTGCGCAGCTCGCCCAGGATGCGCTCCCGCTCCCGTTCGGCCTCCTCCCGGGCGACCTCCAGGATGCGCTGCGCCTCCGCCCGCGCCTCCGAGAGGATCTGGGCTCGCTGCTGCTCGGCTTGGCGGACGGCCTCGGCGACGATCCGCTGGCGCTCCGCCAGCGCCTCCTCCAGGATCCGCTGGCGCTCCGCTGTCATGCTCGCCCGCAGCTGCTCCGCCGCCTTTGCGTCCTCCAGCCCCTTCTCGATCAGCGCCCGCCGCTCCTCCAGCGCCTTCAACACCCGGGGGAAGACGAAGCGGGACAGGAGGAACCAGATGAGCAGGAAGTTCAGGATCTGGGCGATCAGATAGATCGGGTTGATCCCAAGGGCCTCCAAAGCCAGCCTCCCGAATCGTGAAGGTGGATCCTCAGACCACGAACTTCAGCAGCAGCGCCATGACCAGGGCGTAGATGGCGACGGCCTCCGCGAAGGCGATGGCCAGGATCATGTTCAGCTGGATCTGGGGCGTGGCCTCCGGGTTGCGGCCGATGGCTTGCAAGGCCCCGCTGGCCAGGATCCCGATGCCGATCCCCGGACCGATCGCCCCCAGCCCGATCGCCAGGCCGGCCCCCAACACGCTCAAGGTCTGTGGCGAGAGGATCTCCTGTGCGAGAATTAACCCCAGCATGTCGAACCTCCTCCAGGGAATTTATGATGCGGCTTCCTCGTTCGGAAAGGCGGATGAGGCGCCGAAAGGGCCCCAACCCGCCGCGCCTGCCCCCGCAGGGGGGACAACCCCAGCGCCTTAGTGGTGACCCTCCGAATGCTCCTGCCCGTGCCCCGCCGTCGCCAGGGCGACGAAGACCATCGTCAGCATCATAAAGATGAAGGCCTGGATCAGCCCGACGAAGATCTCCAGCCCATAGAAGATCGCCGGCACCAGGAGCGGGAGCAGGAAGATCATAATCCCCAACAGCACGTGGCCGGCGAAGATGTTCCCGAACAATCGGAAGGAGAAGGAGATGATCTTCGCCACCTCGCTGATCAGCTCCAGCAGGCTGACCAGGAACTCAATCACCCCCATGAAGCCACGGCGGAGGGCCTTGATGTTGAAGAACTTCCAGAAATACCCCAGCCCCAGGGCGCGGACGCCCCACACCTGCACCATGAAGACGGCCACCAGGGCCAGCCCGATGGTGAAGTTCAGATCGGTGCTGAGCGCCCGCAGATAGGGAACCAGGATAAAGCCCCCCGCTTTCGCCGCGCCCTCCCCATGGCCTTCGGCCCCGTGCTCCGCCGCCTCCGCGGGCGCCGCCGCGGGCTCAGCGGTCAGCAGGGCGAACGGCCCCCAGTGGAGCACCGCATGGCCCGGCTCCGGGCCGTGGGCGGGCTCCACCTTGCCGATGGAATCGAACCCCGGGATCAGGCCCGTCCAGTTCGCCGCCAGAACCATCAGGAAGATCGAGGCCACCAGGGGGAACACGTGGCGCGCCCGGTGGCCTAAGACGACCTTCGCCAGGTTCTCAAAAAGGGCTTCCACGAGGAACTCGAACAGGTTCACCAGCACCCCCAGCCCTCGAACCCGCGGGGGCAGGGGCCCGGCTTGGCGGGCCGCCAGGAACCCCAACCCCAAGACGACGAGGTCCACCAGGAGCATCGCGACCATCGTGTTGGTCAGCGGGGCGCCGAGGAGCAGAGGCCCGGTCAACGGCTCAGGCTTCACCAGGATCACCGGCAGCACCGCCTTCAAGGGCTTCCCGCCCACCGGGAGCCCACTCCCCAGCGTGCCGAAGAAAAGGGAGGTCCCCAGCACGAACCCCAGGATCAGGGGCGCCACCACCAGCGTTTGGAAATGGCGGATCACCCGGGGATCCCGCAGGCCCCACCAGACCAGGCCGATCACCAGGGCATCCGCGATCGCGATCCCGATCAGCCCCGGGGCGGAATCCCGGAACGTCGCCCCTGCCCCCCGCAGGAGATCCCCCAGGCTGCCCAGCAACCAGAGGGCCGCCTGCCCCCCGACCCCGCAGGAGAGCAGGGCGATCAACCCCAACAGCAGATACGGTCCCATCCGTCGGATCAGCCGACCCATCTCGGCGATCGGACCTCCTGTTAGGATGGATGCTCCTCGGGCGAGCCGGAGGGCTCCGCCTCACGCTTCCCCGGCCGCGAAGGGGCCTCCATGCGGAATTGAGCGGCCGCGGTCATCGCCGCGCGGACCATCACCACCAGGCCCAAGGCGGCCCCCACGATCATGCATGCGGCGGTCAGAACCGGCCGGGTGCCCAGACGGAGATCCAGCCAGAGCCCACACAGCATCGCCCCCACCACGGCCACCACCGGGATAAATCCGATCTGGGAAAGCGCCCCCGCCAGCGCCAGGTTCCAAGCCCGGATCCACCATCGCCCAGGCGGTTTCATCGTCTCTCTTCTTCACGAATCCTGATCTCACAAGGGAGGGGGAAGCGATCTCACGGCCGGGCCGGAGGCCCGCTGCGTCCCGCCCAACCGGGACCTCGCTGAGGAGGGACAACCGCGCGATGCCCGTCACAACAGAACGGCCCCTATATGATACCTTCCCGCTCGTGCTTCTGACAAGAGAGGAGTTCGAAAATTCGCCCCGGGATGCCACTTTTTGCCGTGAAGGCGATAGCCGGACACGGGGAGCGGCCCGCCCCTGCCCTCCCTGGAAGCTAAAAGGCCTGCGCCGCCATCTGGGCCAGCAGGTAAAGCGGATACACCAGCACCGTCAGCAACAGCACCCCGGCCACCGTGAACCAGAGGGTGAAGCGGGCCGGACGGGAGATCGGGACCGGCTTCCCCTCCTCCGGCGAGCGGTCCACATACATCGCCCGGGCGACGGTGATGTAGTAATAGAACGCGACCATCGCGTTGAGCACCCCTGCGATGGCCAGCCAGAGCAGCCCGCTCTCGACGGCCGCGGCGAAGACGAAAAGCTTGGCGAAGAAGCCGACCAGAGGCGGGATCCCTCCAAGGGAGAGGAGGGCCGCCAGCATCGCCAGGGCCAGCCCCGGCGAGCGCCGCGAGAGCCCCGCCAGATCCCGGATCTCCTCGCTCCCGGTCACGTTCGTCATGATCACCGCGACGGCGAAGGCGGCGATGTTCGTCAGGGTGTAGATCCCCAGGTAGAAGATCGAGGCGGCGATCCCCAGCGGGCTGGCCGCGGCCACCCCGATCAGGATATAGCCGGCTTGGGCGATGCTGGAATAAGCCAGCAGCCGCTTGAGGTTCCGCTGGGGGATGGCCAGGAGGTTCCCCACGGTCATCGTGACGAAGGCCAGGGCCGCCATCAGCGCCACCCAGTTTGTCTGGGCCGTAGGGAAGGCCTCCATCATCGCCCGGATCAGGAGGGCGAACCCGGCCGACTTCGAGGCCACCGAGATGAAGGCGGTCACCGGCGTCGGCGCCCCCTCATAGACGTCGGGGGTCCAGAAGTGAAAGGGCACGGCGGAGACCTTAAAGCCGAAGCCCACCAGGACCAACAAGAGAGCCGCCATGACGGCAGGAGTTGGCAGACCGGGCAGGGCCTGGGCGATGCGGGCGTAGGCGATCTCCCCTGTGAAGCCATACAGCAGCGCCAGCCCGTAGAGCATCACCGTGGAGCTGAAGACACCGAACAAAAAATACTTCAAGCCTGCCTCCGCCGAGCGCGGCGTGTCGCGCAGATACCCCGCCAACAGGTAGAGGGCGATCCCCACCGTCTCCAGGGCCAGATACAGCGTCACCAGGTTCACCGCCGCCCCCATCAGGCCCATCCCCAGGATCGAGGCCAGCAGGAGCACGTAATACTCGCCGCTCTGGCGGAGCGGCCGGAAATCCATCGAGATGGTCACGGTGAGGATCCCGGAGAGGATGAAGATAATGCGGAACAGCATCGCCGCTAAGTCGGCCCGCACCGATCCCCCAAACGCCTCGTAGGGGGCGGCGATCCCTGTCGCCAGTTGCGCGGCCTGCACCGCCGTCACCCCGAGGGCAACCCCCAGCCCCCCGACGGCCCAGTAGCCCAGCTCCCGCTTCCGCCCCTCCGGGAGCCAGGCGTCCACGGCCATCATCCCGGCCGCCGCCAGCACCAGCACGATCTCCGGCAGGACCGACCAGAGATGCGCCCACCAGGATAACTCCATCGCTCGTCCCCTCCTCTGCGCGCCTCAGGGTCCTAACGCAGCGAGGCCACCATCGCCCCCTGCAGCAGGGAGGCGATAGGTTCCACGCCGGTCTGGATCAGATCCGTCATCACCCGCGGGAAGACCCCGATCAGGACGAACCAGACCGCCAGGGTGACAATGGCGACTTTATCCAGGGCGGTCACATCCCGCACGTGGGGGTAGCGCTTCGGATCCAGATCCCCGAAGAAGGTGGCCTGGAGCGCCCGCAGGATGTAGGCGGCCGAGAGGGCGATGCTGGGCGCGGCCAGGATGGCCACCCAGGGATACCACCAGGCCGTCTCCCGCGCCGCCCAGATCCCAGCGAAAACCTGGAACTCGGCCACGAATCCGGAAAAGCCGGGCATCCCCATCGCCACCAGGCCGCCCAGGATGAACCCCAGGGTTGCCATGGGCATCGCCCGGGCGAACCCACCCAGATAGGCCAGGTAGCGGGTGTGGGCCTGATCGTAGACCATCCCCACCACTGCGAACAGGATCGCGGCCATCACCCCGTGGGAGAACATCTGGAGCACCGCCCCGGTCAGGCCCGTCACGTTCATCGCCGCGAACCCGATAGTCACGAAGGCCATATGGCCGATGCTGGAGAAGGCGATCACATACTTGAGGTCCTCCTGCACCAAGGAGATCGCCGCCGAGTAGAGGGCAGCCACCACCGCCAGGAAGACCACCACCGGCAGCCAGTAAACCGCCCCGCCGGGCATCAGCTCGATCCCCACCCGCAGGGCGCTGTAGGCGCCGACCTTCATCACCACCCCGGCCAGGAACATCGAGCCCGCCGTCGGGGCCGCCGAGTGGCCGTCGGGCACCCAGTTGTGGAACGGCCACAGGCCGGCGGTCACCGCGAAGCCCAGGAAGACCGGCAGGAACCACAGGTAATCAAAGCGCACCGCCTGGCCGAACACCTCCACGGTTCGGGCGAAGGCACCCCGCGCGGCCAGCTCCCGCAACACGTCCATATCGAAGGTGCGGACCGGCGAGATGAAGTAGAGGGCCAGGGCGCCGACCAGGGCGATGATGGAGCCCACCAGGGTGTAGAGGACGAGCTTCATCGCCGCGTATTCCTTGCGGGTGGAACCCCAGATGGCGATCAGGAAATACTTGGGGAAGATGGCGATCTCGTAGAAAAAGAAGAGCAGGACCAGGTTGCGCGCCACGAAGACCCCCATGATCCCGCTGGCCAAGAGCAGCATGAAGGCGAAGAGCTCATGGGGGCGGTCCTCGATGTTCCAGGACACCAGCACCCCGGTGAACAGCACGAGGGCCGACAGCAGCACCAGGGGGAGACTCACCCCGTCCACCCCCACGTAGTAATGGATCCCCAGCTGGGGCAGCCACGACATCCGCTCGACGAACTGATAACCCCCGGCGGAGCGGTCATAGGCCACGAAGGCCCATAGGGCCAGCAGCAGCGTGAACCCGGAGACCGCGGCCGCGAAGGCCCGCGCGGCGTCCTTCTGATGGCGCGGGATGAACAACAGAAGGAGCGCCCCCACCAGAGGCGTGAACACGATGAAGCTGAGGATCGGGATCGGCACCGCTGGGATGGTCATCCCTTACGCTCCTCAGTGGAGATCAAAACCGCTAAGTCCAACACGGGCGAACGATATTTACAATGAGTAATCATGTATTGCAATATATGATTGGCCTCATTTAGCTTTAAAATGTTTTTGCGGATCAAAAGCACGAGAACACCCAAAGTTCCAGAAACAGTAACCTGGAGACGCCTTGCATGATTAGGATATATACTTTGCACAATGGGTTCTAAAAATCATATCCCTCATCAATTCCACGTTGTATTTCCTCAAAAACCGGATAAGCAATGTAGAGTTCTGGGCCAACCGCCTGAAGGAGATCGAGACGTTTCACGGCCGCAAAGTTGGATAAGACGGTTGCATCGATCAATATAGGCATTCTAAAAATTCTCCAGCGCCCGGATTTCGGACTGGGCTTCCTGAGGGTCGGCAGGACCCAGGCGCAGCGTAACGCCATGATGTGCCAGGATCTCCTTCATTCGCTCCATGTTGACTCCGGCGATCGCCGCCGCCCGAGCCAGGGTGAGCTCGGGATCCGTTCGGTAGCGATACACTGCCAGGGCGATACGCAGCTCAGGGCGATCCTGAAGCAACAGGCGTAGAGCCTCCTTGATCGCCTCCTCCTCGCTTTCAAACAGCCCTGCTTCGACCAAATCCCGCAGTTGAATCTCCATCCGAACCTCCCCTATACCTTCTCGGACGAGCCCGGGGGCCGGCGCTCTCCACCCTTACCCGAACAGCCCCGTCAGGGCTGCATTCAAGGTGGGCACGATCCACGCCGGCCACAGGCCGGTGAGCAGCATGAAGGCCATCAAGGGAGCCACCGCCAGGATCTCCCGGGCGCTCATCTCCGGCAGGCGCGCCCACCGGGGGTTCAGTGGGCCGTGGAGAACTTTCTGGAGCGCCTTCATGATAAAGGCTCCAGTAATCAACAGCCCCAGCATGGCGATGGCCGTGAGGGCGGTGAACACCGGCCACGACCCCTGCACGACCATATACTCCGCCACAAACCCGGCCAGGCCCGGCAGGCCCACCGAGGCCATCGCGCAATAGATCAGGATCCCCCCATACACCGGCATCCGCGCCCACAGCCCGCCGTAGGCCTCCAGATCCCGGGTGTGGGTGCGGTCGTAGACCACCCCCACCAGGGCGAACATCGCCGCCGACGAGAGGCCGTGGGCGAACAGCTGGAGGGCGGCGCCGTTCACGGCGATCAAAGCGGGATCTCGGATCGCCGGGTTCCCCAAGGCATAGCCAGCGACGGCGATCCCCAGCACCACGAAGCCCATATGGTTCACCGAAGAATAGGCCACCAACCGCTTGAAGTCCCGCTGGCCCAGGGCTGCGTAAGCGCCGAAGACGATCGCCGCGGTCGCCAGGAGGGCCAGGGCGAGGGCGAAGCGGGCGGATTCCATCGGGAAGAGCGGGAAGACGATGCGCAGGAAGCCGTAAGCGCCCAGCTTCAACAGGATCCCCGCCAGGATCATCGAGCCCGCCGTCGGGGCCTCGGTGTGGGCATCCGGCAGCCAGGTGTGGAAGGGCCACACCGGCACTTTGATCGCAAAGGCGATCACGAACGCCCAGAAGACGATCGCCTTCACCACCTCCATAGGGACCCCCGCCAGGGTCCCCTGGAGGGTGGGCCAGCGGCGGCTGACCTCCAGCAGATCAAAGGTCCCACCTTGGGTCCCGCCCAGGGCCGCCCAGATCAGCTGGATGCCCAGCAGGAGCCCCAGGGAGCCGGCCATCGTGTAGAGGATGAACTTCAGCGCAGCGTAGTGCCGCCGCTCCGGCGCCCCCCAGTTGTTGATCAGGAAATACATCGGCACCAGCCCCAACTCCCAGAACAAGAAGAACAAGAGCAAGTCCAGGCTGACGAAGACCCCCAGGATCCCGGTCTCCAACGCCAGGAAGAGGGCGAAATAGGTCCGGGGATCCTGGGTGATGTTGAAGGAGATCAAAACGCCCAGCGGGGTCAGGAGGGCGGTGAGGAAGATCAGCATCACGCTCAGCCCATCCACCCCCAGGTAATACTGCGCGTTCACCTGGGGGAACCACACCGCGCGCTCCACGAACTGGAAGCCCGGACGGCTGAGGTCGAGGCTCAGCCAAAGCCAAACGGAAAGGGCCAGCGGGATCAAACTGAAGAACAAAGCCAGCCCCCGATGCAGGCGGACGCTGTCGCGCGGGGTCAGGGCGATGAGCCCCGCGCCGAGCAACGGGGTGAACGTGATCAGGGTCAGGATCGGGAACGGATACCCGAAAAGCGTCATCGCGCGCTTCCCCCATCCGAAGGGATCACCCCCATCCCCGAGTCTCCAGCGGCGGGGAGGGGTTGGGTTCAGAACCCGCGCAACATCGGGGCCACGGTGTAAAGGACGATGAAGCCCAGGATGCCCAGGACCACCACCAGCAGGTAGTTCTGGACCAGACCGGTTTGCAGCGTCCGCAATTCGCGCCCCGCGGCCTTCACCGTCTCGCCGATCCCATCGCCGATCCCGTTGACCACCACGCGGTCGAAGAGGCGCAGCGCGCTCCCCATCGACCAAACCACATCGGCGACCCCGTGGAGGAAGCCATCAATCAGCACGCGATCCATAAAGAAGGCCACGGCGCGCTCCGCCAGCCACAATGTGGGGCGGATGAACACCCAATGATAGAGATCGTCGATATACCACCGGTTCCGGAGGAAACCGTAAACCGGACCCAGGCAAGTGAGGGGGTCCGGCTCGCCAGCGGCCAGCGGCCGGCGGGCGTAAACCACCCAGCCCAGGAGGAGCCCGGTCAGGGCGATCAGGGAGGAAACGAAAACCGGCACCGGGTTGAAGGGGAGCGCCTCCGGATGCTCCAGCAGGGTGCCGCCGACGAAGTCGTGGAACCAGTTCCCCCCGACCAGCGCGGACAGGAGTGGGAACCCCTCC
>FWWL01007189.1_pt1 | contig 15404 bp, 14 predicted proteins | sample 2228331 | NCBI WGS metagenome assembly FWWL01 (sample SAMEA103939775, study PRJEB20133) | metagenome
CGCCCTCGCCCTCACCCACCGCGTCGCGCGGGTCGAGCCGGGCGACCGCGCCCTCGTCCTCGGCGCGAGCGGCGGCGTCGGCACGATGCTCCTCCAGGTGCTGCGCGCGGTCGGGGTGCGGGCCTGGGGCCAGACCGGGGATCCCGACAAGGCGGCCTTCGTGGCGGAGCAGGGGGCCGAGCACGTGGTGGTGGCCGACGCCGGGGACCTGCCAGAGGCGGTCGCGGCGCTCCGCCCCACCGTCGTCTTCGACCCCCTCGGCGACGGCTACACCGCGGCGGCGATCCAGGCCCTCGAGCCCTTCGGGCGGCTCGTGCTCTTCGGCGTCTCCGCCGGCGCCACCGAGCAGCTGGACCTCCGGACCCTCTACCGCAAGGCGATCACCGTGCTCACCTACAGCGGCACCATCGAGCCCACCGCCCGCCTCCGGGAGACGACCGAGGCGGTCCTCGCGGAGCTCGCCGCGGGTCGCCTCCGCGTGCCCGTGGACGCGGTCCTCCCGCTCGAGGCCGCCGCGGAGGCGCACCGCCGCCTGGAGGAGCGCCGGGTCCGGGGCAAGCTCGTGCTCGAGGTCGGCGGAGCCCGATGAGCGAGCCCATCGGCCCGACGAAGCGCTGGTACCTGGAGTCCTTCGACCCCCCGAAGGAGGCCCCCTTCCCCCTCGAGGAGTACCGCGAGCGCTGGGCCCGCACGCGCGCGGCGATGCAGGACGCCGGGGTGGACTGCCTCATCGCCTCCACCCCGGAGTCGATCTGCTACCTCACCGGCTACGCGGCCGAGTGGTACCAGGCCAACGGCCCCCGGGACTGGGTCCCCGGATCCTGCGTGGCGCTCCACGTGGACCGGGAGGAGCCGGTCCAGTTCGACGACCCCGAGGAGGTCACGCTCATCCGCTTCACGAGCGTGGCGACGGACGTCCGGATCGGCCCCGGGCTCGGGTGGGACATGCTCGACTTCGTCGTCGAGGAGCTGCGGGGGCTCGGGTGGCTGCGCGGCACGGTCGGGGTGGAGCGCCGCGCCTACCGCCCCCACCCAGCCGCGGCCGCCTACCTCGACGCCGCCCTCGAGGGGGCTGGCGCGCGGGTGGTGGACGCGACCTCGGTCGCGCGGGGGGTCCGCCGCGCGAAGTCGGCCCGGGAGCTCGAGGTGGTGCGCGAGGCGCAGCGGGTCGCGGATCTCGGCATGGCCGCCGCCCGCGAGGCGATGGCGCCCGGCGTCACCGAGCTCGAGGTCTACGGCGAGATGATCCGAGCGATGGCCGCCGCCGGGGGCGAGGTCGCGGCCATCCCGCTCCCGGTCCTCTCCGGCTACCGGGCCTCCACCGTCCACGGCCTCGCGAGCCGCCGCCGCCTCGAGCCCGGGGACGTCGTGAACGTGGACCTGTGCGGCGTGGTCGCCCGGTACCACGCGAACATGGCGCGCTGCTTCTCGATCGGCGAGCCCTCGTCCGCGGTCCGACGGGCGATCGAGGCGGTCACGGGCGCCGTCCCCCTCGTCGCCGAGCTGCTCCGCCCGGGCCTGCCGGTGCGCGAGCTGCTCCGGGCGGCCGAGCGCTACTACCGGGAGGTCGGCCTGTGGGGCGAGCAGTGGTGGATCGGCGGGTACGAGCTCGGGATCGCCTTCCCGCCCGACTGGGTCGGCGACTTCTTCTACGAGATCGGCACCGACCCCGGTGAGGAGGTCTTCCGCCCGGGGGACGTCGTGAACTACGAGGCCAACTTCTACCTCCCGGAGGGCAAGGGCCTCGCCCTGTGCATCAACACCGCGGCCTTCGAGGAGGACGGCGCGGGGTTCCTCCAGGCCACCCCGCCCGACCTCGTCGTGATCGAGGCCTAGGCCTTCGTCCGCGGCGGCGGCGTCGAGGTCGGCGAAGCCGTCGGTCCCCGGGGCGTGGCGAGGCGGTCGAGCGGGCCAGCCCTCGTCTGGAGCTCACTTCGCCGGGGCCCAGATCGGGCCCTCGCAGTCGTCGCGCAGGGGCAGGGGCTCCGGCGGGCGGGGCTCCTGCGAGAAGTCGAAGGCCGAGAGCAGCGGCGTGGCCTCGCGGTCGCGGTGCGTGAGCTGCCGCAGCTCCCAGTTGTCCTCGATGAAGCGCAGGACGCTGGAGAACTCGCCGAGCTCGTGGCTGACCTTCCCCTGCTTCGCGTACGGCGAGATCACGATCAGCGGCACCCGGATCCCGAACCCGAAGTCGTCCACCTGCGGCGGCGGCACGTGGTCGTAGAAGCCGCCGTAGTCGTCCCAGGTGAGGAAGATCGCCGTCGTCGGCCACATGTCCGATCGCATGATCGCGTTGATCACCTTCGTGGACCAGTTCTCGCCGTGGCAGAAGTTGTACTCGGGGTGCTCGGAGAGCTCGAAGCGCGGCGTGATCCAGGTGACCGGCGGGAGCTTGTTCGCTCGGATGTCCCGGATCACGTTGTCCACGGGGAACATGTGCCGCTGCCAGCGATCGGGGTTCATCCGGTACCGGCGGATGGCCGCGTAGGCCGACCAGATGTAGCCGCGCTGATCCTCGGTCGCCGCGTAGTAGGCCCACGGGACGCCCTTGCGGTTCAGCAGGTCGCCGAGGGTGAGGAAGTCGAAGCAGGGGTGGACCTTCTTCACGTTCCCCTCGGAGTCGACCACCTCGACGAGCTGCTCCGGCGGGGCGTCGCAGCCGAAGGTGTTCGACCCCCGCGTGACCCCCGGGATCCGCCGGGGGTTGTCGTGGGCCCCGCCGGACTGCGCGGCGATCGAGTACAGGTGGTTCGGGAACGACGGCCCCTGGGCGCTCGCGAAGAAGTTGTCGAACAGGACGAAGCGCCGGGCCCAGCGCCAGTAGTTCGGGAGCTGGTCCTTGTGCAGCTGCGTGTACGCCCAGTCCCCGTGCTCGCCCTGGTCGAACCCGTCCATCTTCCCGCCGTTCCACGCCGCGAGCGCGCACTGGTAGCAGTGGGGGATGTCCCCGGGCAGGCGCCCGTCGGTGCCCCGCACGAGGGGGCGCGGCACCCCGTGGTCCATCCCCACCGTGGTCCCGTTGGCGCCCGGGAAGGTGCCGAACAGGTGGTCGAAGGTCCGGTTCTCCTTGATGAGGAACACGACGTGCTTGATGGGGAAGCGCGTCTCGAGCTTCGTCGCGTCGAACCCGCCCTCCGGGCTGCCGGTGGTGATCACGCTCGGGCTCCAGGAGGGCCTGGGCGAGCTCGCGCCTCGGGGCTCGCCGCTCGCCCCCACGCAGGCCGCGAGGAGCGCCATCGTCGCGAGGAGGGCCGGGATGCTCCGGTGGGCTGACCGCATCGGCTCGACCGAGCCTACCCGACGCGCGCGGAGCCGCCCACCCGGCGGCTAGTCCATTCCATACTACAAAGCCTTCGTACTCCAAAGCCTTCGTAGTACGAACGCTTCGTACCTATCCCTCGCGGTCGGGGGCGAGGTCGTCCAGGACCTGGCGGAGGGCCTCCTCGAGTGGGGGAAGCGGCGCGAGTCCGAGCTCGGCGGCGAACACGCTCACCAGGGCCGAGTTCCGCGGACGCGGGGCGGGGAGCCCGAGCTCCTCGGCGCGCTGGGCCACAACCCGCCCGGGGAGCTCGCCGAGCGCCCGGGCCCGCTCGAGCACGTCGAACCAGGTCGTGGCCTCGGGGCCGGCCAGGTGGTACGTGCCGAAGCGCATCGTGAGCAGGAGCGGCAGGAGGCGCTCGGCGAGGTGCCGGACGAAGGTCGGCGTGCCCACGCGATCCGCCACGCCGCCCACGGTCTCGCCCGAGCGGAGCCGCCGCAGCGCGCCCGTGAGGTAGTCCGCGCCCCCGCCGAAGACGTGCCCCGTGCGCACGACGAACCAGGCCGGCGCCAGTTCGCGCACGAACCGCTCCCCCGCGAGCTTGCTCCGCCCGTAGACCGAGATCGGGTTCGGCGCGTCGAGCTCGTCGTAGGGACCGTCCTTCGTCCCGTCGAAGACGTAGTCGGTGGAGACGTGGAGCAGCACCGCGTCGCAGTCCCTCGCGGCGAGCGCGAGGCTCTGGGGACCGAGCGCGTTCACCCGGTAGGCGCGCCCGGGGTCGAGCTCGCACCCGTCCACGTCGGTGAAGGCCGCGAGGTTCACGATCGCCTCGGGGGCGAGCGGCACCACCGTTCGCATCACCGCGTGGTGGTCGCCGACGTCGAGCTCGGCATGACCGAGCGGGATGAGGTCGTGGTGGCCGGGAACGACCTCGCAGAACGCCCGACCGAGCCCGCCCCCCGCGCCGGTCACGAGGATCCTCACGCGCTCGCCCCCTCCAGGACCTCCGCGACCCAGTCCCGGTGCTCCCGGTACCAAGCCACGGTGCGCTCCAGGCCCTCCTCGAAGGGCACCTCGGGGGCCCACCCCAGCGCGGCCAGCCGGTCCCAGGCCAGGCCGTACCGGAAGTCGTGCCCGGGGCGGTCGGGGACGAAGGAGACGAGGGAGGCCGGCGCGCCGACGAGCCGGCAGATCTCCCGGGCGAGCTCGAGGTTGGCGAGCTCCCGGCCGCCGCCGATGTTGTACGCCGAGCCGGGCTCCCCGCGGTCCATCACGACCGCGATCGCCCGCACGAAGTCGCGCACGTACAGCCACTCCCGCCTTTGCTCCCCGCGGCCATAGACGGGCAGGGGCCGCCCGTCGAGGGCGGCGAGGACGAAGGTGGGGATCGCCTTCTCCGGGTGCTGCCGCGGGCCGAACGCGTTCGTCCCGCGCACCACCGCCACGGGCAGCCCGTAGGTCGTCGCGTAGGCGCCGCACAGGAGGTCCCCGGCCGCCTTCGTCGCCGCGTAGGGGCTCCGAGGCCGCATCGGCGCGTCCTCGGTGAAGCGGCCCTCGGGCGCGTTCTCCCCGTAGACCTCGTCGGTCGAGACGAAGGTCATCGGGGTCCCGGTGCGGCGGCAGGCCTCGAGCACGACGTGGGTGCCGAGCACGTTCGTGACGACGAAGGCGCTGGGGTCGGCGATGCTGCGGTCCACGAAGGACTCGGCCGCGGCGTGGATCACGTGGTCGGCGGCCTCCACGAGCGGCTCGACGGCCGCGGCGTCGGCCACGTCCCCCCGGACGAAGGCGAAGCGCGGATCCCCCTCGTGCTCGGCGAGGTTCCGACGCGTCCCCGCGTAGGTGAGCGCGTCGAGCACGGTGACGTCGAGGTCCTCGCGCTCGAGCAGGAGGTCCACGAGGTGGGACCCGATGAACCCGGCCCCGCCCGTGACGAGGATCCGGCGGCGCTCCCCCATGGCCGCCCGAGTCTACCCGCGGCCCGAGCGGGCCACGGCGTGGAGGACCTCCGCGGTGCGGCGCGCGGTGGCCTCCCAGGTGAAGCCCGCGGCCCGCGCCCGCCCCGGCCCGATGAGGCGCTCGCGCAGCTCCCCGTCCTCCAGGAGGCGGCGGAGGCCCTCGGCGATCGCGTGCTCGTCCTTGGGGTCCACGAGCAGGGCGTCCTCGCCCGCGACCTCCGGCAGCGAGGACACGTTGGAGGTGAGCACCGGCGTCCCCGCGGCCATGGCCTCGAGGACGGGGAAGCCGAACCCCTCGTACAGCGACGGGTACGCGAGGCCCTCCGCCCCGGCCACGAGGGCCCGCTTGTCCGCCTCGCTCACGTACCCCGTCATCACGATCCGCGAGCGGACCCGCTCCGGGAGCCGGCGCACCGCCGCGAAGATCCGCGCCTCCTCCGCCGGGAACCACCGGACCCGTCCACCCGCGATCACGAGGGTCGCGTCCACCCCCGAGGCCGCGAAGGCCCGGACGAGCGCGACGACGTTCTTCCGCGGCTCCAGCCCCCCCACGAACAGGAGGTACGGCCCACGGATCCCGTAGCGCTCGCGGACCCGCTCCAGCTCCTCGGCCGGCACGGCCGCGAAGGCCTCCGCGTCCACGCCGTGGGGGATCGCATGCACCCGATCCTCGGGGACGCCGTAGCGCGCGACGAGGTCGCCCTTGGCCGACACCGAGGGCACGACGATCGCCCCGGCGCGGCGGACGGCCCGGGCGAAGCGCCGACGGAAGCGCTCGTCGATCTGGGGGGCCGTGGACGGGTAGACCTCGAAGGCGAGGTCGTGCACGACGAGGACGACCCGCTCCACCCGCCCCGTCGGGGGCGGCAGGAAGTTCGTGGCGAGCAGGACGTCGAAGTCCCCAACCAGCCACTCGAGGCGCGGGGCGCGCAGGCGCCAGGAGATCGGCTGGAAGAGCCGAGCCGGGATGCGGCTCGCCCGCTCCTCCAGGCCCGGGACGTCGGCGAAGAACCGGCGCGGACGAAGGAGGCCGCGCGCGTGGAGGTACCAGGCGACGTACCGCCCCTCGGGATCCACGCGCGGGAGGTGGCGGATCAGGCGCTCGGCGTAGTGCCCGACCCCGGTGCGCACCGGGTCGAGCGCCGGTCGGGCGTCGAGGACCGCGCGCACGGCCTCACGGCACCTCGACGCGGCTCTGGTCCCCGAGCACGAGGCGGTGCTCCCCGCCCCCGCCCCGCACCTCCACGCCGCGTCCGAGGATGGAGCCCGACATCGCCGGCACGTCCACGATCCGACAGCCCTCCATGACGATGGAGTCCCGGATCTCGCTCCCCCGGATCTCGCACCCCTGGGAGATCGAGGCGAAGGGCCCCACGGTCGAGCCCTCGACGAGCGTCCCGGGGCCCACGATCGCCGGACCCACGAGGCGCGAGCCGACGACCTTCGCCCCCGCCTCCACGACGACGGTGCCCTCGAGGAGCGAGCCCTCGTCCACCTCCCCCTCCACGCGCGGTCGGAGCGTCCCGAGCATCATGCGGTTCGCCTCGAGCAGGTCCTCGGGCCGGCCGGTGTCCTTCCACCACCCCGTCACCATCTCGGCCCGGACCGTCCGCCCGTGGTCGATCAGCCACTGGATCGCGTCGGTGATCTCGAGCTCCCCCCGCCACGAGGGACGGAGCGAGGCGCAGGCCTCGAGGATGGCCTCGTCGAACAGGTACACGCCGACGAGGGCGAGGTCCGAGATGCGCTCGCGCGGCTTCTCCACGAGGCGCACCACGCGGTCGCCCTCGAGCACCGCCACCCCGAACCGCTCCGGCTCCGGCACGCGCGCCAGGAAGATCTGCGCGTCGGGCCGGGTGCGCTCGAACTCCCGCACGAACCCGCCGATCCCCTGCAGCAGCACGTTGTCCCCGAGGTACATCACGAAGGGCCCGCCGCGGACGAACCCCGCCGCCGTGAGCACGGCGTGGGCCAGCCCGAGGGGCGCCTCCTGGTGGATGTAGGTGACCGAGAGGCCCCAGGTCGACCCGTCCCCCACGGCGGCCCGGACCTCCTCGGCCGTGTGGCCGACGACGATCCCGACCTCGGTGATCCCGGCCTCCGCGATCGCTCGCAGGACGTGGAAGAGGATGGGTGTGTTCGCGATGGGGATGAGCTGCTTCGCGTTCGTGTGGGTGATGGGCCGGAGCCTGGACCCCTCCCCGCCCGAGAGCACGAGCGCCTTCATGCCGGGCAGTCCGCCTCGGTCGGGGGCGGCGAGCCGGTGAGGGGCGGCGGCTCGTAGCGGGGCCCGACGACGACCGCGACGTCGGCTCCGCCGAGGACCGTCCTCGGCGCCGGCACCAGCTCGAGGCCGCGCACGTACTGGGCCACCACCCGAGCCTTGGCCTCCTCGCCCGGCGCGAAGAGGATCGCCGAGCCCGCCACCGTCTCGCCGAGCTCGCTCGCGGGGGCGACGGAGGGCGGGGCGAGGAACCCCCCGCGGGTGAGGACCCCGAGCACCTCCAGGGCGGTCCCCGCCGAGCGACGGTCGTACACGTCCACGGCGATGTTCGCCGGCGAGGGCGGCGTCTGGGGCAGCTCCTTGCCGAGGTCCCCGAGGGGCCGCCCCTCCCGCAGCGCCTCGAACAGGCGGCTCGCATCGGGCTCCACGAGGCGCACGATCGACAGGTACTGTCCGTTCACGTACGTCCCGGCCGGGACCGTCGGCACCACCCGGAAGTCCGCGGCGCCCGTGTTCACCCCGTTCAGCTGACCGGCGAGGTACACGAGCTCGGCGGGGTTCGCCAAGCCCTCGTCCACGACGAAGTGCTCCACGAGCTCGGGCACGAGCGTGGGCAGACGCAGGAGCATCGAGGGCGACAGGAGCTTGGCGATCACCGCCCGCAGGAACTGCTGCTGGCGCCCGATCCTGGCGAAGTCCGGGATCTTGTCGCAGACCTGGTGGCGGGTGCGCACGTAGGCGAGGGCCGTGCGCCCGTCGAACCGCTGGCAGCCCGCCTGGACGTCGAGCCCGGTGAGGGGGTCCTGCATCGGGTACGGCACGCACATCTCCACCCCGCCCAGGGCGTCCACGAGACCCTGGAAGCCGGCGAGGTCCACGTACAGCACGTGGTTGATCCGCAGGCCGGTCAGGTTGGTGATCGTCCGCGCCACCCGCGCCGGGCCCCCGCCGTCCACGCCGCCCTCGAAGGCGGAGTTGATCTTGCCCATGCCCCGGCCCGGGATCTCCACCCACAGGTCCCGCGGGAACGAGAGGAAGACCGCGCGGCGCTGCTTCGGCTCGGTGTGGACGAGGATGATCGTATCGGCGCGGTTCTCGCCGCCGATGTCCTCGTCGGTGCCGAAGGCCGCCTGCTCCTCGGGGGAGAGCCCCGCACGCGAGTCGCTCCCCAGCAGCAGATAGTTGCACGCCCGCACGTCGCACCGCCCGGCGATGTCCGGGGCCGGGCTCGGCTCCGGCGAGCTCCCCGGCGAGACCGTGACCGGCACGGTCGAGCCGAAGGTCCGGATGCGCTGCCGGGCCCACACGTACGAGCCCATCCCCAGGGCCCCCACGAGCATGACGAGGGCCGAGACGCTCGCCGCGGCCCCGAGGAGCGTCCGGCGGAGGCGCGGATGACCCCCGAGCTCGCCCATCACGGACCCCAGCCTACCGAGCCCGGGGGCGAGCGGCGGCGGACCCTGCTCCCGCCCGGGGCCGGAGGGGGTTATCCTGCCGAGCATGGGGGCGCTCGGGGGGGAGACGCCGATCCACCTGCTCGTGGCGGGCCCTTCCGTCATCCCCGAGGAGGAGGGGCTGTCCGTCGAGCGCGCCGAGACCCTGGCCGAGGCCCTCGAGCGGCTCGAGGCGGGCGGCGCCGACGTGGTCCTCGCGAACCTCGGGGCGCAGGCCGTGCGCGCGATCCGCGAGCGAGCCCCGGACGTCCCCGTCGTCGCCATGACCGACGACGACGAGGGGGTGGCCGCCCTGGAGGCGGGGGCCCACGACGTCGTGCCCCTCGACGCGGACCCGGCGACGCTCCGCCGCGCGATCCGCTACGCGACCTCCCTGCACCGGCTCGAGGCGGAGCTGCACCGGCACCGGGTGGTGGACGAGCTCACCGGGCTGTACAACGCCCGCGGCTTCGAGCAGCTCGCCGAGCACCACCTGCGCCTGGCCGACCGCACCCAGGAGCCGGTGGTGCTCGTGTTCGTGCGCCTGGAGGACCTCACCCGGGTGAGCGAGACCCACGGCGCGGCGGAGGGACCCCGCCTGCTCGCCGAGACGGCCGAGGTCCTGCGGGGGGCGGTCCGTGACTCCGACGTCCTCGCCCGGGTCGGCACCGACGCGTTCTGCGTGCTCCTCACCGGGAACGCGGCCGGGGCCGAGGCCCTCGTGCTCTCGCGGATCGTCGAGGCCGTCGCGGCGCGCAACGCCCGAGCCGGGCGGACCGCGCCGCTCGCCCTCGCCGTCGGCGCCGCTCGCTACGACCCCGCCCACCCGGTGCCCCTCGCCGAGCTCATGGCGGAGGCGAGCCGCCGGCTCCAGGCCCCCGGCTGAGTCAGCGGACGACGAGCACCGGCACGTGGGCGAGGTGCACGACCTTGTGCGCCACGCTCCCGAGGAGCAGCCGCTCCCAGTCGGAGAGCCCGCGCGTCCCCACGACGATGAGGTCCGCGTCCTCCGCCCTCGCGGCGTCGAGGATCGCCCGGGGCACGTTGCCGAGGGGCACCCGGACCACCTCCCCCCGGGCGTTGGCGCCGGCGTCCTTCAGCTCGCGCACCACCCCGTCCACGAGCTCGCGGGCCTCCCGCGCGCTCTCGAGGTCCACGTCGGCGCCCCAGGCGAGCTCGTGCTCGCGCGTGGAAGACGCGACGACCTCCCCGTCGTAGCGACGGGCCAGGTCCCCCGCCACGGCCACGGCTCGGCGGCTGTGCTCCGAGCCGTCCACGGCGAGGAGGATCCGCTCGAACATCGCGCCTCCTTCCCCTCCAGGCTCCCGCGACGCGCGACGCCCCGACACGGCCGAGGGGACCCCTCGCGCCGGTCCCTTCGGCCTCGCATCCTTAGCCGGCCCTTAACCGACCGTTGGAGGACCCCTCACCCGCCCCTCCCTACGGTGATGGCGCCCGTCGAAGGAGGTGGGAGGGATGACGAAGCGAACCGCGATGCTCGCCGCCGCCGGGGTGGTGCTCGCCCTGTTCGGCGGCTCGGTCGCGCTGTCGTTCAGCCTCGCGGGGAACGGCGCCGCGGAGGCGGGGCAGCGCGCAGGCAGGCAGGAGCCGATCGTCCGGAGGATCGAGCGCACGATCCGGGTGGAGAAGCAGGCCAAGGGGGCCCGCTCCGCAACCCAGGTGATCACGCTGACCGCCCCGGCCTCGACCGGCCGGGACGCGTCCTCGTTCGCCGACGAGCACGACGACGACGCGTACGAGCACGACGACGACGACGCGTACGAGCACGACGACGACGCGTACGAGCACGACGACTCGTACGAGGAGGGGGACGATGACTGAGGCGGCTCGGCGGCGCCGCCGGCTCTCCCGCGGCGCCCTCCGCGCCATCGCGTGGGTGGCCGGCGGCGCCGCCTTCGCCGCCCCCTTCGCCTCGCTCACCGTCTCACCGAAGCCGGCGACGGCCGAGGCCTCGGCGCCCCGCCGCCCCGTCGTGATCGTGAAGAAGATCACCCGTCGGGTGATCGTCCGGGCCGCGCCCGAGACCCCCGAGGTTCGCTACGTCTACGTCGGCTCCCCGGGAGGTCCTTCGAGCGGGACGGCGGGCGGGGGCCCCGCGCCCGTCGCCGCACCCCCACCGACCACGACGAGGGGTTCCTGATGGAGCTGCACCGGCACGCCTTCCGCGCCATGGGCACCGAGGTCGAGCTCCTCGCCGACGCCTCGGAGGATCCGCGGTCCCTCGCCGACGCCGCGGTCCGCGTCCGGGATGCGTTCGAGCGGCTGGAGCGGCGCTGCTCCCGGTTCCGCGGAGACAGCGAGCTCAGCCGGGCGAACCGGAGGGCAGGCCGACCGACGCGCCTTTCTCCCGAGCTCGCCGAGCTCCTCTCCCAGGCGCTCGCGGCCGCCCGTCGCACCGCCGGCCGGTTCGACCCCACCGTCCTGGACGCGGTCCTCGCCGCCGGGTACGACCGCGACCTCGACGAGCTCCTCGCCGGGGCCCGGGCCGCCCTGCGCCCCCCGCGTCCCGGCGGACGGTGGGCAGAGGTCCGTCTGGAGGGGCGGGTCCTCCGTCTCCCCGAGGGCGTTGGTCTCGACCTCGGGGGCATCGCGAAGGGGTGGACGGTGGACCTCGCGCTCTCGGCCGCGCTGGAGGCGGGCCTCTCGTGGGCCCTCGTGAACGCCGGTGGCGACCTCCGGGTCGGGGGCGAGGTCCCCGAGCCAGGGATCCCGGTCGGCGTCGAGGACCCGGAGGAGCCCGGGGGCGAGGTCCTCCGCCTCCACCTCTCCGGGGGCGCGCTCGCGACCTCCTCCATCACGCGCCGATCCTGGGGCCCGGGGCTCCACCACCTCATCGACCCCCGCAGCGGTCTCCCCGCCGCGACCGGCGTGCTCCAGGCCACGGCCTGGGCGCCCACGTGCGCCGAGGCCGAGGTGGCGGCCAAGGACGCGCTCCTGCGCGGGTCCGCGTCCCTGGAGGACGTGCCCTGCGTGCTCGTGCTCGAGGACGGGAGGGTCCTCACGAACCTGACCCCCCTCGGGGAGGCCGCGTGACGACCTGGAACGCGCTGCGGGCGGCCGGGATCGGCGCCTACGTGATGCTCTTCCTCGCGGTGTGTTGGGGGCTGGTCTCGACCACGACGCCCTTCGGGAGACTGGTCTCGAAGCCGACGGCGACCCTCGTCCATGGGTTCATGTCCACCTGCGGGCTCGCGCTCCTCGCCCTGCACCTCGGCGGGCTGCTCCTGGACCGGTACGTGCGCTTCGACCTCCGCGCCCTCCTCGTCCCCATGGCCGCGAGCTACCGCCCGATCCCCGTCTCGCTCGGCGTCGTCGCGATGTACCTGTCCGTGGCCGTCGTCGTCACGTCCTGGCTCCGCAAGCGGATCGGCACGACCTGGTGGCGGCGCACGCACCTGCTCGCGGTGCCGACGTTCGCCCTCAGCCTCGCCCACGGCCTCCTCGCTGGGACCGACGCGCGTCGGCCGTGGATGTGGTGGACGTACGTGGCGACCGCCCTCGTCGTGGTGTTCCTCGTGCTCGTGCGGGCCCTCACCGTCGGCATCCGTCCGGAGCGTCGGGCCCTCCCGTCCGAGCACCCCAGGGCGCGGGGGCTCGTGCCCGCGGACCGCTCCTGAGAGGGCCTCCCGTCCCACGACCTTCCGTCAGAGGGCCCGCGATCGGGGGCCCGGGCCGGGCACGGTGACCGCCCGGAACCTACGATGGTTGCCGTGGGCGAGTACCCCGCGCACCTGGTGACGGACGTGGTGCTGCGCGACGGCTCCACGGTCCGGGTGCGACCGGCCCGCCCGGAGGACGCCACCCGGGTGGAGGACTACCTGATCGGCCTGTCGCCGGAGACCCGCCGCCTGCGGTTCTGGACCCAGTCCCTCGACGTCCGCACCCTGGCCGCGCAGGTGGTGGACGTGGACCACGACCGGCACCTCACGCTCCTCGCCCTCACCGGCGGGGACGAGGGCACCGTGATCGGCGGCTCCCAGTACGTGCGGATGGACGGCGGCCGGGCCGAGTTCAGCGTCTCCGTCACCGACGCCTACCAGGGCAAGGGGCTGGGATCGATCCTCCTCGGCCTCACGGCGCAGGCCGCGGCCGAGCGGGGGATCACGACGTTCGTCGCGGAGGTGCTGCCGGAGAACCACCGGATGATCAACGTGCTCCGCGCGAGCGGGTTCCCCGTGCGGATCCGCGCGACCCCGGGGAGCCTGGAGGTCGAGTTCCCGGTCACCCTGACCGAGGAGGCGCTCGAGCGGTTCGAGCGGCGGGAGGCGCAGGCGGCCGTGGCGGCCGTCCGGACCTTCCTGCGACCCCGCGCCGTGGCGGTGGTGGGGGCCTCGCGCGACCCCTCGAGCATCGGCGGGCAGCTGTTCCGCAACCTGCTCCTGTCCGGGTTCGCCGGCGCCGTGTACCCGGTGAACCCGAAGGCCGCGGTCGTCCAGGGCGTGCCCGCGTACGCCTCGATCCTCGACGTCCCCGCCGAGGTGGACGTCGCCTTCATCACCGTCCCCGCCCCCCTCGTGGAGGAGGTCGCCAGGGCGTGCGGCGAGAAGGGGGTGCGCGGCCTCGTCGTGATCTCCGCCGGGTTCGGCGAGACCGGCGGCGAGGGGCCGGCGCGGCAGGCCCGGCTCCTGGAGATCTGCCGCGCCCACGGCATGCGGCTCATCGGGCCGAACTGCATGGGCGTGGTGAACACCGACCCCGAGGTGCGCCTGAACGGCACGTTCGCCACCGTGGACCCGCCGCCGGGACGGGTGGGGTTCCTGTCACAGTCCGGGGCCCTCGGGCTCGCCGTGATGCGCTACGCGACCGAGCTCGGGCTCGGCCTGTCGACGTTCGTCTCGGTCGGCAACCGGGCCGACATCTCCGCCACGGACCTCATCGCCTACTGGGCGGAGGACGAGCGCACCGACGTGATCCTCCTGTACATCGAGTCCATCGGCGATCCCCGGCGGTTCGGGCACCTCGCGCGGGAGGTCGGACGCCGCAAACCGATCGTCGTCGTGAAGTCGGGCCGCAGCGCGGCGGGCGCCCGGGCAGCGGCATCCCACACCGGCGCCCTCCTCGCAGCCTCCGACGTGACCGTGGACGCGCTCTTCCGCCAGAGCGGGGTGATCCGCACGGACACGCTGGAGCAGATGTTCGACGTCGCCACGCTCCTCGCGAACCAGCCCGCCCCCGCGGGCGACCGGGTCGCCATCGTCACGAACGCCGGGGGCCTCGGCATCCTGTGCGCCGACACGTGCGAGGCGAACGGGCTGCTCGTCCCGCCCCTGTCGGAGGCCACCCAGGAGCGGCTCCGCGGGTTCCTGCCGCAGGAGGCCGCCGTCGGGAACCCCGTGGACATGATCGCCTCGGCCACCCCCGAGGACTACGAGCGGGCCATCCGCGTCGTGGGGGAGGACCCCGACGTGGACGCGATCATCGTCATCTACATCCCGCCCCAGGCGTTCCGGGCCCCCGAGATCGCCCGCGGCATCGTGCGAGGCATCCAGGGGATCGGCCGGCGGATCCCCGTCGTCACGACCTTCATGTCGACCCACGGGCTCCCCGAGGAGCTCCGGGCGGACGGGGCGCGGATCCCCTCCTACCCGTTCCCGGAGCAGGCGGCGCTCGCGCTCGCACGGGCCGCGAGCTACGGGCGTTGGCGAGCGAAGCCCGCCGGGACCCGTCCCCGCTTCCCCGACGTGCGACCCGACGAGGCCGCCGCGATCATCGCCGAGGGCCTGGCCGCGGGGGCCGGGTGGCTCGCGGAGGATCGGGTCGAGCGGCTCCTCGCCTGCTACGGCATCCCCATGGCCCGGGCCGAGCGCGTGGGCACCCCGGAGGAGGCGGGGGCGGCCGCGGCGCGGATCGGGCGACCGGTGGCGCTCAAGGCCTTCGGGGCCGGGATCGTGCACAAGACCGACCTCGGGGCGGTCGAACTCGACCTCGAGGGCGCCGAGGAGGTCACGGCCGCGGCCCGCGCCATGATCGAGCGGCTCGGGGCGGCGGGCCTCGCGCCCGAGGGCTTCCTGGTCCAGGAGATGGTCGAGGGCGGGGTCGAGATGCTCGTGGGGGTCGCCCACGATCCCTTGTTCGGGCCGGTCGTCGCGTGCAGCGCCGGAGGGACGGCGGTGGAGCTCGTCCGCGACGTGGCCGTGCGCCTCGCGCCCCTCACCGACGTGGACGCCCGGGAGATGATCCGGTCCCTGAAGACCTTCCCCCTCCTCGACGGCTTCCGCGGCGCCCCGAAGGCGGACGTCCCGGCCCTGGAGGAGATCGTCCTTCGCGTGAGCGAGCTCGTCGAGGCCCACGCCGAGGTCGCCGAGATGGACTGCAACCCGGTGATGGTCCTCCCGAGCGGCGCGCTCGTCGTGGACGCCCGCGTCCGCGTGGCGGAGGGTCCGCCGCCGAGGCCCGTCGCGGCCCCCGGCTGAGCTGAGCCGGGCCGGGCTCAGCGCCGCGGCCTGGCCACGATCACGGAGCAGGGGGCGTGGGTCGAGACGTGCTCGCTCACGCTCCCGAGCAGCACGCGC